>Ga0233432_10000340_pt1 | contig 45276 bp, 46 predicted proteins | sample SI_122_August201_6_FD_179870 | JGI IMG/M metagenome (GOLD analysis project Ga0233432, IMG submission 179870) | Seawater microbial communities from Saanich Inlet, British Columbia, Canada - SI_122_August2016_10_MG | ecosystem: Environmental > Aquatic > Marine > Inlet | place: Canada: British... | reverse complement strand
GTGATCGATTAGTTGCAATGGGATTTCTAATGCGGACAAACGGTCAACATTACGATGCTAAAATGCAGTCCGCGGTGCAAAAATTTCAAACAGCACATGGTTTGGCTGCTGACGGCGTTGCTGGGGCTAGTACTATTGGCGAAATTAACAAAGGTGTTGAAACGCGTCTTAAATCCATCATAGTTTCAATGGAACGAGAGCGCTGGATGGAAAAAACACGAGGTAATCGCCACGTTTTAGTTAATATTCCAGATTTCACCGCCAAAATTATAGACAGTGGAAAAGTTACATTTTCAACCCGCTCGGTAGTGGGTGCATTCCGCACGGGCCGATTAACTCCAGAATTCTCCGATGTTATGGAGTTTCTAATTATTAATCCGAGCTGGCACGTACCTCGATCTATTATCACAAAAGAATATCTGCCTCAGCTTCAAGATGATCCAAACGCAGTAAGCCACATAGAAATAACAGATAGAAGGGGCCAGCGGGTTGATAGAAGCGTGGTGGATTTCACGCAGTTTACGTCCAAGGATTTCCCTTTTGCAATGCGGCAGCCTCCCAGTAAAGGTAATGCTTTGGGTCTTGTCAAATTTATGTTTCCTAATCGTCATAATATTTATTTACATGATACACCGCAAAAGAGTCTTTTTGCTCGAGAAGTGCGTGCTTTCAGCCATGGATGTGTTCGCCTTGGCGATCCATTTGATTTTGCTTATGCTATTTTGGCCAAACAAGAAGGTAATCCCAAAGATTTTTTTCAGAAAGTATTATCGACACGTAAAGAGACAAGAGTGGATTTAATAAGCCCTGTGCCAGTCCATATAGTATACAGAACTGCTTTTATTAATGATAAAGGCCAAGCGCAGTATCGCCGTGATATTTATGGGCGGAATGATCGTATTTGGAAAGCTCTTGTTGACGAAGGAGTGGTATTAAGCTCTCTTCAGGGCTAGGCTGATTTGTCTTGCTTGGTCAGGAGTTGAATGTGGATGAGATATACGGTTCGCGAAATTGCTCATGCCATTGATGCAGAAGCTACTGGTGATCTAGATTTAACTATTTTAAAATTGTCTGAGCCTTTTGCTGCTGGTCCTAATGATCTTGCTGTAGCAATTAATCCAAAATACGCAGAGAAGCTGAATTTAGGCAGGGCACGCGCTGCAATTTTGTGGGCAGATGCTGATTGGTATTCATTTGGTCTGGCGGCAGCTATTCTGCCAAAAAACCCTCGTTTTACAATGGCTAAATTGACTGAAATCATGGATCTTAAACAAGGTTTTGAAGACCGTATTCATCCGAGTGCAATTATTGACCCTAGTGCTCGGATTGGAGTTGACGTCACTATTGGACCAGGAGCCGTGATTGGCCCAAACGCAAAGATTGGTCCGCGCTGTGTAATTGGTCCGCTCAGTTTCATTGGTTGGAAAACCGAAATAGGATCTGACTCATATATCCGTGAGCAGGTAAGTATTGGTGCAGGCGTTTCGATTGGTGAGCGCTTTATAGCGAATCCGGGAGCTCGTATTGCAGGTGATGGATTTTCTTTTGTCACTCCGGAGCCAAATGCTGTTGACGCTGTTCGGGCTACTTTAGGTGTGCAGGAAAAAATGACACCACAACGCTGGTCGCGAATACATTCATTAGGCTCAGTTACAATTGGTGATGATGTTGAAATTGGAGCTAATACAACCATTGATAGTGGGACTATTCGGCCAACGCGAATTGGTCATAGGACTAAAATCGATAGTTTGGTGCACATCGCTCATAATGTTATCGTTGGACATGATACACTTATTTGTGGGCAAGCGGGTCTTGCTGGTTCTGTTACTATAGGTAATCATGTGATAATAGCAGGGCAGGTTGGAGTGGCAGACAATCTTACAATTGGAGATTGTGTCGTTCTTGGTGCAGCCTGTAAGGTTCTTACATCGGTTCGTGCAGGTAAAGTAATGTTGGGTTATCCTGCGACAGAAATGCGGTCACAAATTGATGCTTACAAATCTTTGCGTCGTCTGCCGCGTATTATGCGCGATATTGCAGCGATAAAGAAAGCAGTTTTCAAATCTGATAATATTAGTTGACCCCAAGGCAATTTTGACAAAGGACATGTGTTATGAACATCGAACACAAAGTCATTGAAATCATCGCAGAACAGGCCGTCTTAGAGGTTTCTGACGTCTCTGAAAGTAGCACTTTGGTTGATCTCGGAATCGATAGCCTTGGTCTTGTGGAGAGCATATTTGCCATTGAAGAAGAATTTGACATAACAATTCCATTCAATGCCAATGAACCTGACAAAAGTGATTTTGACATCTCAAATGTAAAGGCGATAATTACCGGTATAAAAATACTTATTGCTGAACAGCAAAATTAATGCACCGCGTTGTTATTACAGGCGCAGGCTCGATTAATCCATTGGGTCACGATGTAATCTCGACAATGGAAGCAATGCGTGAAGGGCGATGTGGTATAGGGCCTCTTAAGTTTCAAGATGTTGAAAGACTTTCGATACAGATTGGTGGGCAGGTTCACGGTTTGAAAGTGGAGGAATTATTCAGTCGACAACAGTTGAGCCTTTATGACCGGTTCACTCAATTTACTCTTATCGCTGCGCGAGAGGCTATAGAACAATCAGGCTTGGAATTTTCTAATGAATTGGCTGATAAGTCTGGAGTTATACTTGGGACGGCAGGAGGTGGGATCACTACTTCAGACCAAAATTACCGTATGGTTTATGAAGAAGGTAAAAACCGTGTACACCCTTTTGTAGTACCCAAACTTATGAACAATGCTGCAGCTAGCCATGTAAGTATGGAGTTTAATTTAAAAGGACCATCATTTACAGTTGCAACTGCATGCGCATCTTCTAACCATGCAATGGCTCAAGCATTTCAAATGGTGCGAACCGGACTGGCTCCGATAATGATGACGGGCGGATCAGAGTCTATGTTATGTTTGGGGGGGGTTAAGGCGTGGGAAGGGCTGCGCGTTATGTCAAAAGATGCTTGCCGGCCATTTTCAGCTAATCGTAATGGCATGGTGCAGGGTGAAGGCGCAGGTGTTTTTGTCTTTGAAGATTACGAATGTGCTCGATCGAGGGGAGCCGAAATCCTGTGTGAAGTTGTAGGTTTTGGCATGTCTTCAGATGCTTCGGATATCGTAACGCCCTCTAAGAACGGTGCCGCACGCGCCATGCAGGGGGCTTTATTGGATGCTAGACTGAACGGTGATGAGGTTGGTTATATAAACGCTCACGGGACTGGTACCGCGGTTAATGATAAGACCGAATGCGCAGCTGTTGCTGATGTTTTTGGACAGCATGTGAACAAGCTTATGATCTCATCAACAAAGTCAATGCACGGTCATCTGATTGGAGGGACTGGTGCCGTTGAATTAATAGCCTGTATTATGGCGTTACGTAACGGAGAAATAGCGCCCACCATAGGGTACGAAGAACCTGATCCTGAGTGTCCTTTGGATGTAGTTCCAAACGAGGCTCGACAAGCTCATGTACAAGTTGTGCTCTCGAATGCTTTTGCTTTTGGTGGAATGAATGCCGTGCTGGCTTTGAGAAAAATATAATATTTTTAATACAGTAAAAAGCCTTTCCACGCTTTGAAAAGGCTCTTATTTTAAAGTTAATATGTTTACTTGTTGTCTGCTATAGTTGTTTTTTCATAGGCGGCGGTGAAGCCGTTTAATGACATAATCACCTTCACGGTTTGATCTGGTGCGAGTGCAGGAACAATACTAAGGGCCGCCGCACTTCCTTTTTTTAAAGCATCAACTTCTGTTGAAACAAAGCCAACAGTCGAGTAGCAACCAACCTGACTACAAAAAGAAAATGGGTATTGCCGCGGTTTACTTGTATCGACTTGGATAGTAAGTTTTTGGGGTAGGGAAGTCTCAAGTGGAACTATTATTGTTGCGCCCGCTAATGCACGGCCACCTTCAGGTAAGCGAAAGATTGCAATTTCAGCAATTGGTGTGTCTTCTTCGTTCGACATCAACTGATACATTTGACACGGGTCATTACCATCTTCTGTTCTAATACATCGCATTTTCCAGTCACCGATAGTTTCACTGATATAGGTCTGGCCAACTGTGGGTGTTGCGTCTTCACCCATACTCAGTTGATCCTGAATATCCGTAGCTTCAGAGGTTGGGGCTGTATCGTTAGACCCTGATTCTGAAGTCTGAGCCAGAAGAGCAATTGGCATCATGAAAAATAAATAAATAGCGAGCAATGTTGTGCGCATAGTTTTTCCGGTTCTTGTTACATTTGGTTAGTAAATAGCATGCTGTGTGTTCGGTGTCAGGATTAAACAGAAAATTTATAGAAGAAAATATCGTGTATAAACCTAAAATTCAAAAAGTAGTAAAGTAGTTATATGCCTTCTTTTTTACTTAAAATATTTTTATTTATAAAGCCGAATTCAAACTGTAGATGACTGCGGTCTAAGGCATAGTGTTTGTATTTTTGTGTTTTGTCAAAAATGTAAATTTGAATTTTTGAAAATTATAAAACTGGTTACGAGGTTTTTCGGGGTAAAACAAATTAGATTCACATTCTTGACTATTTTTCTGGAATTAAGCCGTTTGGGCTGAAGCGGAGAACTAAAAGTAAAACCAAACCCATGGTGAAAAGTCTCATATGAGCTGCGGATTCCATTAGGTGTTTTTTAAGCCAATACCCCTCTGTCATACCTGACGTTATAAATTTCATTACACCGAGGCCTAATGGTTCGACCATTACCCAAAGCCACCAAATCAAAAGCCCACCGAGTACTGCACCAAGATTATTGCCAGAGCCGCCTACAATCACCATAACCCATATAAGAAAAGTGAAACGCAGCGGTTGATAAGTACCAGGCGTAAGCTGCCCGTCCAATGTCGTCATCATTGCACCCGCAATACCACAAATAGCTGATCCAAGGACAAAAACTTGCAGGTGTCTAGCAGTCACATCTTTGCCCATTGCTTCAGCTGCAACTTCGTTGTCACGAATGGCACGCATCATGCGCCCCCATGGAGAATTTACTGCTCTTTGAAGGAGAACAAATAGTATGGCTAATACTGCTATAAATAAAACCGCATAGATTAACTTTACAAAGAGCGTTGATGCCAAAATCGGATCAATCCCCAGTCTATCTGTCATTTGGATAAACCCAAGGTCATTTTGCAAATCCACCTCATAAGGTGCCGGGCGAGGAAGACCAGATACGTTTTTGACACCGCGAGCAAGCCAATCTTCATTTTTTATAATTGCAATGATAATTTCGGCAATTCCTAGTGTTGCAATAGCCAGATAATCTGAACGTAATCCAAGCGCTGTTTTGCCTATGAGCCACGCCGCTCCAGCGGCAAAAATACCGCCGATTGGCCAAGCAATCAGTACTGGTAGGTTCAACCCGCCTAAATAACCCTCCAAAGAGGGGTTTATTGCTTCAACAGCATCAACTGCTGGGTCGAATACAACTCGATAAAAGACAAATCCCGAAATTAAAATACCCATTATAATAAGTGTTCGGAGTTTGCCTAAAGTTAAACGCGTATATGCTAGCACGGCAAAAGCCACTGTAGCAGCTCCCATTAGCAGGGCAGTAAGAATGCCTAATCCACCCGCTGTCCAGGCTCCTTGCGTTGGTGGCATTGCTACCAATACCGTGGCCAACCCACCCAAAGCAACGAAGCCCATAATACCCACATTAAATAGTCCGGCAAAACCCCACTGAAGATTGACACCTAGGGCCATTACGGCAGAAATAAGACCAAAATTAATAATAAATAATACTGAATTCCAACTTGTAAAAATACCGGTGGCCAGCATTAGTACGATAACAAATCCAAAATATATTATGTTACGCTGTTTGCCTGTCACACTGATTTCCCCGAAAACAAACCAGTTGGCTTAAACAACAATACAATAAGCAGTATCGCAAAGCTTACTGCAAATTTGTAATCAGTTGACAAAAGTTGTACAAGACCATCTGGTTTAAGACCCTCTGGCAACACATAGATGGCAACCTTCTTCCAAGCATATGTGATGGTGACTTCTGAAAATGCTATTGTGAATCCACCCGCAATAGCTCCTATTGGATTACCTAATCCGCCCACAATAGCTGCCGCAAAAATTGGTAATAAAAGTTGAAAGTAGGTAAAAGGCTTGAAAGACTTATCCAGGCCATAAAGTACTCCGGCAATTGTTGCCAAGGTAGCAACAATAAGCCATGTTATGGCTACAACTTTGTCTGGATTGATACCAGATAACAGAGCTAAATCTTCATTATCCGAATATGCTCTCATAGATTTTCCTGTTCGCGTGTGGTTTAAAAAGTAAAATAAAACACCCACGACAATAATTGCGGTTATCACTGTCAAACCTTGAGTTGTCTTAATTGCCAAACCTTCCTGAAGTCCGGTTAGAGCCTTAAAATTGCGAACTGATATAATAAAGCGTTCACCATCTAAAAACCGCTGATCGTTTGGCCCAATGACGAAGCGAACAATTCCATTCATAATAAACATCACGCCAAGCGATACTATAACGAAAATGACTGGTTTGGCCCTTTGCACGCGATAAAACCTATAAATAATTCGATCGGTTGCCAGTATTAAAATAATGCATCCCATAATCCCGAATGGAAGGGCAAGCAACGCTGTTGGCAATGGCCCTATCGTAATCCCCTTACTTTGAAACCACCATGTAAACAGAACTGTAACCATAGTTCCGAAGGCCATAGTGTCTCCATGGGCAAAGTTTGAAAATCTCAAAATTCCATAAATTAACGTAACGCCAAGAGCACCGAGGGCAAGCTGTGATCCATAAGCAATGGCAGGAATTAGAACAAAATTAGATAGGGCCACGAGCGCGTTTAAAAGGTCCATCAGAAAAGTTCCTTGAGCGCATTGCTCGAAACATACAAAAACATAATCTTTCGAGTATAGCGAATAGCTTCATTAGCTTTGCCCGTACTAAAGGGCATTGCCGTACAGTTGCTGTTTCCATAATTTTTTGTAGAATTTTTTTTTTCGGATATTAAACGCTGTAAATCATAGATATTTAGATTGCGTGCTGCCGGTAAAAACTTTTGATTAATCACTGTTACCCACCCAAAAAGCTCTTACGGACTTTAGTGTCGGCTAATAGCTGTCGTCCAGTTCCGGAATATGCATTGCGGCCTTGCACCATAACATAGCCTTTATCCGCAATTTCAAGTGCTTGTCGGGCATTTTGTTCCACCATTAAAATTGGAATACCTACTCGTGCAACTTCGATAATTCGATCAAATAGTTCATCCATTACGATAGGTGACACGCCTGCGGTAGGTTCATCGAGTAATAGAACTTTTGGCTGTGTCATTAAGGCACGTCCCACGGCGACTTGCTGACGTTGGCCACCCGAAAGCTCTCCGGCTACTTGATAGCGCTTATCTTTTAAAACAGGAAACAGGTCATAGACCTGCGTCATTGTTCCGCTAATTTTATCCCGGCGTGTAAACGCTCCCATTTCAAGGTTTTCCTCAACGGTCATTGAGGTAAAAATATTTGAGGTCTGGGGTACAAAACCCATACCTTTAACGACCCTATCTTGCGGCGTTAATGTTGTTATATTCTCATTATCTAACCGGATTATACCTTGGCTTAGGTTAATCATCCCCAACATAGCTTTCATTGCAGTAGATTTTCCTGCTCCGTTGGGTCCTACGATTACTGCGATTTCACCAGGATCAACAGCAATAGTGCAGTTATGTAAGATATCAGGCCCGTTTTTGTATCCGCCGGACATAGATTCACCAACTAAAAATGCATTTGAAGTATCTGTTAGTTTCTCACCTTCACTGAGGGGAGCCAGGGCATGAGCCTCAGCCTGCTCTGAGAGAGAGTGATAATTTTCATCTGAATCGCTCTGTGGGGGAATTTCACTCATTGTGGCTCCCCTTCTTTTCTGCATTAAAAATAAAGTGTATCGATTGGATATCTGAATGCCATTTGGTCAAATTTGGTAAAGTTTTCAAACAAGCCTTCAGCATCCGTTGCCTACTTTATTTTTAAGGCCTGTCCCAAGATAAGCTTCGATCACTTGTTCGTTAGCTTTAATCTCAGACAAAGTACCTTCAGCTAAAACTTTTCCTTCAGCCATGCAGATTACTGGATCACATATCCGTCTAACAAAATCCATGTCGTGTTCAATGACTACAAATGTATATTCAAGCTCTTGGTTTAAACGGAGGATGGTATCACCAATTACATTAAGAAGTGTTCTATTTACACCTGCGCCTACCTCGTCAAGGAACACGATCTTGGCATCAACCATCATGGTTCGGCCCAGTTCTAATAGCTTTTTTTGCCCACCAGAAATTTGGCCAGCTTTCTCATTTGATAAATGTTCTACTGTCAAAAATTCTAAAACTTTGTCAGCTTTCGCTGCAAGGGCGCGTTCCTGATTTGCAATACGCTTGCGGCCAAACCACGTATTCCAGAGTGTCTCACCAAGTTGCTGGGTGGGTACCATCATTAAATTTTCACGGCAGGTCAAAGATGAGAATTCATGCGCAATTTGAAAGGTTCGAACCAAACCTTTTTGAAATAGCTTGTGGGGCGGTAGTCCTGTTATGTTTTCCCCATCCATAATCACTTGACCATTGGTTGGTTTAAGGACACCTGCAATAACATTGAATAGTGTTGTTTTGCCTGCACCGTTTGGACCAATCAAACCTGTGATTGAGCCCGTTTCAATTTTCATATGAGCACCGTCGACAGCACGAAACCCACCAAAGTGTTTGTGAATGCCGTCAATGACGATCATTTTTCCTCCACGCCAAACTAAACGAATTATAAACCAGAACGGTTTGACCGTTCTGGTTTATAGTTTAAGGCTTAACGGTACTGAACAGTCGTGATTTTGCCGTTATCAATTTTAATCTGACGATAACTGCCTGCAGACTCTCCGGGACCTATTAGCTCAACAGCAGTAGCGCCGACATAGTCAATCTCGCCACCATCTTTTAATATTTGTAGTCCTTTTGCTAATTCTCCCGGGAAAATTTCAGTGCCAGGTTGGTTTGCAACATCCATAACCTTAGATTTATAATCTGAGCTGGCTTTTGAACCTGCAGCCTGCATTGCAAGCAATATTAAAGCTGCAGCGTCATAAGACTCAGGAACGAAAGAGGATGTGGCGTCGAATGAATTTCCGACTAGTTTGGTCAACATGGCTGCGCCCTCACTATCAGTGCCAGGGATTTGACCAGTGGAGCCATCTATTTCGTTACCAAAGTTTTCTTCTAAACGAGCGCCAATCATTCCATCTGGGAAATGGAATGTTTCAAAAGCTCCAGCGTCCAATGCTGCCCGAACGATACCTGATCCGCCCTGATCAACATAGCCAGCCACAACAAGGCGGTCCCCACCTGCGGATGCTAACGCACCAATTTCAGCTGAATAGTCAGCCTTTCCATCTTCATGAGCTGCACTGATGGTAACACTGCCGCCGGCTGCTTCGAAAGCGGCTTGAAAACTATCTGCTAAACCTTTTCCATAGTCGTTGTTGGTATATGTCAAAGCAACTTCCTTGACGCCTTCTTCCATTAAAACGTTTGTCATTACTTCACCCTGGCGTGCGTCAGACGGAGCTGTGCGGAAAAATAAACCGTTATCTTCAGCAACAGATAGTCCGGGTGAGGTTGCGGATGGGGAAATCATTACCATTTCGTTTGCTAATGCAACGTTTGACAAGATCGTTCCGGTTACGCCGGAGCAATCTGAACCCATTATACCATCAATTTTATCTGCCGTGATTAACCTTTCAGCTGCTGCTACTGCAGCACCTGAATCTACACAAGTGCCATCTGCGCGGACTGGGACTACAGTTGAGCCGCCTAATAGCAACCCAGAGTCTGATACTTCTTTCATTGCTAATTCGGCGCCACTTGCCATAGCTGGCGTAAGTGATTCAATAGGGCCAGTGAAACCTAAAATAACACCTATTTTTATCTCATCTGCGTGTACAGATCCCGCCATCAAAGCAGTTACTGCTGTGGCTGTGAAAAGTTTTTTCATTTTTGCCTCCCTTAAGACTTTTTCTGGTTTTAAACTATGCTTGAGCCGGATGAAATAAAAGTGGAATATTGAATTTTTGAGAAATTCTGGATAGCAAAACCCTAACAAAAACATACTTCTGGATCCATTCACACATGTTTGTATGGGTTTCAGTCCAAAATTATTGAACAAAATTCAATAAGTACATCAATACTTAAACATATACTTTATGTTACAATCTATGTTTGCCGATTAAATAAGCTTGAACCTTTGCCCTTTTAATATCCTGCATTCCCATTATTTAAATTGCAAAATTTTGAAAACGTATCTGATTATAGAACATTGATTTATAACCAATCTTGGTTCCACTTTTGGATCTAGCTGGTAAAATTTATAGTTATCAATGGGTTTTTATGCTGACGAAGTCTCTGCTGAATCCGTCGCTAGTTTCCAGTCTTCAATGATTATACCTTTTGTCTTTAATCTACTTGCAAGATAGAAAAGTCTATAAGGGGCTGGTCCATTGGGCATTGTCTCAAACCGCTGCTTTGAATAATATGGTAGGATTGCTTGCGGATACATTTTTCAGACATTTAAACACCTTCTATTAGATGTTTCCTAAAGAAAAGTAATCTACTAGCTCAAGCGACTTTTAAGCAAGTCACCTGATTTTAAAAGGATGGGGTGTCCAACCATGGAGAAAGCTGTGTTGACTTGCTTGAGAGCACGTAGAGTTTCTTGGTGGATGTTACTTGTATCTATGCTTTCCGAGAGGCCTTCTCGCAAGCGACCAATATGGCTGCGTTGAAGCTTTTGTTCTACTTTGCGAACTTTTTCTTTAGCCTCCACTAACTCTCGGGCTTCAGCTGGATTTTGGTTCATCATCACATTCAAAGCGAGTTGAACATTACTTTGGACACGATCTGTAAAATCCTTGATCTCTTCACGGCCTTGTGCAGAAAACTGTAGTTTTTGATTGTCTAAGCGTCTGGCAAGATCCAACATGATACGCGCAATCGCATCAGATGCTGTATCAAGACTGGAGGAAATTGAAGCAAGTTCCATCGAACGACGGCTTAATTCTTCGTCCAGACCTATTTGGCCAAGCTGTGCTAGATAAAGTTTCACATCCAAGTGCATCTGTTTGATTGAGCCATCTTGATCCTCGATCATTTGTGCTGCGGCACTATCCCACTGGTCATAAAGAGGTTCGACAGCGGTCAACATGCGTTCGACTTTTTGGCCCATACCCAACAGTTCGCGTGCTGCGCAGTCAATGGCACGTTGCGGCCGATCTAATAGATTTTTATCTAAAGCACTAACAGTATCTAAATCACCAATTTTATTAGGCTTTTCCTTCATAACATATGACAGAATAGTCATTATTACCCCAACAAAAGGTAAGGCAGTTATGGCTAGAATTAAGTTGAAAATAAGATGTAAATTAATCGCCTGCCTTGCTGGCGTTGTGCCAAGGTTTATCAATAGTTCGGGAATCAATGTTATAAGTAAAACAGCTAATGAAGCGCCACCGCCTCGCAGAAAAAGATTACCCACAATCATCCGTCTTGCAACAATAGGAGCAGAGTATGTCAGAATGTATGCAATAAAGCCCCCGCCTAGATTCGCGCCGAGGATCATCGCAGCAGCTGCAGAAATGGGCAAAACTGTTTGCCCTGTAAGAGTAACAAAGAGTAAAACGGCTGCAACGCTTGAATGAATTCCCCATGCAAACACAGCACCAATTACAAAAGCGGTCAAAAGATCCCGCCCCAAGTAGGCCATAACGATTTGTGTGCCTGGATTTGAGATCATGGGCTCAGTGGCAATGCGTATCATGTCAAGTGAAACAAATATTAACGCAAGGCCAATCATAATCCGTCCAATTTGCCGAGCACTGCTGCCTTCGCTACGCAAAAAGACTATGATCCCAAAAAGTAGTAAAAACGGAATGAGTATGGGCTGACGGACTATTAAAAGTTGTGTCACCACTGCTGATCCCACATCTGCGCCTAAAAGAATTACAAGCCCTGTTGTTGCCGTAAGTACTCCTTTTGACACAAAATTTGATAAAAGGACTGCCACTGCGGTGGAGCTTTGTAACAATACAGCGGCACTCATTCCGGTTGTGGCGGCAATCAACCGATTTCTTGTGGAATGGCGAAGCCATTTTCGCATGGGGGTAGCAAAGCCTCTCTCAACCCCAGTGCGCACCAATCTTACAGCCCATATCAGTAGTGCGGCAGCGCCTGCAATTTGTATAATGATCTGGAGAAAATGTGGATCGTCCATCAAGTAAAGCTTCTTTGTTTTGGTTGTGTCAAAATAGAAAAGGCCCCAATCCTTGGGTGGTGCTCACCCGAAGTGATTGAAACCCATTTTGCCACCGGTGTAACAGACAGCCTTCTTCCTTTATCATATAACCAGCAGTCGCGTCCATGCTTCGGTCGAAAGCAAAGCTACTGCATGTTGATGGTCCAGAAATTACAATATGACCTGCAAAATCTACAGTCATTGAATTGTGAATATGCCCACAAACTATTCTAAGCGGTCCGGATGCTTGAGCCAGAACATCCTCGAAAGCTTTATGGTTAGTAAGTCTTATGTGATCTAAAAAACTTATACCACTCGTAAACGGTGGGTGATGTAGGGCCACAATAGTTGGTGTAGTGCCAGAATTAGTTAGTGAATGCTCTAAATACTGCAAACTTTCTTGCGATAGGGTTCCGTAGTTTTTTTCTTCCACCAAAGTATCTAAACCTATCAGTTTAATATCGCCAATATTGCAACTCCAGTTTAGCGGCCCCTTGCTTGGAAATTGACTAGAAAAAGCGTCTCGCATTGCAGCGCGTTTATCATGATTGCCCGGGATTACGTGGATTGGCAGTTTTAAAGGCGCCATAATTTGGTTGAAGCGATTATAACTTTCTTTACTGCCGTCGTCTGTTAAATCGCCGCTGACGAGAACGGCATCTATAGGCCCGATTTGATCTGCAATTTTAATAACTCGCTCTACAAGTCGAACCAATGGACCTGCGGTGTCTAATCTTTTGGAAACAAGTGCCCCTTGCGGAACGATATGTGTATCTGAGATCTGAAGAATAGTTGTCATTTTATCCCAGTCCTCAAAAAAGCTTGTACGAATTGACGTTGGAAAATAAGAAATGCGATCAATAGAGGGGCAACCGACATAAGTGTTGCAGCTGAAATAATGCTAATATCGACGCCGTTCTCCGGGGCGCCGAATATAGACAAACCTACGGTCAGCGGTCGCGTTTCAGGTGAATTTGTAACAATTAAAGGCCATAGAAAATTGTTCCAGTGAGTTGATACTGATACCAATGCATAGGCTAAATATGTTGGTTTTGCCAATGGAACATAAACCCGCCAAAGAATACCAAGCAACCCACAACCTTCAATTAGTGCTGCTTCATGCAATTCAATTGGGACGCCTTTAAAAGCCTGCCGCATTAAAAAAATGCCGAATGCACTTGCCATATAAGGCATGCCCACACCCAGAATTGTATCAAACAGTCCGAGGCGAGATACCATTACATAGTTTTCAACAATCAATACTTCAGGCAGAATAAAAAGCTGCATTAAAACAAGTATAAAGACAAAATTCTTACCTGGAAAATTTAATTGTGCGAAGGCAAAGCCCGCTAGTGTTGTAAGAAAAAACTGTCCAATTAAAATAATAGTCACCAGCATAAAAGTGTTGATGAAGTACTTAAGCCAAGGAGCTCCAGCCCAAGCAACGCGAAAGTTTTCTAGTGTCCATGGCGAAAAAATATTGAGGTTTACAGCGTCAGATGTGCTGTGGGTTGCAGCCCAGAAGGCAAAGAGCAGGGGTGCTATCCAGATGATGGCTAATAAAATTGCTCCGCAATTATCCATAAATTTAGTAAGATTTATCATTGGTAGTGAGTCCTTCTGTCAAGGTAGAAGAACTGTACTGCTGCAACGAGACCGAGAATTGCAATTACCATGATTGTCATTGCTGCTGCGCTAGGTGCATCAAAGAATGCAAATGCCATTTCCCAAATATAGTAGAGGATTAGTTTAGAGGCGTCAGAGGGTCCACCCTTTGTGAGTATAAACAGGTGGTCAATTAGTTTCACAGAATTGATCATGGCGTTTACCGCGATGAACAAAGTCGTCGGCATCAACAGTGGGAGAACAATGCGTCGGGTATATGTCCAGCGGTTAGCTCCCTCAATATCGGCAGCTTCTTTTAAATCTTCTGGAATTGTTTGAAGGGCTGCAAGATAAAATATCATGAAAAATCCGGCTTCTTTCCAGACAGTCACGATAATAATAGCCCAGAGAGCGGTTTCAGGCTGTCCAAGCCAGTTGACGGAAGGCAACCCGAAGAAACTGCCGATTTGATCAAGAACGCCAAGTCCCGGGGTGTAGAAAAATAACCATAGATTTGCTGCAGCAATCATTGGAAGAACGGTTGGTGTGAAATAAGCAGTACGGACAAATCCGCGCGCAGATATTTTAGAGTTGGCCCAAAGCGCCATTGAAAGTGCTATAAATATGGATACTGGTATAGTAACGCCTGCATAGATTAGGTTATTTTTAACAACGATCCAAAATGTTGGGTCAGCAAACAGTTCTGTGTAGTTTTCAGAGCCGATGAACTCTGCTGGTTTTCTGCGAGTGCCTCTTGAGAAAAGGCTTGACCATAAAGTCGCGACAGATGGGTAGAATGCAAAAAATGTCAGTAATAGTGCAGCAGGAGATAGCAATAGCCAACCGTAAATGGCATGCCGGCGACCTTGGAGATTAGCTTGTGCTGACATGGCAAACTTCCGATATTTGGGGGTAGGGTGGGCCAACACTCAAATGCGTTGGCCCGGTAACTACATTATTGGTAGTCTTTGAGTAGACGCACAGCAGAAGATTGTGCCTCTGCCAAAGCATCTGCGGGTTCTTTTGCGCCTGTAAGTGCAGATTGAATTGCATTATTCAGACCATCCCGTACGCGTGCTGTTTCAAAGGTTGAAAATTCAGCAACGGCGTTTTCTAACTGATTACGTGCGACAAGTGCTGGTGGGAACTCGGCAGTGTAAGCTTTCAGCGCATCAGTTTCATATGCTGCTGGTGAAACACCCATATAACCTGTTCCAATTGACCAGGCGGCAGCTTGATCAGGTGCTGTCATGAAACGCATTAATTTGAGAGCTGCTGTACGCTCTTCTTCCGTCGTGTCTTTGAACAGATAAAAGTTACCGCCGCCTGTTGGTGAACCTTTGCGAACATTGGCGGGTAATTCGGCAACACCAAAATCAAAGCTGGCAGCTTTTTTTACAGCTGTAAGGTTGCCAGTTGAGTGCCACATCATAGCAGTCTGACCTTCTAAGAAAGCTTGACGCAATGTTCCCCATTCGACAGTCCCCTCTGGCATTATTTTATGCTCTGTGGACAAGGATTTCCAAAACTCGAGTGTTTCCACTACCGTTGGGTCGTCAAAATACGTGGTTAAACCATCATTCGACATAACTTCCTTACCATTTTGAATGGCTAACGCTTGGAACATCCAATATGGATAACCGGTTGAAGGAATCATGAGACCGTATGTATCCCCCTTAGTAAGAGCTTTTCCCATCTCAATCATTTCGTCCCAAGTTGTTGGGGGAGATTCTGGGTCAAGCCCAGCTGCAGTGAACATTTCTTTGTTATAGTAGGCGACAATAGTCGAGCGCTGAAATGGAATACCCCATGTTTGGCCTTCGATTGCGCCATTAGCCATCAAAGCTGGATAAAAACTGTTTAACCATGCTTTGTCTGCATCCGATGTTGCAACTTCTTCAAATGGAAGAATGAGATCTTGCTCGATCAGGTCATATGCGTCGATGGAAAACATTACTGCCAATTGCGCAGGTTCACCGGATGCAAGTGCAGATAGTGCGCGCACTCGGGTGTCATCGTAATTTCCTGAGTAAATGGCGTTAACTTTGATATCTGGATTTTCAGATTCAAAATCTGCAACAATGCCGTCTACAACTTCTGTTAAGGCACCGCCGACAGCAATAGGGTAATACATTGTCAATTCGGTTTCTGCCATTGCGGGCATAACGAGACTAGTAGTTAGAGCTGTGATTAGTCCTACGCCTTTTTTTGTAAAAATTTTCATGGTTTTCCCTTTTTTCTAAGTTTCTGTAAGATTGACAAATTTTTAATTTGACAACCGTCTTCCCAAGTTATCGAAGATATGCAAACTTTCGTCTTTGAATGAAATATCGATTTCTTGTCCTTCTGGCACCATTGAAAGCCCTTGTTTAAGAACACAAAGACCCTTTGCATTGGCATGATTTAATCCAATGAGGGTTTCAGCTCCTAAAAATTCACTTTCAATAACTGTGCAGTTCAGTCGCCCTTTTTTTTTGGATACGATCTGAATATTTTCAGCCCTGATTCCGAGGGTTTTATTATCGCCAAACCCAGGTACTGCGCTCGAATCTATTAACGCCATCGGAGGGGAGCCGACAAATTCTGCAGTAAATGTATTTTTAGGGCGGTTATAAAGATCTTCTGGCGTTCCTATCTGCTGTATATTACCCGCTTTCATTAATACGACGGTATCTGCCATGCTCATTGCTTCTGTTTGATCATGGGTCACATAAACCACTGTAATACCCAAGTTCCGCTGTAGTTTTTTGATATCCTTGCGCACGGCATTGCGCAATTTGGCGTCCAGATTGGATAGTGGTTCATCCATTAAACAAAGTCGTTGTCCAGCTACTATGGCGCGGGCTAAGGCAACGCGTTGACGCTGTCCGCCCGACAAGGCACTTGGTTTACGATTTTCAAGTCCAAGAAGCCCTGTAATTTCTAAGGCCCGATACAGTTTTTTCTGACGTTCATTTTTTTTAACTCGCCGAACTTTTAAACCAAATACTACATTCTCTGCGACTGAAAGATGGGGAAAAAGAGCGTAGGATTGGAAAACCATGGAAAGGTTTCTGTCCGATGCAGCGCTTGTGGTTACATCCACATTATTAATCTTTATAATACCTGCGTCAGGTAGCTCAAGTCCGGCCAAGAGACGTAAAGTTGTTGATTTTCCACATCCGGACGGGCCTAATAGTGCAGTAAAGCTCCCTTCTGGTATATCAAGTGTTATACCTTCAACGCCGAGTTGGCCATTCCATCGCTTAGCCACTCCTTCGAGTTTCACAAATGGAGGTTTTGTCATAGCGCATATCCTTCGGCCACAAGAAGATTCTCATTAATAGAATTGAGCAAGGAGGCAAAACGGTCTGCTGGTCGGTGGTCAATAATAACCTTGTCCATATTTATAATATTATCACCAAGAGCCGGTGCTTGCCTGCCAAATTTTGAGCCATCAATAACTAAAACTGAAGTTTTAGCATTTTCACAAATTTTTTGCCTCGCTTGGACTTCCGTTGTGTGGAAATCTAAAAGTCCTCCATCCTCTGCAATGCCGGCAACTCCGAAAACGGCAAAATCTGCCCGATACCGATCAAAAAACTCCAGAACTTCAATTCCTAAGATATCGCGATCTGGAAGGCGTAATTCTCCGCCGGGTAAAATAATTCGATTAGAGGTGTCTTTGCTGAGCGTCATCGCAACACTTAGGTTATTCGTGATTACAGTAAGTTCCCGGCGACGTTGAAGCGATTGCGCGACGCTTAGTGGAGTGGAGCCAATTGAGAAAAAAATTGTAGAGCCGTCAGGAATTAATGAAGCCGCTGCCTTACCTATTGCTCGCTTACCGACTAGATTAGTGCCTGCACGTTGGTCGAATGGGGTGTTTAAAAATTCTTTACTTAACTTAATTTTTCCATGAACGCGGTGAAGCATGTCACTTTCACACAACTCGTCCACGTCACGCCGAATGGTTTGCATTGAGACATCGTAACGTTCGGCCAAAGCGCCCACAGATATTGCGCCACTTTCCAAGACAAGCGTAGTTATACTCTCTTGCCGTTTGCGTTTTTTAGATGACATCTCTCTCCCCAGAAACTTGTCCTGTCGTTGTTAACAGACAATAAACAACAAAACAACATTTTTGGAAGAATTTTCAATTAAATCTTACGTAATGTAAGTTAAAGATGGCATTTTTCTTCTTTTTTTAAGCTTTTGATGGTATTTGAAAAAATTTAATGTTGTTTTGTTGTTATGTTGGGCTCTGGAAAGCCAATCATATAATATTCCATCAATTGATGAAGCGCATAAATCAATATATTTTTTGGTGTGTACGGTATCCATTGGGAAAGTTTTTTATGCGACGGACTGAAATGGATGTTACTTGGCTCGCCAAATCCGATAATTTTTAAAATGATCAAATACCATGGAGTTTTGTGTAGCTTAAGAAGCTACAACAAAAGTTTTCTGGTGTTGGGCACTAGGACTACTCCGATTAGTGATTTGCGACAGTAGCCCTTATTATTTTAACATTTAAAATATCGATTATTTTATTTGAAAACAAAATAAATAATCGCAAGTAGCACAATTGCTCCAATTATTAACATTTTAGCAGAAGGTTGTGATGCATCAGTATTTCCCATTGGAGTTTGATTTCCCTTGGTAGCTTGCACGTTTATCGACTGTTTCTCTGGCTCTGGCTCTGGCTCTGGCTCTGGCTGTGCTACATCTGGTGTATTACTCGTTTCAAGAAGTAATAATAATTCATCTTTTTTCATAGACATTTGAGCACTGATGCCTTTTTCAGTCAGCAGTTCTATTAACTGGGCTTTTGTTTTATTTTTATTCGACATTGATAAACTCCATAAGACAGATGTTGGTATCATAATTTGGTTTAAGCTGCCATCAGAAAAATCTGAAAGCCAATTTCTTAACGCGGCGAGCAATCATTGGTAAGTGACAGGCAAAAGATCCTGCAAGGCTTAAAGTTAATATTTAACGGTGAGCATTTTAGGTTTTTGGGAACTGTTGTAATTTAATTTGCCACTGTGTTGTGAGTCCCAATCGCACCTGAGAATACCACAAAAATACGAGCTAGTCCTTTGCCAGTGTTCTGGCCATTGTGTTCAGAGCCCAGTGCCTCAACAAAAGTATCGCCTTTCGTGTATATCCGTGTACCAGCTGCTCCATAGTCCACTGTAAGTTCCCCTTGCAAAATGTGTGCTGTAAGAGGAGCCTCATGCTTGTGCCATCCAGTGGTTTGCCCGCTTTCCATTGTTACTATTAATGCCGTTATTTGAGCTGCGCCTTCAGGATAAACAATCTTTTGACCAATTACAGTTGTTGGAGATTGTAAGAGGACATCAACTGGGGGATAGTTGGATTCCGAAAGAGCAGGGCATGATATAAAAGTAAATAATGAAAGTGCTAACCACCTTTTCATATTATATTTTCTCATATTCAAATCCTAATTACTATTAAGGAATTTTATAATATAATCAAAAAGATTAGCAATCAAATTTGGGAAGTGATTGTCTCTAATGCTTGGATTTGCGAATTAAGGTTTGTTTAAATGGAACTAAGGAAAGCTGCCTTCGTGAAAAATCAAAAAACTTGACAGTAAATCGTATTTTGGCCACTGCTGACAACGAATATGCACGTCAAACATATTGCAGCGCTGCAATAGGCGTTATGAAACAAATCGTACTAAAGGATTGAAACATAAATGATATTTACCCACATTGCCGCCTTGTTATCTTATTTAGCTCTGATTTGTGGAGCTTTGCTATGTGCCAACGGATTTTTTGGATCTTCAGATCCATTGGCACACTTCGTTACTAACCCGGCAATATCTGCGCTTTCGACAGCGGTTGACGGACGTTCAATTGGTGTGGGATCTTTGGTTTCTGGTATAGTCTTAATAGTTGTTGGGGCCTTTATTGGAACACTAACTCAGATTTCATACAACACGCGATGAGCATTTGAATTCATTAACTGTATTTTAACAATTGCAGATTTGGTTTGAAAAGAACGGATTTGATTGAAATTAGTTGCAATAATCTAATTTGACCAAGAGGTCCTGGAAAAATAAGATATTCTGAGCGCAGACACTTGCTGAGTGGTTAGTCTGTCTTCAATGAAGATATTTGACACCCTTAAGGTTCGCAATAATTTCAAAGTATTGAGTTTGAAAAGAAATGTATCGCACCAATTTTTTCAGGACTGTGAGAAGCTCTTAAGCCTAAAAGCCAGAACCTGACATTATCTCACTGTTTGGTTCCCAAACACGCTGAGATGGGATAAATAAAGTTACAGAGTCTCCCACTGATAGCGGACCGGGACGTTCGACCCACGCTGTTAAACCACGTCTTCCATTTGCAGCGTTTTTGAAACCCTTACCTCTACCAGGGTGCTCAGCCTCTATTTCTTTTGCGGGCCAATTACAGGGCGCGTTTTCCAGATCAACGGTCAATGTTGTACCTGCAGATGTTTGCAGCCTTGAGCCAGGTGGAATATGTGTAAAGTCTGGAATTCCGGCAATAACAATGGATGCTCCCAACCAACTGGGATTAAGCTTCTCCAATTTAAGAAGGGCAGCTATTTCTTCGTTTTCTTCAGCTGACAAAACTGAAAGCTGACGCGTATTTCGGATTTCGGTACCCTTAGGGTGTAGCATAGTCACCCGCACGCAAGATTTTCGTGTATTTCCGGAATGTGCTTCGCCTGTTATACCTTCAAAGGTAGCAAGTGCGTTCGGTAAAGATTTCGATCTAATGTTGTTCTCTGGTGCATTCACCTGACCTAGCCATTTGATGGTCCCTTTGCAATTGGTTCGGACAAGACACGGCATTTAAATTCCTTGTGAAATTTGTATTATAGACTGTTACAAATTAAATCTTGTTTAATTTTAATATTAAACTCTCTTAAATTACAGCCTAATAACATCAAGACCGATTAGATAGATTGTTTACAAATATCCTTAGAATATTTGTTATATTTACTCTAGAAATTTCTAAACCATTAAATGGTCCATAATTTGTGCTAGCAGACTTGGACTTTAAACAAGTGAAAGATACTGAATGGCGAAAATTGATCTGATAACCTCTAGTTCTGAGAGTATTGCTCGAGATATAAGCGGCTTCGCTGTTCGTGTGTTTAGCCACCCTGCTATTAAAATTATTATTTCAGTATCAATTATAGTTCTCACTATGTACGTTTTGCATGATTTATCAGTAAAGGTAAGCTGGTCAGATGTAAAAAAAGACATATCGAATAGCAGCTGGCTCTCTATTGGCTTTGCTATTTTGGCAACTGTAATCAGTTTTGCTGCCTTATCATTTTACGATGTTTTTGCTGTAAGAACGGTAGCAAAAGATCAAGTTCCCAATAAGGTTGCGGCGTTTGCAGGAAGTGCGGGAACGGCAGTATCTAATTTGATAGGATTTTCATACCTCACGGGTACTGCTGTGCGGTACCGCATTTATGCGTCTCTTGGCGTGGATTTGTCTCGGGTTGCTAATATCATCGCCATTGCCTGGATTGGTTTTTGGCTAGGTCTTATGCTTATTCTAGGACTGTTGATGCTCGCACATCCTAACGGGTTGTCAGATATATTGCCATTAAATGAACAGACTGAAATAGTTATTGGTAGTTTTATAATTTTGGCGATGTCAGGTTTATTCATTTGGCTTGCGTGTGCTCCGCGCAGTATGACTATGGGCGGTTTTAGGGTTGCACTGCCGGGCTTGAAACTTACACTGGCGTTAACAGGGGTTGCGGTAATTGATTTGTCCGGAGCAGCGATGACGCTGTATTTCCTGACCCCCTCAGATTTATCGCAAAACCTTTTATTTTTCTTTGTCATTTATATGGCTGCGATTGCACTTGGGATTTTAAGCCATTCTCCTGGTGGTTTGGGTGTGTTCGAAGCAACCGTAATCGCTGGATTAGGAGCTGCTGGCCGGTCTGACATGCTAGCGGCGCTGTTGCTGTACCGTATGATTTATTTTGTACTGCCTTTTTTTGTCTCTGTAACCGCTCTTACTTTAGGTTTTGTGCTAAACCGTCGTCGCACAGTTTTGGAGCTTTCCGGTGCTACCTACCTATTAATACGCCCGCTCGTACCAATGGCTGTGGCTGGTATTACTTTACTAGCAGGAATAATTCTTATTATTTCAGGTACTTTGCCATCCAGCAGTTCTCGCCTTGGATTGTTACGAGAAATTGTACCTATGCCTATCATCGAGATCTCGCATTTACTTGGCAGTATTGTTGGCATTCTACTGATTGTTATTGCTAGGGGGTTATATCGTAAACTGTCTCGTGCTTGGGTTGCTGCGATGTTTCTCATGGTGTTGGGGTTGGCGGCATCTTTGCTAAAAGGACTGGATTGGGAAGAGGCGGTAGGTATGGGGCTGGCGATTACGCTGCTTATTATATTTCGTTCGGCCTTCTATCGCACTGATAGTGTATCTGTGTTCCGGCTTGACACTAAGTGGCTTTTTACTTGTGCTGCACTTTTGGCCGCAATTTTTTGGGTTGGTTTATTTGCCTACAGTAATGTGGAATACCAAGATACACTTTGGTGGCAATTTGCCTTTGATGCTGATGTGTCCCGTTCATTACGAGCCAGCTTCGTCATATCTGTAATATTTTTGGGAATAGGGTTGCATTCTATTCTTAATAAACGCGGTGCAATAAAGCAAAATCAGGTTATTTCGAATACTGTTCGTGATATCATTGCACAAAGTCCTAGCACTGAAGCGCAACTTGATTTGCTCGGAGATAAATCATTTTTGGTATCTGAGGATAATGTAGCTTACTTAGCGTATTGCGATACTGGCGGATCGCTTATTACCCGTGGAGAGCCTATCGGCGATGAAACGTCTGGCAAGAATTTGATGTGGCAACTGCGTGAGCTGGCGGATAGATCCGGTAAGCGTTGTGCTTTTTATGCAGTATCGTCAAAATATATGGAGACCTATCTCGATTTAGGTTTATCTATATTAAAAATAGGGGAAACCGCTCGGGTTAGTCTGGAAGGGTTTACACTGGATGGACCGAAGAAAAAAAGCTTTCGCTATGCGCACAACAAGGCCGCACGGGACGGTTATGAATTTAGTGTTGTAAAAAAAGCTGATGTTCCTAAAATTCTGCCAGAGCTGCGTGATATCTCTGATGCTTGGATGAAGTCCAAGCAGGGAGAGGAAAAAGCTTTTTCCTTAGGCTATTTTGACGAAACCTATCTTGCTAACTTTGATCACGCAGTACTACGTCATTCAGATACTGGGGGCATTGTGGCATTTGCTAATTTGTTTCAAGGCGCAAATCAACATGAGTTATCTCTTGATCTAATGAGATATGACCCGACGGGACCTAAAATCGCTATGGATGCGTTATTTGGAGCGATGATGTTGTGGGGTGCTGAGCAGGGGTTTCAATGGTTTTCTTTGGGTGCTGCTCCTTTTTCAGGCATTGAAAATCGTGAACTTTCATCACTTTGGAACCGTATTGGTGGTTTTATTTATAATCATGGGGAGAATGTCTATCATTTTGAAGGGCTTCGATCTTTCAAACAGAAATTTGACCCGACATGGACACCTAATTATTTGGCTAGTCCAGGTGGTCTGGCGGCTCCAAAAATACTTTATGAGGTGAACTCACTAGTTTCTGGTGGGGTTAGAGGACTGCTTAGATAGTGTTTTGCTATGTCAAACAGCCCATAATCGTAGCAAGAAAACGACAAGGCATCTTTGATGCCCTGTCGTTCCAAGTTGTTATTTTTCAAATAGCACTATGGCTTGTTCGACTGTTGAAAAGTTTTATAAGTTGACTAGCGTAGTATTTGCGGTGGATGTGTTCACTCACTTCCAGGCATAGTGTAGCCACCAGCCTTTTTAGCCGTTTCTACAGCTTTATTGATATCCATTGCCGGGAGAATGAGCAATTCATCCCAACCGCCGGAAAGCATCATTGTTGCGCGTAATCCAGAGGCTGTTTCGTAAGAGTCCACTTCCAATTCTGCAATTACATCATATGGTCCTTGTAAGTATGACATGCTGGTTAAGCTACCTCCGACGTTTCCCAGCATTGCTTCTACAGCACCTTTGCGCGCTTCAAAGCTGCTTTGCATCATTCCTTGGAGGCCTATATCGCTGTAAGCACCTAAAAAATATATCTTCATTTTGCAATTCCCTTTAGTTTTAGTCACGTTTCGTGACGGGTGTAACTTCATAATGACCCATCTCCAGAATGGGATCAAAAGCAGAATCTATAGCTTCGAAACTGTCAGCTTCACAAACAATAAAGAGCTTGTGCTCTAATCTGTTTGAATACTGCGCATGAACTGTAACCCCATGAGCACCAAGATTGGCTAGCGTATTTTTGAAGATAGGTGCTTTCTCCGGATGGTGTGTTTGGCATGTGGAATAATCGTGCGTTGATTGGATTATAAATAACATGGCAGAGCCCTTTTGATTTTTTTAGCTGTGATATTATCCTTGGTGTGAACTGTGCAGTAGATCGCCGCTTAGCGGGATAGTGTGTTTATTGACTGTATCAAATTCTTGCAGCAAATGGCGTTGACTATCCAACCACTTGACGCCTTCTGCTGCGTCTTTCTCTAGTATTGCGGCATCCCTGACAACTATACCATAGAGCTCATCTCCGGACTGCATTATGTGAAAAATCTCATGTTTGCTTGCACTGAATGTTTTTAGATTTTTTGCGAACTCTTCAATTTTCCCAGACTTTGGTTTGAAACGTATAATTGATAATTTTTGCATATTTTTCCCATTGGTTAAATTTAATGATTGTAAAAATATATTAAGTCGGTCTGTCCCTAACCGAAAGTTTTTTAGCTTGCCCTTATCCGGTAGCAAACTTGGCTATCTTTTCCTATCTAAATACTCTCTCATTTTTGGTTAAGCGTAGCATGTTAATAAATTGACTTTCCTATAATATACTGTCTACTTTAAATGTTGAAGTAGTATGGTTTTATGCAGGGAAGATTGTCATGTTTGATGCTCAGCAAGTAGAAGAAAAAATGTGCCCCATTGGACTTGCATCGTATTTGCTTGGAGATAAGTGGATTCCAATAATAATCCGAGATATCGCACTTTTTGACCGAAGAACCTTCAATGATTTGATTAGAAATAACCTTGAAAATATTTCTTCTGGTTCACTGTCTTCTAGGTTAAAGCAGATGGTGCATCTTAATTTGTTGCACGTAGAGAATTCAGAAAAACATGTTCAAAAAAAATTATACTTCCTGTCTGAAGCGGGCATCTCGTTTGTTCCTATAATATTCGACTTAGCATCATGGACGCAAAAGTACCGAAGTCCTTCTGTTGAAATTGTGTCAATGTTGGACCCGTATACTAAAGGTGACAAAAACCTCCTGCATGAACTGTTACAAACTTTACGGGAAATACATATAAATAAGACGATTGAACCCGAACCTTTGTGGTGGATGGTTAAAAATCAATAGTAAGAATTAACATATGCAAATGAGTTATTTGATATGAAATTTAAATAGTGGATCACTAATAAGTTGTCAGATTGGTTAAATAGTATCAAGCCAGCAACTCGAGGTGCTATACTGCTTATATGCGGTATTTCAGTTTTTGGGTTTTCCGATAACTTGACCTTGCTCGTTTCTGATCTGGTCGGTGTTGGCCAATTCCACTTTAGTAGATCAATATTTGCAATTATATTAGTTGCTCTTCTTGGCCGTTTTCTTGGTGTTTCAGTATTACCTCGGTACTGGAAGCCTATATTAGTTCGCACAGCTTTTATGGTCACTGCTATACTGTTATATTTTGGCGTTATGCCTATGATGCCGATAGCAGAGGCAGGCGCTGGGCTTTTTACTTCCCCTATTTTTGTACTTATTTTTTCAGTGATATGGTTTAAGGAACGTATTGGCCTTCGCCGTATTATAGCTGTCATAATGGGTGCTTGTGGAGTGATACTCGTCTTTAAACCGGGTAGTGATGGCTTTTCTCCTTATCATATACTTCCAGTTATGGCGGGCGCTTGTTATGCTATGGGATCTATCGTTACCTTCCGATATCTACGCGATGAGAGCCCACTTGCAATTTTGATGTGCTTCATCGTCAGTATTGGTATTTGTGGTGGGTTAGCTGCATCTGCATTGACGGTGTTCCCAGTCTCTACTGCCGTGGTGGAGCAAGCTCCATTCTTGTTCAAAGGTTGGCAGACTGTTAATAATATCTATTGGGTATGGATGTTTATAATTGCATTCGGTGCTTCGGTAGCATTGTCACTGATGACACAAGCATATCAACTAGCTGAAACCAGTTACCTAGCCGTTTACGAATATACATATTTAATATCAGTTGGTTTTTTTAGCTGGTTATTCTGGGGATCTGTTCCAGGATTTTGGGGTATCATTGGCATTATATTGATCATTTTTGCCGGGATTATTATAATAGTCGCGCAGCAACAGTCTGACGAGAAAAGTAATTGATACAATGCATAAAAATACATTTTTTTCTTTAAAAATTTGGTACGGATAAACTCTTTAAAGGGAAAGAAAAAAACTGTTTATTCTAAATCTATGCGTTTTATTAAACCAACGATTTGTCAGTCCATGATGTAAAATTACTGTGGAACTTTATTCGTAACTAAATTAAAATGTAATGAAAGCAAAAGTTTGGATTTGCTCTTTTTGGTTCTACAAGCTTTAGTGTTGCTATGTTGTTTAGGAATTGGAATATGCGATACATTCTGTTAGTAGTAGCCGCGGCGCTTTTATACGCGTCTAATCCAACTATCCGCGATTTTAACTTTTTCTTAAAAAGTGAAGTAGTTGAGCGGCTCCAGTCTCAAGATGATACCGTGTCTCTATTGGCAACAGAAATTTTTGCAACTGCTGCTTTGGATGCTACTTACAGAAAAAATTATTTACTCTTTTCAATGTATACGGTTGATACTGCAGCTTTGAGATTATTTGCTCCTGATTTACCAGTAAAAGTGTCGATATTGGGTGTGGCAGGCAATTTTATTTTGCTTGATAAAATTGAGTTGTAATTCTGTATGTGGACAAAATTATAATATTAATGTGTTACTAAAATATATGCTTAATCAACGAAGTTTAAGTAAAAAGAAATTAGCCCATCCAGTACAAATTGAACAGATAATGCCGCTAAGATCATGCCCAGGATGCGCGTAACTACATTTATTCCGGTTTCACGTAAAACTTTTTCAAAAAGTGGTCCTGTCAAAAACATTATATAAGCTAGTATGATCACAGCCAACATCGCGGTTATTGCGTGTGCAAATCCAACCCAACCAGGTACTGTACTTGCTATTAAAATTATTGAGGTGATTGCTCCTGGCCCTGCCAAGAGGGGGGTGGCAAGTGGAAAGACTGAAACATCATCTTTTTTTTCGCCTTCTCCGCTCTGGTTTTTTCGTCTTTTACTGCGCTTGTCAAAAAGCATATCAAGTGCAGTTATAAAAAGAAGAATACCTCCTGCAATTTGAAATGCAGGCATAGATATTCCTACAAATTCAAGTACAGACTCACCAAAAAGGCAAAATATGATCAGGATTACTGCAGCAACCATTGTCGCTCTGAAAGCAATTTTTTTGCGCTCATAGTTGGAAGCGCCCAGTGTAAGGCTCACAAACACGGGTGTGAGTCCGACAGGGTCCACTATTACGAATAAAGTTACAAAAGACGTGATAAGAAAGGCGGTATCTAACAATTCCAAACAGCAATCCTTTTACGATTAAATAAGCAACTCAGACTACGCTAGCATTCATCACTATTTTAGTAAAAGTATATTAAAAATCTCTAAAAAACAAAGTTAGTAAACTATTAAATAGTCTGTCGAAAAATTTTGAGTGTGTCGAATAATATGGAATAGCCGGATCAAAACCTGTCTGAACTTCTGGTAAAATTTAGCTTATTCAGTGTAGTTGTTTCTCTTTTTAAAGGCTAGTGGACGCGTAAAATCATCGCCCGTGTATCATTTAATTCCTGTCTCTGGTTTATTGTGCAGTTTTGTATTTTTAAATGAAGTTATAAATGTACATGCTGTGTAAGACAGATTTTTGCGGATTCTAGATACGGCTGTTACCTATAGACGTAAAAGCTTAATATACGTTGCATTTTTTGGGATAGCCTAAAACGTTATGCACTGACCTCAGTATTCTTTATTTTGAATACTCCATTAATTTTCCATGTTCCGGCTATGTCAATCATTTCGTAAACAAATGAATGCCCGTTCCCAGAAGTATCGAAAAACTGCATTTCTTGATAAACGGTGCCGCCCTTTGCTTTCTGGCGTACAAAAATAACTTCTGTAGGTCGCCACACCATGGGGTAGCTTTTTCGAACCATTTGACCAAAATTTTCTGGAGATCCAAACAATGTCTGGATTTTGGGTGATGCAAATGTAAAGGCAGTTACAACGTCGTCTTTCTTAAAAGCTGAGATCTGGGCTGTTATTACATTCTGAACTGTAGCTTCCTCCGCAGAGGCGCTGGATAAAAAACAAATCACAGCAGAACAAATGGCAAATATCTTTAGCATATATATACTCCTTTTTATATTTACGCTTTGGGAAAATAAATGGATCAATTATCGAAAATTGCATGATTGCAGCATGGGATTTGCAAAATAACCATTGTAAACTACTCAGCTTTATTCAAATCCTGTTATTAAGTGCTGCGCTGAATACCCATTACGAAAGCATTTACCTAGTAAGAAATGGATGAAAAATATGATTGAAGAGCCAAAGCTGTTACGAATTGTCAAAGATGTGACACGACCATCTCTTAGGCAACTAAAAGCGCTTGAAAATGTGCCAACAAGCGTCGCTAACGATGCGATGTGGGGACGTGGTGCATTTGCAAAAAAAATTAAACACGTTGATCCTACAGGACCTATGTCTTCAAACGTGGTCGGTCCAGCACTAACGGTAAATTCTGGTCCTGGTGATATTCTAGCTTTGCTCGCGGCACTAAAGTTTATAGCCTCGGGAGATATTGTAGTGTCTTCATTCGCAAACTATCAGGGGTGTGCTGCTGCTGGCGACCGGCTAGCTGGAATGATGAAGAATTGTGGCGCGGCAGCTTTTGTCACAGATGGCCCAATGCGGGACCTTGTGGGATTAAACAAGGTAGGTTTGCCTTCATGGTGTACGGGGCTGACACCTGCTTCACCAATGAGTAAAGGTCCAGGTTCGGTTGGGTTTCCTATCAATATTTCTGGATTGGAAGTATTATCTGGCGATATAATTATTGCTGATTTGGATGGCGTTATAGTTATTCCGTTACAAGAGGCGGATGAGGTTATTAATAGGTGCCATGAGATTTTAGATTTAGAGCAAAATCTTGATGAAAAAGTTGTAGATGGCTTGAAGGTGCCGGAAGAAATAGAAAGATTACTCAGCAGTGATAATGTGGAATACTTTTGAGGTAAAAGCCAGCAGTTGAGCCTAATTTTTTCTGATTAAGCATGTGATTTATGTTAATATTTAACTTATCAACTTTGAGTAGGATTGGTAAGTAGATTAAGCTCGCCGAGTTTTTATCATTTCGCGACAGAAAACTGTGTACGCATTGCCTGATAAACTACCGCAGTAACCGCGTTGGCAAGGTTAAGAGATTTTACTGCTGGGTTGGTCATTGGTATGTGAAATATTCTTTCTTTCACCCCCACAAGCAAGTCTTTCGGCAAACCTACGGACTCACAACCAAAAACTAGATAATCATCCTTCTTATAATTTGGTTTGTAAAAGCTTTTGGAGCCATTCTCTTCAAAAAAATATAAACTATCTACCGTAGGTGAGCGTTGTGTTAAAAAATGATTCCAATTGTCATATTCACTGAGCTGCACATCTTTCCAATATCGAGTGCCCGATCTGGAAACAGCTTTATTATCTAGTGAAAAACCATATGGCTTTATCAAGATAAGTTCCAAATCAAGAGCGACACAAGTTCGTCCAATTGATCCTGTATTAAAAGGAATTTCAGGGGTAACGAGGACAATTTTCATTTTATTCTTCGTTTAGATAAACAGTATTTAAGGTGTCTATTACACGACATAATCGAGTTTAACAGAGCAGATGTAACAACTTTGATGTGTTTTTCAAAAACCTCCTATCGCGTCGGAAAGTAAATTGCGGATATTTGGAATTAAAATCTCTAATTGAGGTAAGTCATTGATACACAGAAATTTTATACTGTTTGAAGTGATGATTTGTTCCAAGGTAATCAAAGTATTTTCTAAACAGCCATCGCGTCCTTGGCCGCTATGGATATGTATGTGATCGGTTTCATTGCTTAAGATTACGTTTTGCTCGGAAATTGCTGCATGGTTGTACAAAGATTGTGGCAAAAATTGCTTAATGTCACGGAAGCGATAAGATATATTTTCAATAAATTCATTTTGATACTTAGCAAATAGTGCTGCCATTTTTGATCGGGTAAAAGGATGAACGACGTGAGCTGCAGCGAATATTTTAGAGGCCTCAAAACCTTCCATGGCAGCGGCATTCATTTGCATGTAATGGTTAAAATAGGCAGGGTCGCCTTTAACTTGGTGGTTGTGAACTAAGCTGCTATAATTAGACCAAGCACCTCTCAAAACTGGCTTATTGTTTAGAAAAACATCGCTAGGTTGCAATTTAGACGTTAAAAAAACATCGTCGTTAAAGTACATAAATTTTTCAGCTAATCCATCTATCTTCCAGAGTAGGCTCTCTATGGCCAGAGAGTTAAAAGTTGGTAGGAAATCAACATATTTACCAAAAATTTGTTTGTGAAAAGCGAAAGTTATTTTTTGTTGCAGGTCAATTGGCAGAGATTTAATGTCTGGTGTTTCGTCATCCACAACGATCCAGATGCGTCGGGTCCAGGGTGCAAAGTTATGGATTGATTGCAAACAAAATAGTATTTCATCGTTGCAGATCCATCTGTGAGGGTTTGTAGCATTTTCATGTAACGCACTCGCGCTTTGTGCCATAAATTTTTTGCGACTAGCTGTATGCTGATGAGAACTGCCGTTGACCCACGTAATAACAGCATCAATATCGCTAGCCATCTATTTAAAGGCCTTTCTGGTCATAATTTTGATTAAAATAATTAACCTTTTTAAAAACACAACATTTTTAAAGTTCAAAAAATCTCGATTAATTTTTTTTGTAGGGATTGGTAGCCAAACCTTTTAAAAGTCAACTGTCCTGGCCTGTGCATATGGATGCAACTAAACTTCATAAGTAAGTATTTATTATTGCTGTTTTAGCGATATATACTTTTGAAAATTGGATCAGGGCGATCGCTAATAGTTTTGTATTTCATTAACTTTTCAGTCATCCATCGCAATCTGCTCAGTGCTCAGTGCTCAGTGCTCAGTTGCCAGGAGTTCAGGATTTTAGAATATACTTAACCTACCTTTATTTTTAACGTTGAAACATGTCATGCAGTTTTTTTATTTTGAAAATTGTGAGCACTTAATTCAAATTTGATCAAACGCATTTTCAAAACGTTTTAAATTTTTTGAGGTATAAGAAGAATAATCAAAATCAATTTCTGAGAAAATCTCCGCTGTCATTGACCACAGCGTTTCCCTCATCAAAGACACGCATTTCATAGTTTGATAGGGTTGCCAAAACTTTTCCGGATTATGATTGTAATATTGCTCAAGCATATGCAATTCTTGATCCTTTGACATCGAGTTGTTGCTAGCCAACCCAGCGAGATCGAATAGGGGGCTATTGTACCCGCCATATTCCCAATCAATTAACCAAAGTCGATTTCCGTCATCTAGTATGTTAGCAGCAAGCAAATCGTTATGTCCTACAACTAATTGAACTGGTCCAATGGCCGTTTCCAACTTTTCTAGATTTTGTTGCATTTGCGGGAGTATTGAACAATGAATAGAGTTATTTTTTTGTAAACGTTTTATGTATGTTCGATTTATTTGAAATGGCCAAAAAGTGAGAATAGGGGTTTCCAGAAAGTTTGCGGTGTATTCGTGTGTTTTTTTTATAAGTTTGATTATGCGCTCTAAATTTTCAGGTTTTCTAACAGCTTTTTCATCATAAGTTTTTGCTTGTATATATTGGAGAACTAGGACGCCTTCTTCATGATAATGGACCTTTGGGGATATATCAGCGGCCTCCGCTGCTTTACTCAGTTTCAGCTCATTCCAACGCATTATCCCATGCTCTGGAATATCAGTACCCATACGGACTACAAAACGTTGGCCGCCATCAGAAATACATAAATTAACATTAGTAATTCCACCGCTTAAGGGCTGTATGTCTTTTGGATTTTTAAAGCACGGCAATTGGCTTGCTTTGACAATAGCTTTTTCAATCATTTGCATATCATATCCAAGAATTTAACCAGAATTATAGTTAAATGCACTCACCACCATCAATGATTAGTGCATGGCCAGTCATAAAAGAGGACATATCCGAAGCTAGAAAAACAATAGACTGTCCAACCTCTTCCGTACTGCCCCATCTGCCCATGGGGATGGTGTCTGAAACATATTTTTCAAGTTGATCGCGCCCCCCCATTTGCTTTTCAAAACCTGCATTGAAAGGGGTATCAATAAAGCCAGGGCAAAGTGCATTAAAACGAATATTTTCTTTTGCGTAATCTGCGGCCATTTGACGAGTCATTGCAACAACGGCATGCTTGGTTGTTGCATACGCGATCATTTCTCGATCATACTGTATTCCAGAATTGGATGCGGTGATAATAATACTACCCCCACCTTGTTTTCGCATGTGATGTACGACTGCGCGTGAGGCGATAAAGTGTGATCGGACATTTAGTTTCCATGATAGGTCCATTCCTTCAATTGAAACTTCTTCAAGGTTTCCCTCAGTTTGATATCCCGCGTGAGAATGTAAAATATCGATATTGCCGAAGGTTTTAACCGTCTCATCAATAATTGCTTTTAAGGCTATGTCATCTAAAACGTCCAAGCCATAAGACGTTGCATTATGGCCCTTTGATATTATCTCGTTAGCCACCTGTGTAGATTTCTTTGCATCTAAATCACTTACTATGACTTGTGCGCCCTGCTGTGCCATTGCAATTGCTCCAGCACGACCAATTCCAGAACCGGCTCCCGTAACAAACGCAATTTTATTTGCCAACAGAGGCACTTAATTTTGCGATCTTAATTGAGAATTAGTGTTCATTGTTTTTCAGTCCTGACCTCCACTCTGGCCGGAAAAAGATATGCTATCTTATAAATTAAGTCTATGGCTCAAATTTCTTTACAGGATCAAAACCAAAACTTTTACTGTACTTAGAAGTTGGTTATCGTTTCTTAATTAACTTATAACATTTGGAGGGCAAATTGACTTATAATATAAAATCAGCAGCTAATTTAACGCCAAATTCTCAAAGGTTTCTTGGTAAGTCAGTTTTGATTACTGGTGGTGCTGGAGGAATGGGTCTCGCGGCAACAAGGATGTTCGCGGCAGAAGGAGCGGAAGTATCTGTCCTTGACGTATCTCATGACGCTGGTCAGGCAATGATTCAGGACATGAGTGAGAAAGGTTACGATGTATTCTTTGAACAGGCAGATCTTTCTAAATCAAAAGAAATCAATGCAGGGATCGATGCTGTTCTCAGCAAACGTGGCCGTATCGATACTTTGTTTAATCATGCTGGAACAATAATAGTAAAACCATTTCACGAAATGACTGAAGAAGAATATGACTTTTTGATGGATGTGAATGTTCGATCAGCGTTTTTTGTTACAAAGCGCGTTGTCAATCACATGATGGAGAATGGTGGTGGATCAATTGTAATTACTGGATCTATCGCTTCAGAAAAAGCTTTTGTTTACGAAAGTCTCTATTGCATCACCAAATGTGCTACCCTCATGCTTTCTAACAGTATTGCAGCAGAATATCGAGAGTATGGGATCAGGTGTAATGCCGTTTGTCCTGGTTTCGTCAAAACAGCCCACGGTCTCAGAGAAATTAATGAACTTGATGGACTGGGTCAAGAATGGGAAGACGGTGACTTAGCTGCAACTCAAGTAAGAATATGTGAGCCTGAAGAGGTTGCTGCAGCTGCGCTTTTCCTCGCTTCAGATGAAGCTAGCTTCATTAATGGCACTGCGTTGTATGTGGATAATGGTTGGAATTCAAGAGGTTAGTCAGCTATTAAAAATGAATAAATAACATTTTTGACAATTTAATTCTTAAATGGTGAGTGATTTAAGTTGCTTTTCTCAAGGTAAAATGCTGGACTTAATTGTTAGTAGTTAAAAAAGGTCGGTTTAGTCAAATGCGTTACTACTAGGTAAAAAATTAGTCTGACCTATCGCAAGAAGATAAATTTATGCTTCGGTTAATTCTTAACGGGAGGAGTTTTTCTTCATTACCATTGTTTGGAGGTATATTTAATGAATCTTAATCTGAATTACTGTGCCAGCCTAGTAGCTGCTTCAGTGCTTTTTACCGCAACACCGTCATATGCAGGGAATGTTCCGGAATCTGATGACACAATTAAGATTATGACCGGAGATTGGACCTCCATCGGCCTTCAAGGTGAGATGATGCAACTCATTTTGCAAACTGTAGGCTATAATGCCGAGCTGGTGGTAGCCGATGATTCTGGTCGCTACCCTGGATTTGAAAATGGTGATTTACATATTTCCATGGAAACCTGGCAGACAACACAGCTCCAAAATTTGGAAAAATCTGTGGCGACTGGGAAAGTGTTGGACATGGGTGAAACAGGCCTCGCGGGTGTTGAGGACTGGTGGTATCCTTCATATATGAAAGACAGGTGTCCTGGTCTACCTAATTGGGAAGCTCTTAAAGGCTGTGCAGAAGTGTTTGCCACAGCCGACACTGCACCTAAAGGCCGTTACATCGGGGGACCAGTAAGTTGGGGAGATCATGATGAACGTATGGTTGCTGCATTAGATTTACCATTTGAAGTTATACATCCAGGAACTGACGCTGCGATGTTTGCGGAAATGAAGTCGGCATATGAGAGAGAAGCGCCTATTGTAATGTGGGTATGGCAACCGCACTGGCTAACTTCAGTGTACGACGGTGAGTATGTACAATTTCCAAAATTCGAGGTGGATTGTTTTGATGACGCTGCATGGGGACCAAACTCAGCAGACACTTATGACTGTGGAAAGCCTTATGGATGGATCAAGAAAATGGCGTGGGCAGGTGGTGAAGATGTTTGGCCTTGCGCATACGAAATAGTCCGAAACTACAACATGGATAATGATACTTTGGCAGCGTTGTTGAAGAAAGTAGATTTAGAGGGAATGTCTTCTACTGATGTAGCAACAGAATGGTTGATGGCTAACGATGACAAATGGAAAGAATGGGCATCGTGCGCAATGTAAATGACTAAAAATCATCAAAATTTTAATAATTTTACGCCGGCGGTTTCGTCGGCGTATTTACCTTATTGGCCAATAAAATGAAATTTGGAAGTGATGTTGTTTTACTTGAGCCCATGCGCCTGCTTTTGTGGGCTTTCTTTTTTACATTTGTTTTTTTCGTAATAAATATTGGTCCGGACTGGATGAGTAGCTTTCCTGAGGCTCTTATTTTTCCAGTAGCTGAAAAAGTTGGTTCAGGATTAAATTGGTTTGCGCGGGATGCCAAAATAGCCGGCGTACCGATGCAAGAAATTACACGTAGTGTGGCGTCCTTTTTCGATCTAATTATCGACGCAACTGTGGTGGTTTTATCCAAAGGAATATTCACCGGCCGTGGCTTGAATGTGTCTCAATTGGTTCCACCGTTGTCATGGATGTCAATTGGAGGATGTCTAGCAATAGTTTCGTACAGATTTGGCGGGCGTAATCTGATAGTAATCACATCAATTGCTGTCCTTTTTTTAGTTCTTTTTGGCCTATGGCAAAATGCCATGGTAACTTTGGCTAGTGTGCTTGTGAGTGTTCTGTTAGCCATGGCAATCGGACTCGCACTAGGCATTTGGTCATTTAGAAGCCAAAATGTTGAAAATGTGACGCGTGGCGTCATGAATGTGATGCAAACTGTCCCAATTTTTTCATATTTAGTTCCAACCCTATTATTATTCGGGTACGGACCTAGCGCAGCACTTGTTGCAACTGTAATTTATGCTCTGCCGCCAATGGTTCATAATACTGTTTTAGCATTAAAATCTGTTCCAACTGAAACAACAGAATGTGGCGTCATGATAGGCTGTAGGCCACGACAACTCCTATGGCAGGTTCAGTTACCTGTTGCCCTTGGTAGGCTAGCCGTTGGTATGAATCAAACAATAATGATGACATTAAATATGGTTATAATTGCCTCAATGATAGGTGCCGGTGGACTTGGGTTTAATGTTTTACAGGCTTTAAGAAAGCTTGATATTGGTTCCGGGCTAGAGGCTGGTATGGGAATTGTTGCATTAGCTATTATCCTTGACCGAATAAGCCAAGCTGCAGCACAGCGCGCAGCGAACGGCAAACATTTGGAACCTGGTCAAAGGCCTCTGTGGCAATTGCTGGTTGTTTGGCTTATATTTTCTTCTGTAATAGCATTCATTTTTACACCTATGCAAACTTGGCCCGATGCATGGGAAATATCCACCGCCAGCTTTTGGAACGCTGCGGTAACCTGGGTTAATATGAATTTGTTTGATATTCTTGAGGGGGCACGTAACTTCGCACTTCTTGAAATTATGCGACCATTCAATCGTTTTTTGCAAAGTGCCCCATGGAGTTTGGTTGTAGCGTCTGTAGTGGCTTTAGCTTTTTATTTGGGGGGCTTTAAGCTTGCGGTTTATTGCGCGCTACTTATGTTTTTCATATTGCTCACCGGTTACTGGGCGCCAGCTATGGCCTCCGTGTATTTGATCACTATTTCTGTGCTGATGGCGGTTATGATTGGTTATCCTATAGGTTTTTGGCTTAGCTCACAGCCTCAGCTTAAAGATACTGCAAATTTCATTTTGGATACGATGCAAACTCTGCCAACTTTGGTTTATCTGTTACCTGCCGTTATGCTATTCAGAATTGGTGATGTTTCTGCCGTAATTGCTGTAATTTTATATGCTTTGGCACCTGCTGTGCGTTACGCGATGGTTGGCATGTCCCAGGTTTCACCAGCATTATTAGAGGCTGCTCAAATATCTGGTTGTACACGCTGGCAAACTTTAAAATGGATACGTTTTCCTGCTGCGCTTCCAACACTTTTAATTGGAGTTAATCAAACAATTATGATGGCATTTTCCATGTTAATAATTGCTGCGCTTGTGGGCACCAAAGATTTGGGACAGGAAGTGCTAATTGCATTGAACAGATCGCTTGTCGGCGAGGGACTCGTTGCTGGTTTTTGTGTGGCTTGCTTGGCCTTAATATCTGATGGTCTCCTTAAAGCTGCAGCATCAAAAGCTGAAGTGAGTACCATTAGAAAGATGAACTCATGAGTAAAAATTCGATAGAAAATGAGAGACCAGTAATAAGTTGTCTTAATGTCTGGAAAGTTTTTGGGGCTAATGCAACTGATTTTGAAAAAGAAAAATTGGATAATCTTAATGAGAACACTTTAACTGCAAAAAAATGGACTGCCGCAGTTTGTGACGTTTCGTTTGACATCGGCCGAGGGGAGGTATTCGTTATTATGGGCTTATCGGGCTCGGGCAAGTCTACGATGGTCCGATGTATGTCTCGCTTGATAGAACCTACTAGTGGAGACGTAAATATAGAAGGTGAAAATCTTCTATCAGTTTCAGATGAAAAGTTAATAGAAATCAGACGCCAAAAAATGGGTATGGTTTTCCAACACTTTGCTCTTTTACCCAATCGTGATGTTTTAGGAAACGTTGCTTTTCCGCTTCAAGTGCAAGGAATTTCAAGAAAGGAGCGTGAAGTAAGGGCTTCTGAGATGATCTCATTAGTTGGTTTGGAAGGAAGAGAGAATTTCTTCCCAGCTGAATTGTCTGGAGGCCAACAGCAACGCGTTGGCATTGCACGAAGTCTGGCAAGTAATCCGTCAATATGGTTTTTAGACGAGCCTTTTTCAGCCTTAGATCCACTTATTAGGTCTGATCTCCAAGATGAGTTGTTAAGACTTCAAGCACAACTTAACAAAACTATCGTTTTTATTACTCATGACTTGGATGAAGCTATAAAAATTGCAGACAGAATAGCAATTATGGACCAAGGGCGCATAGTACAAATTGGTACGCCTGAAGATTTAATCATGAGGCCCGCAAATGAATATGTGGCGAGGTTTACCAAGGGAGTTCCAAAATCAAAGGTAGTCAAAGTGTCTACTATTATGAAACCTGTGGCTGGAAACCATGCAAAAACCTCCTCATTTTTGAATATAAACGACAGAGTAGCCGACGTTGCCGATATATTGACCAAGACGCAAGAAGCCATAGGTGTGCGAAATGATGGAGGCGATATTGTTGGCGTTGTGGATCGAGAAACCTTTATTCGAATTTTGGCCGGAGCAGATATCAAATGACAGCTTTCCAGCAGGAGGGGCGGATTAAGGTCCAAGGTGGTAAGGTTTGGTATGGGGTTGTGGGATTTTTTGAGGGTAACCAACCACCTTTGATAGTAGTGCACGGTGGGCCGGGAATGAGCCATAACTATCTGTTGTCTTTAAAAGATGTTTCAAAAAACCGTGCTGTCATTTTTTACGATCAACTTGATGCTGGCAAATCAGATAAACCGGATGATCCTGACAACTGGAATCTACCAAGATTTTTAGATGAAATTAATTGTATTTGCGCTGAACTCTCAATTGAAAAATTTAATTTATTTGGCAATTCTTGGGGTGGAACAGTTGCTGCCGCATATGCCGCGCAAAAGCCCTTTGGATTAAATAAGTTGATCTTATCAAGCCCGCTAATCAAGACGTCCGTTTGGGTAGAAGATAATGAATTACATCGCAGTAATTTACCGATAGAAATTAAGATCATTTTGGAAACATGCGAAAATAATGGTGACACCGGCAGCGAGGCATACATGAACGCTGTTGATCAGTTTTATAAAAAACACTTTTGCCGAGTTAATCCATGGCCTGATGGATTAGTGCAGACGATGAATTTGCTGAATGTCAATTGTTACCAGAAAATGTGGGGTCCAACAGAATTTATGTGTACTGGATTACTGAAAAACTATGATGGTAGTAAAGATTTATACAAAATTGAGGTTCCAACGCTAGTAACTTGCGGAAAGTTTGATGAAGCAACACCGCAAAGCACAGAAAAATTTTCAAAGATGATACCTAGAAGTGAATTTAAAGTTTTTCAAAAGTCATCGCACTTAGCATTTATTGAAGAACAAAATGCTTACATGTCGGCAATAAATAATTTTTTAAACTAATCAGTGACATCTATAAACATGTATATCATTGGTACCGAAGTACTTCAGAAATTTCAGTATACAATGTATTAAAAATTTAATTTACGATTAATTCCGCAAATATTAGTGCAGTGCTCCTATGCAGAGCTTGGCTACAAACAATAACTCAGCTTACGAGGATTGCAGATGGTTACTGAAAAGTCTTCCCAAATAATCATAGTTGGTGGCGGCATTATAGGCTGTTCAACCGCCTATCATCTTGCAAAGATCGGTTGCGAAGTACTTCTACTAGAAAAAGCAGCCCTAACTTCTGGTTCAACATGGCATGCAGCTGGCCTGGTCGGACAGTTGAGATCAAATGCTAACATTACTCAACTTTTAGGCTATTCCATAGAGCTTTATGACTCACTTGAAAGAGAGACAGGGCTTGCTACTGGCTGGAAGAAAAATGGTGGTCTACGGTTAGCCTGCAACGAAGAGCGTTGGACCGAGGTGAAGCGTCAGGCGACAACAGCGCATTCCTTTGGATTAGAAATGGAGCTCTTAACGCCAAAAGAAGCGAAAGACCTATGGCCACTAATGGAAATTAACGATCTGGTAGGGGCTGCTTTTTTGCCTACTGATGGTCAGGCGAATCCGTCGGATATAACTCAAGCATTAGCTCGTGGGGCGCGTAATAGCGGAGCAACGCTAATTGAAAATTGCCCTGTAACCGAGATTATTATTGAAAATGATAAGGTAGTTGGCGTTCAAACTACAAACGGATTTATAGGATGTGAAAAGCTAGTTCTATGTTGTGGACAATGGACACGTAATCTGGCCGCAACTATTGGTGTTAGCGTACCTTTAGTTTCTGTTGAACATCAATACCTGATCACAGAACCTTTTGGTGTACCTTCAAATTTACCGACCCTTCGTGATCCCGATAGACTGACCTATTATAAAGAAGAGGTTGGGGGGCTTATAATGGGCGGATATGAGCAAAATGGCATACCTTGGGCTCAAAAAGGTATTCCTGAACATTTTGAGTTTCAGCTTTTAGAGTCCAATTTTGATCATTTCGAACAACTGGTAGATTTGGCGTTGCCTCGAGTGCCTAAATTGGAGGAGGTGGGTGTTAAACAACTTCTGAACGGGCCCGAAAGTTTTACACCGGATGGTAATTTCATTATTGGTGAAGCGCCGGAGATGGCAAATATTTTTGTTGGTGCTGGCTTTAATGCCTTTGGTATTGCTGCCGGTGGCGGGGCTGGAATGGCTCTTGCAGAGTGGGTAGCTATTGGTGCGCCTCCTTATGATTTATGGTCTGCGGACATTCGTCGTTTTGGTTCGCCTCATAAAGAGATAGATTGGGTGCGCACACGAACATTAGAGGCCTATGGTAAACATTATACTATGGCATGGCCGTCTGAAGAAAACCAAAGTGGTCGACCATGTCGCCGCTCGCCGCTCTATGAGGTCCTCAAAGATGATGGAGCAGTTTTTGGAGAAAAACTTGGTTGGGAGCGTCCTAATTGGTTTGCCGAGAAGGGTGAGGACGCTTTTGATGTTTATACTTTTGAACGACCTAACTGGCACACCGCCGTTGGTCGAGAACACAGGGCCGCTAGAGATGCTGCTGTCTTGTTCGATCAAACGTCATTTGCAAAATATAGTTTGACTGGTGATGACGCAGAAGCGGCATTGCAGTGGATAGCTTCTAACAGAGTAAGCAAACCTGTAGGGACAATAATATACACGCAAATGCTTAATGATAAGGGTGGCATAGAATGCGATTTAACGTGTGTCCGTAAAAGTGAGACGGAGTATTATATTGTTACGGGCACAGGTTACGCGACCCATGACTTTAATTGGATTGAACGTAATATACCTTCTGGACTGAATGTGGATCTGGTTGATGTAACTTCATCCTATGCAGTCCTTTCTCTTTTTGGCCCAGTGTCTCGTAACATCTTACAGATTATTTCTAAAAAAGATTTGAGCAACGAAAGTTTCCCGTTTGGGCATGCAAAGGAAATTGATGTCGCAGGGCATCTAGTTCTGGCTATGCGTGTTACTTATGTCGGTGAATTGGGATGGGAGTTACATTTTCCCAAAGAACATGCTTTAGAAATTTACAGCGCGATTCATGAAGTTGGTAAACCTCTGGGACTACGAAACGCAGGGTATCGTGCTATCGAAACATTGCGCCTGGAAAAGGGCTATCGCGCTTGGGCATCGGATATAGGTCCCGATCATACACCGGATGAAGCAGGCCTTGGTTGGGCTTTAAAAATGAAGTCAAATATATCGTTTAAAGGTAGATCTGCCGTAGCAGAACAGCGACAAAACGGCGTGAAGAAAATCATGGCAACCTTTACAACGGAGCCAACGGTTATTCTATCCGGTAGGGAAACAATTTATAGAAACGGAGAGCGTTGCGGGTGGTTGAGCTCTGCAGGTTATGGGTACACAATTCAAAAATCTATCGGTATGGGCTATGTGCGAAGTGATAATTTCATAGATGCTGATTATGTATTGAACGGGTCTTATGAGTTGGAGGTGGCTACTATACGCGTTAAGGCGAATATTACCTTAGAGCCATTGTACGATCCTAAAATGGAAAAAGTTAGAGGCTAATAGTTTTTGTTATTTAAAGCAAAACTGACTGAAATTTAGACTTTGAAATTCAATTTTTAAGATTTTGATGAGTTAAATTGGGAATATCAGAGTTCTTAATTGTGATAAGCCCAACTTTGTCTCTGATGATATTTATTAATTGGGAGATTTAATCTCCATATTTTCAGTCTTAACTTATGATTTTAAATTTTGGCGTAAATTCTAAAATATTTGGCATAAAATCCAAAATCTATTTTATTTGATATGATACTTTCATTTGCAGTGTGAACAATATTGCTTGCTTATAAATGGAGAAGGATAATGAAACAGATATTGATACCACTTGTCAGCCTTAGTGCGTTAGTTGCTTGTGACATGAATGGTGATGCTGGTACTGAAGGCTCAGGTTTATGGAGCATTCGATACAAAAGTGCTGAGGAACAAATCACCTATTTTACTCTTAAGTGCGAAAAATATGGCTATGAGCAAAATACTGACGCGATGCGTGACTGTGTTGCAGATGAAATGCGTAACATCGATTAAGTCTTTTAATATAGCGGGTGAAAAATATATGAATATCACCCGCTATATTGTCAGGCTGTATAGTATGAAATCAGTTTTTTTATTATACTTGTCGTACAGAGATCTAGCAGTGTAGTTGGACTCTTGCGTCAGCCAACGGACGCCAGAAAGATTACGAGAACGGGCAAAGTCTAACACCTGATCTATCAGTGCTTTTCCAACACCTAACCCACGACTGTCGGGTGAAACGTAAAGATCGCTGAGATAACAAACCGTATTGCCGCTCAAGGATCGATGCATCAACTGATACTGTGTAAACCCTAAAATATTTCCACTTTTATCCAGTGCTATATCGCACCAAAAATTATTATTTAAGTCAAAAATCCAATTCCAAACTTCATCTAATTTTTCATCCTTGACTGACGTTTTATAAAATTCTGCATAAGCCTGAAACATACGTTCCCAAACAGATCGATCTTTTGTTTCAAGGGGGCGGATAGTTAGCTTCATTTGTATAGCCTTTTGTTTAGCTCGCAAACAATCACGGCAAAAAACTTGCGTAATCACTTTTTATTAGGTGAATATTAATCAAGTGAGATCTGAATTGAATTACTTTTTAAAAACTGAAGAGTGAGAATGAAGCAAAAGCAATAACGCCAATGCCCATGGTCACGATGACATGGTTCGTTAGTATCGCTGCCAGCAGCGCTATCGACGCTGCACACCAAGTTTCCGCAGGTTGTCCCATCAAGGAGGCCGCAACTAGACTAACAATAATTAGTCCAGGCAGTTCATCTAATATCCATGAGAACTGGGAAGATCTGATCCTATCACCAGCTAACAAACCAAGAAATCTTATAAAAAAAGCAGCGATGGAAAGTGTAAGGACTAAGATCCAGTATTCATTTGGCATTCTTATCGCCTTTTTTAATAATCAAAAAATTGGAAACAATTAAACCACATAGAGCGCCAGCTACTATGGCATATGCCTTAGGTAATCCCAGCCATATGACTGCTGTTGTGACTACAAATGCGATAAACCAAGGAACAATATTAGAGTTTCCTCGCCATAGACCTCGCGCCATAGCGATGAATGCAGCAGTGAACGCAAAACTAAGCCCGAACTGCTGCAGATTAGGTAATCCAGCACCAACTAGAGCACCTCCTGCTGTAGAAGCTGTCCAAACACTTATGATTACGAGGCCTGACCCAATTAAAAACGATGCGCCAATCTCATTTGATTTTGCCCTTTCAGACATTGTGAGTGCCCAATTTTCATCCCCTGTAATATGTATAGTAAGTAATTTCAGTCCGATAGACATACCGGCTAACACCTCAGATAATGAGGCTATGATCCCTATATACCGGAGGTTGAGAGCTGCGCCTGCAAGTGCTGCTCCCAATATGGCTGATGAATTCGAAAATTGTTCAACTGCTACGATTTGGGACGACCCGGCATGAACGGCAGCGCTCATAAGGCCAACGCCCCACCAGGGAAATCCAATTTGAGCAGCTAAGAGACCAAAGGCGAATCCATAGATTGCCACGCCCATGGCCAGTGGTAGTATTGCAACGGCACCTTTTTTCATGATTAGGCGAGTAGGCTATTACAGAGAAAATTGGAACCATAATTCAAATCGAGCGATAATGTTGAATTTGTTAGCCTCGACTGCCTTCACGGCCATCTCTCGTCGCCAATATGGCCTTACGGCTTTTTTCCAAGGGCCTCTTTCAGTAAGTCATTCTGCATGCTCATCTCAGCATACATCCGCTTGAGACGGCGGTTTTCATCCGCCATCGCCTTCATCTGCGATACCATCGACGCGTCCATGCCGCCAAACTTTGCACGCCATTTGTAAAAGCTAGCACTGCTCATCCCATGTTCACGGCAAAGCTCAGAAACCGGCACACCGCTTTCCGCCTGCTTCAAAATACCCATGATCTGCGCGTCGCTAAATCGTCCATTCTTCATCAAAAATCTCCTCAGATATCTTGCCAAGAAAATTCTACTTTTGAACACCACTAATTTTAGGGAGGATTACCGTCATTCGGTAAGTTTTGTATTAGATTTGTAAAATCTCTCATTTTTAAAGTCGTCTCATGCGCTGAAGGCCCAGATATTCAATAACGTAGTCGTGACTTTCTTTTCGTTATCATGAAATATATAAAATTTTCAAAAGTTTAATAACATCGCTTTCACAGAGCCCAAGTAGGATAGCTCCTGACTAATCTATTAACCATTCTATCTCGGACTTACTGTGTCTCAAATACTGAGTCTATTATTTTGGCAGTAATTGAACAATTTTTGGCACATTTTGAACAGTTTGTTTTTTTTATTGATTTACAAAAAAGCAGTAATTGAAATCAATGAAAAGGGTAACTAGCAAATTTCAGTTTTGATGAAATTCTTATGCGCTTAAATATTTTGAGCCTAGAATGATAAAAACAAAAGAGTACATCTTTGTTTTGTTCAAAATGATAATGCCAAGTTAAATTGTTATTTAAGTGTTTAACCATTGGGACATGATTTAAATTGGAAAGAAAGCCTCTTAATACCGAAAGGCAGCCCACCAGAGGGCTGGCAGAAGGTTCTATGGTTTGGATAGATAGTGGTGAGTTTCTTATGGGATCAGAGCACCACTATGCTGAGGAAGCGCCAGTGCGTGAAATACGTGTTTCCGGATTTTGGATTGATCAATATGCGGTCACAAATGCTGAGTATGCCAATTTTATTGAAAAAACTGGATATGTAACAGTTGCTGAAAGGCCTCTTGATCCATCAAATTTTCCGGGAGTTGATCCATTTTTGCTGCAGGCGGGCTCTATGGTCTTTAGCATGACTAAAGGACCGGTCAGTTTGCAGGATATTCGGCAATGGTGGTCTTATG
>Ga0233432_10000339_pt1 | contig 45329 bp, 35 predicted proteins | sample SI_122_August201_6_FD_179870 | JGI IMG/M metagenome (GOLD analysis project Ga0233432, IMG submission 179870) | Seawater microbial communities from Saanich Inlet, British Columbia, Canada - SI_122_August2016_10_MG | ecosystem: Environmental > Aquatic > Marine > Inlet | place: Canada: British... | reverse complement strand
AGCAGCCAAGCAGAATGATTTAGTGAAATGGTATAATTCAAACCGTGGATATGTAAGTTGCGAACTGACCGGTGATCATTGAAAAAGTTATTTCCTGGGCTTAATTATTTTCGAGGCACCAATTAATCGCATTGATCAGCAGTTGAATAAAGGCTGGATTCTCAAAGTCCTCCATGTGACCGAGTGAGGTGTAGAAGATCTTACCTTTTGAGGCGGGTCGGCGGAACCAGGCAACCGGTTCGGGTGGAAATCCCTCAACTGAACCAACTAGCAAAGGCTTGGATGTATCAGGTAACGGAGAGTTTCGATAAAGAGTCGCAGGAGTCGTAAATGGCACTTCTACATTTTGCAGTATTGAGTGTTTAGCCTGGGGCATGGTATTTTTTACATTACAGATTAATCCTGTTGCATGATGGCCATTGTAGTTTCCCCCTATAACATCGCGATCCCATTCGGGCCATTCCTGATGTCTGTCTGGTAGTATTTCTTTACGTAATTCAAAAGCATGGGATGCAGTGCGAATACCTATGACTGGTTTGCCTTTTAGAATGTGCAAACGAATAAGTTTCATTGTTTCTTCCTTAAATGCACGTCGTCGGACACTTATAAAAAGAAGGTCCGCTTCGCGAATTGCAGAAGAGTTAGAAAGTTGATTTCTCTTTTCTCCCTTATTAGGTGCATTACAAAACTTTATGGAAAAATTCTTTGATAAATGTTGTTTTATAAACTTGGGCAAAGTTTCCTTGGTATTATATTCCCGCTCGGCAATCAGGAAGGTGATATTTTTTTGAGAACTTGCGAAAACATTAAAATAAAATGAAACGAATAGGATAGATACCAGATAGATTGCTTTCATGAATATAGTCCAGTTTGTGTTAGAAAAAAAGTCGAGAGGGAAGATCGACTTTGTAGATTCAGTGGAAAGTAGGTTTTGATTTGAAATATCAACTTGTGTTGAAATATAAAAAATGCTTCATTTATTACATAAATAAGTTTTAACTTTCAAAGTATTGCCCTAGATATTAAATAATGACCTTTTCTTTATCCAATAAAGTAGCCTTGGTTACAGGTAGCAGTCGCGGTTTGGGGTACGGTGTTGCCAATTCTTTGGGCAAAGCGGGTGCCAAGGTTGTTATTAATTATTTAAATAACCGTGAGTCCGCAGAAAAAGCGTTGGATAGCCTTAAGGCAAATGGTATACATGCAATGCTTGTACGGGCTGATGTTTCCGATCCTGAGCAAATTGCCTCTCTTGTGGAGGCGGTGGAGGAGAAATTTGGTTCGCTAGATATATTAGTTCCCAATGCAACTCCGGATCAGCCTCAAAAATCAATTGAGGAATATGATGCAGATTTCTATAGACAGATGTACGATTTTTTTGTGATGAGTCCTTTTCACTTAGCTCAGGCTGTTTTGCCGGGGATGAAAAAACGGGGCCATGGACGAATTATTAATATCACGAGTGAGGTGTTTCATTGTTCGGTGCCCGAATTTAGTGCATATGTTGCTGCCAAAGGCGGTCAAATTGGTTGGAGTCGAAGTATGGCCAATGAATTAGCTCCTTATGGTATCACCGTTAATACGGTTGCTCCTGGTTGGATTCCAACTGAGCGCCATGAAGATGACCCCAAGGAAGATAAAGATGCTTATTTACAAACCATTCCTTTGGGACGTTGGGGGACACCCGAGGATGTTGGGAATGCGGTTTCTTATTTCTCATCAGAAGAAGCCTCCTTTGTAACCGGACAGACACTTTGTGTGAATGGTGGCCGTACACCTTGGTAAAAATTTAATCATTATTAATTAATTACTATGAAGATATATTCAAAAATACTCTCTCTTTTATTTGTGCCATTCATTGGTTCTTTTTTAAGCTGCGGTGAAAAGCCCGGTGGAGAAGGAAGCGATGCCGAAGTTTCTTTTGCTTATGTGACCAACGGAGTGGATCCATTTTGGGATTTATGTGCTGCCGGCGTACGGATTGCTGAGAAAGAATTCGGAGTTAGTTGTGAGGTTCTGATGCCTCCCAAAGGAGTCGTAGATCAAAAGAGAATGATGGAAACTTTATTGGCCAAGGGCATAGATGGTATTGCGGTCAGCCCTGTTGATGCTGAGAATCAAACTCCTTTTTTAAATGAAGTGGCCGAGAATACTATTCTGATCACCAATGACTCGGACGCTCCCAAAAGTAAACGTTTAGTTTTTATCGGCACGAATAATTATAAGGCTGGTCGGGCACTGGGAGGACTGGTGAAAAAGGCTTTGCCTGATGGTGGTGAAGTTATGCTTTTTGTGGGCCGCCTTGAGCAACTGAACGCACGCCAGAGAAGGCAGGGGGTAATTGATGAATTGTTGGGTCGTCCCGAACAAAGCTTGGAGCAAGTGAATTACGATCCAGTTGATGCAACCAATTTGACCGCAGAAGGCTCAAAATACACTATTTTAGACACCCGTACTGATAATTTTGATAAGGCGAGAGCTAAAAGTAACGCGGAGGATGCGATTGCAAAATATAAGGACCTGAAATGCATGGTTGGTCTGTTTGCATACAACTCTCCTTCATGCATTGATGCGATTAAGGAGGCGGATAAGTTGGGTGCTATTAAAATTTGTGGTTTTGATGAGCAAGATGCTCTTCTCCAGGCAATTACTAATGGGCAGGCCTACGGCACAATCAGTCAGCAACCCTGGGAGTATGGATATGAGTCTATTAAGATGCTGAAGAAGATATCTGAGGGTATTCAACCAGAAAACACCTACCAGGAAGTGTCTTTTCTTGAGGTAACCAAAGATAATATCGATGAGTTTTGGGCCAAGAAGAAAGAAATGGCAGAACTTGGAAAATCCCAGTAAATGAGCTTAGATTCAGGGTTACTTCTTGAAGTTAAAGACTTAAAAAAAAGTTTTCCCGGCGTTCTTGCCTTGAAGGGGGTATCCCTAACATTGGGCAAAGGAGAAGTTATTTCCCTGATCGGAGAGAACGGAGCAGGAAAAAGTACTTTGATGAAGATTTTGGCCGGTGTGCAACCGGCGGATTCTGGTGACTACTCTATTGACGGAGAAAAAGTGGATTTTAAAAATGTCCGGGAGGCAATGGATCTGGGTATTGCATTGATCCACCAGGAACTCAATCTTGCCTCCAACCTCGACTTGGCCTCCAATATTTTCTTGGGTCGCGAGCCGGGGAATAAAGGTTTTATAAATGAACAAGAGTTACATGCGGAAGCGAGCAGGCATTTAAAAAGAGTCGGACTGAACTTACCTTCTGACACAATTGCTGGATCGTTACCAATTGGTAAGCAACAGTTGGTTGAGATTGCCAAGGCCCTTTCCTGCAATGCCCGTGTTTTGATTATGGATGAGCCCACCAGTAGTCTTTCTCAGAAAGAAACGGAAACTTTATTTGAAGTGGTTAAGGGTTTGCGTGACGAGGGGATCAGCGTGATTTATATTTCCCATCGACTGGGCGAAGTAAAGGAACTTTCGGACCGGGTAACCGTATTTCGGGATGGTGAAAATGCGGGTGAATTAGCCAAGGATGAAATCAATCATGATAATATGGTTCGCTTGATGGTGGGCCGTGAATTGAGTGAATTTTACGACCGTGACATTCACCCGCCTGGCGATTGCGTGCTAAAAGCCGTTAATATAGTTTCTCCGACCTATCCTGAAATTCCGGTCTCAATTGAGGTGCGTGCAGGAGAAATTGTTGGGATTGCGGGTCTCGTCGGTGCTGGCCGTACAGAATTATTACAGACTTTTTTTGGTGTCACTCCGTCCCTTGGTGGCGAGTTGGAGGTGGAGGGAGTCAGTTTCTCGCCCTGTTCCCCAGCAGACGCGGTTCGTGCCGGTTTAGCTCTGGCTCCTGAAGATCGAAAACAACATGGACTTGTTCTGCCAATGACAGTACGGGAGAATGCGAGCCTTCCCAGTTTGGATCGGGATCAAAAAATAGGCTTCCTTGATCATTTCAAGGAAAAAGAAATTGCAGATGAAGCCGTCGAGCAGATGAAGATTAAAACGCCAAGTATCGAGCAGGCAGCCCGTTTTCTTTCCGGAGGGAATCAACAAAAGATAGTTCTGGGGAAATGGCTCGCGATGAACCCCAAACTTTTAATGCTTGATGAACCTACTCGCGGTATTGACATCGGGGCCAAAAGGGAAATTTACAAATTAATGGAGAAACTTGCCGGTAAAGGTATAGCAATTCTTTTTGTTTCCAGCGAAATGGAAGAGGTATTGGGAATGGCGGATCGTGTTTATGTTATGCACGAAGGAAGAATTTCCGGAGAACTTCAAAAAGATCAAATGTCCGAAGAATCAATTATGCAATTGGCTACAGGAGGCTCAGTAGCAGCTTAAAATTATGAAAAAAAATGTATTTGGAATATTTGGCCTTTTGGTAGCGGTCTTTGTAATAACAGCGATTGCAGACCCTAATTTTCTATCTGCTTACAACATGCAAAACACGGTTAAGTGGTCGAGTTTGTATGGCGTGATGAGTATCGGAGTCGCACTTGTAATTATAACCGGTGGAATAGATTTATCGATTGGTTCTGTAGTTGGCCTGGTTGCGGTTGTACTCTCTTTCTTTACCAAGATTCAGGGCCTTGATCCAATTGTGGCCATTGGGCTTACTTTACTCATGTCTGTGGTGATTGGATTGATTCATGGATTACTAATCACCAAAGCAAAGTTGCAACCTTTCGTGGTCACTCTATGTGGTCTTTTGATTTATCGGAGCCTTAGTCGATGGTTAACAGATAACCAGTCTTTGGGTCCAGTTCCACTGGAGGGAGATTTAGGTTTTGAAAACTTGGAACAGATTCTGATGCTTGATTTTCTTTTTAGTGGCCAGATTCCTTTTGGTGATTTTTTCAAACTTCCGACGCCTGCTCTTTTTCTGTTAGTTCTTGCAATAGCTGGTTCGATCTTTTTACGGAAGACGATCTGGGGGCGATATTTATATGCTCTTGGCAATAATGAGGAGGGTGCGCGATACAGCGGAATCGACACCGATCGCATGAAGATTATCGCATATGTATTATGCTCTTTCTTTGCGGGTATTGCAGGGATTTTATTCGCTTTTGAATTGGGTTCGGTTCAACCAGCCCAGACGGGTGAATTTTATGAACTTTTTGCGATCGCGGCAGCTGTGCTCGGTGGTTGCAGTTTAAGAGGAGGAGAAGGTTCTATCTTGGGGGTTATCATTGCTGCCGCAGTAATAAGAATAATTTTCAACTCAATTAATATGGTCGGAATATCAACTCATCTGGAATTTGGAATCCTTGGTTTGGTGATTTTGCTCGGTGTGATTGGGGATGAAATGTTAAAGAAGAAAATGGCAGAAAGGCAGGTGGCTGCCAGCGAGAAACTGGCAGCAGAATTAAGCGAGAAATCAAAGAGTAAAGAAAACTTAGAATAGCCGGTTAATTATGCGGTGACTTTACCTTCCTTTTTGTTTTGAGTATAAGTTATGATTTCGAATGATGATAAGTTTTTTGACTATTCTTCTATAAATGCCTTTCTTGCCCAAAATTCTATTTGGATAAAAAACAACCCGTGCGTGAGTCCGGATTTCTGCCTGGACTGGAATCGTTTTACTGAGGGCCTAAAAGGCACGGCTGAGCTTACTGAATATTCACGAAGTACTTTCTCATCCGACCACGGGGAATGGACCTTGGTTGAAGACCAATGGGGAGACCATGCATGGAGGCTTAGAATATCTGGTGTCATAAATGAAGACTTGCGTCCGCTGAGTAATGGATTTGAGTTGAAAGAATTTATTTATTTTCCGGCTTCCTTCGAAAACTTGGTTCGAATGAAGAACCTAATCCAGGAAAGTGACCCTGAAAATAATGCGTTTCCCACATCCCGTGGAAATCTCGGGAAATCAACTTTGGGAATTGGTGCCCGTTTTACCACCTTGCATTGGGATGGGGTGGACTGGGCAATGTCAAGGTTAGGGATGGGTTTGACGGCCAATCAAAACAGTATTCCCAGGGAACTGGTCTATGATGTGAATGAAATGCTTGCAGGAAATCTGGATACTGTCCCTTTCCCATTTATTGGTTGTGATGTGCCCGAAGGACATCAAGGGCAAAGCGTGGAGGGTATGACTCATGGATGCGTTTTGGCAAAATTTAAGAACGGATTTCACAAACTTGGTATCTCCTGGAGTTTTAATGCTGATCATCAACCAATTGGGGGGAAATTCGATGAAAGGGAAGACCAACTGGTTGCAGGCTGTATGTTTGCCAGTTATATCACTTTTGATCTTTCACCTGAATTGGCTCAGACTGTCATCCCAGACTCAGATGAGGCAAAAGCTCTTTTCGTTCAAAAGGAAGTCCCTATTGATCTGGTTGAAGCAGCAAGAAAGAGGGTAGGAAATGCTGGATTGTTTCCCAGTGTAGACGAGTTCAATGGATTACTGGCATATGTTTGGCCGGCTCTTCAAAAAATGAAGGTTCGTGACGATAAATATAAGAGCTTTCGGAAGAAGCATTTTAGTACAGATTTAGGATGTGACTTTCTTAGGGAATTATCCATTGATGAATTGCCCGGTTTAACCACCCCGGAGACAACTGCCGTTATGCTAGCCTTGTCATTTGAAATGGGAATGCCTATTCAATTTGTAGCCCCTGCGTTCGGATTCCAAAAAAATATTCCTTACCCCGATAACCATAAGTTACGTGAAATGATAAAACCCATTTGGCAAGTCTGCGAAAGTTTTGGGGTATCCATTGGATTTCATTCGGGGTCCGGTAAATCAGCTGAAAATTATCAGGTGGCCGGAGAGGTCACCGGGAGCAACCTAGAGATTAAGACAAGTGGTAGATATACTTATGAAATGGGTGTCGCTTTGCATGCATCGAATAATTCTCACGATCAGGCCCTATGGAAAGACTGGTATGCATTTACGGTGGAATTAGCTTCCAAAAGCTGTTTTTCAAATGACGAGACTGAACAGAAAATGGCCCGTGAGTTTGTCCAGTTAACGATTGGAAATGAAAAAATGGAGGAAGCGACGGCAAGTGAAGATTCATGCAGGAATCTTCTGTATAGTTTAGAACCCAGTCCGGAGCACTTCTTTTGGTTTGAATATAATTTCCTATATATTTTAGCCGCTGAGGGTTCACCCGAAAAGAAAGCACTCGGTGATCATTCCCCAAAAGGGTATCAACAAAGGAAAAGGTTTTATTCAATTAGTGATGAAGGCAGGTTGCTCTACTCTAAAAGGGTGGTGGAGTATATTCTCTTTTTGGCAGAAAATACTGGTTTGGTATCGGAGGATCGATGTTTGAAGGCAGGTAATGAGCTAGCCGGAATCGAGAGTTTTGAAGAATTTATCAGGAGCATTTCAAAGTCTTAAAAAATAGAAATCTTTTGATTTAAATTTTAAGATCGTCAGGAACGGTCTAGATGTCCGAGTTTTTTGTCCGGATTTATGAAATCCCTGACTCTTTTTTTGAGTTCTTTAATGTCGGGAAATCCACCCTCAATTTTTCGGCACCAAATTAAATCTTGATTACAAGTAATTTTGAATGTTCCACTCACTTTCTTATTTGGTTTTAGAGTAACCTCATCAATTTCCTGCTCAAAGGTGGACAGTAGTTCCTGAGCCATCCACCCCGATCGGAGTAGCCAGCGGCAACCTGGGCAGTATTCTATGGTTATTTGGTATTCCATAGGGGCAAAGATTTCTGTTCAACTATGAGCATTCGCGAACTCATAAAAAGTTTTCGGGGGACACCCCATAGACTGACTTAAAAGTCCTAGAAAAATGAAAAGGGTTTTCAAAACCAAGCTCATAAGATATGTCCTTAACCAGTTTCCTTGATGAAAGCAAAAGGGAGGCGGCATGTCCCATTTTTAGTCGTATGAGGAAACGGTAAGGGGATTCGTTATGAAACCGCCGGAAGACGCGTGAAAGATAAGCTGGGTCTATATTGAGATCAGATGCCAATCCCTCAATCGATTTGATTCGGAAATAATTACGACGCAAGTATAGATGAATGCGATTGTAAGTATCCCATGCTCGTACCTGTTTTTCCTGAAAGGAGTTTGACGATTCAGAGAATTTAAGGGTCAAGGTGTAGGCAAGAAGATTGCAGATTGAAATTCCATGGATTGACCCCGAGTTTGCATTGCTGAGGATTAGTTCAAATAATTCAACTATCTCACCGAGATTTCTAATGTTTTGAAAATTTAAAATTCGATCATCATTTGGAGTTTTCTTTTCAAATTTTAGCGATTGAGCAAGAACCATAAAATATTTAACCATAGGTTTACTTTTGGATGTTGATATCTTGTGGTATGTCCCAACCCCATAACGGAAATAGGAACCGGGTTGTAAATCGTGATTAGATTTTCCCAATACCAATTTACCTTCCCCTGAGGTTATAAATTCAAATGTGGTAAACTCCATCATCTTATTGTTTTTTCCTAGTTGGGGGTAGGAATCTCTCTCGACGATAAAGTCAGGAAGGCATTTCTCAAATCCTACACTGACTACTGAGACATCCTTTGGTTGCTCAAGTGGAAATCCTAAAAAAACCTGTCTTTCGTCTCTTACTTGATCTGAGAAATGATCCAATTTTTTTTGCATACAAGTAATGTCAATAATAGATATTCTAGTGTCAAGGATATGTATTCTTAATTTTAATTTTTAATTATATTATTATCGGTTTTGAAATCTAAACTTAATCCTCTTCCTTCCTTCAATTTGTGAGAATCATTTTTTTTAATACAAATCAATTATAGTCATGCATACATCTGTACAAAAAATTATGAAATCGACCCACTACCGATTGACAGAATTTTTGTTTTTTTAAAAGATATTGTTTTTCATATTCTCGAATGAACTTCAGAACTCTATTGCTTTTCTTTTTCCCCTTTTTTTTGGCTAGTGGTTCCACAGGCTTAGAATTCTTTGAATCCAAAATCAGACCTGTTTTGGCAGAGAAATGTTATGAGTGCCACAGTGCCCGAAGCGGTAAAATGAAAGGAGATCTTCGTTTGGATCACATAGATCTAATTCTTAAAGGTGGAGATTCCGGTCCAGCCCTAGTTGTTGGGAAACCTCATGAATCTTTACTGATCGAAGCCGTGCATTATCATGACCCTGATTTTCATATGCCACCGAAAGGTAAACTTTCTAAGAAAACAATCAGCGATCTCGAACATTGGATTTCAAGCGGAGCTGTTTGGACTGATGAACCCGTACCAAATTCTTCTTCTAAATCTGAAAGATCTTCTTTTAATATTGAGAAGCGAAAAAATTCTCATTGGTGCTGGCAACCCATTATCCCTCCGAGTATTCCGGTTGCTAAATCCGCGAAAAAGCTAAACCCAATTGATCAATTGATTCGTGCAAAACTTGCTTTTGCAGGTCTGTTCCCTTCCAAACCTGCAGATAAAAGAATCTGGCTCAGGCGGGTGACTTTTGACCTGACGGGCCTTCCGCCGAGTTTAGCTGATATCGAAAATTTCATAGCGGATAAATCTGATAATTCCTTTCAGACCGTAGTCGACCGATTACTCGCATCGCCCCATTATGGAGAAAAGTGGGCAAGGCATTGGATGGATTTAGTGCGCTACGCCGAGACATGTGGACATGAATTTGATTACCCGTTGGAAAACCCTCACGAATATCGTGACTACTTGATACGTGCGTTTAATCAAGATTTACCCTATGATCAATTGCTTACGGAGCATGTTGCTGGTGATTTGATTTCTTCGCCGCGCATCCACCCGGAGCAAAAATTTAACGAATCTATTATTGGCACTGGTTACTGGTATTTTCATGAGGCAGTACATGCCCCAACAGATTCAAAAGTTGATAATGCTGACCGAATGGAGAATCAACTGGATGTTTTTGGTAAAACATTCCTCGGATTAACGATTGGCTGCGCCAGATGTCACGATCATAAATTTGATGCCATATCAGAAAAGGATTATTACTCACTGGCAGCTTTTATGCAGGGTAGTAACAGGCAGGAATACCCTCTTGATCTGGAGGGGGAAAGAGAGAATATTGCCAATGAAATAGAAGCCTTATGCAGGTCGTCGTTTTCTTCCATGTCCTCGAAGCAGAAGGATTTTCATTTAACGCACCTTCCCAGTAAATATTGGAAAGGTGCTCTGAATCTGACAGATTCTAGCTATGAAGCCTCGATTAAAGACGATAATCTTACTGGTGTAGTATTTGTAGATTTTGAAAATGGTTTTGGTCCTTGGAAACCTAACGGGAATGCTTTCTCAAAACCCATTTTGAAAGGCTCGAGTGAAACTAAATCGGTAACTGGGTATACGGGTTCAGGTTGGGCTTCCTCATTTAATAAAGATCCAAAAAAATCAATTGGATCTCTAATATCACCAAAAATTAAAGTTGAATATCGCTTTCTTAATTTTTTCGTGGGAGGTGGTCAGTTCAATGAAGCGGGGGTGGAGTTATGGGCTGACGGCAAGAGAGTCTTGGTATCTCGTGGAGAAAATAGTGATAAGTTACTTCCAGTGAGTTGGGACTTGGTGGACTACCATTCAAGGGAAGTCGAAATTAGGATAGTTGACAATGCAACGGGCAGATGGGGGCATGTGCATGCAGATCAGTTTGAATTTTCTAAATCCCCGGTAATTTCAAAACCTGCTAAACCAGTGCCACCGATTTCCCGAGTTGAAAAGTATGCTCAGGCAAACAGTTTAAATGCCAAAACTCTTCGGGCATGGTGTATGCACTTTAATCAGTTAACCAACCTCAAATCTTTATCACAAAGAATAAAAAGTGAAAAAAACTCACACGATGTACTGGTCAAAGCGGAACAGAATTTCATTCAAAACAGTCAATCTTTTGCAAATTTTACTTCTTCGGAAATTCCCAAAGACTGGAAAATAACCGGTGAAGCTTTTAAACCACGCGGGCTCCGATTAATTTCGTTCGACGGATCAAATCTTTTTCCTAATCGGAATGTACTTTCCTCAAATATTTTAGGAAATAGACGGGTAGGTAACCTCCGGTCCCCGCATTTTAAAATTGAGCATGATCAAATTTTGATTAAAGCCAAAGCAAAGAAGGCTTTTATGCGAGTAGTTATTGATAATTACCATATGGGTAAACACTCAGGTTTACTTTTTGGCGGCACTGTTATCAAGGAGGCAAATTCCGACGGTGATTTCAAATGGTTTAGTTTATCGCCCAAAAAATACAAAGGCCATTGGGCTTATCTTGAATTTGTAGATCGGGGTACAGATACTTACCTGGAAATTGATCAAGTTAGGTTTGCCAACTCCGGAATTGGAAGAAGGCCCGATTCTAAGTTTTCTCTTCTGCTGGGGGATGATATGACTGAGCTAGATAATCTCCCTCAATTCCTTGATAGTTTTCTAGAAAAATCATTCGATAAAATTTATGCGGGCAAGTTTTCGGGAGAAGAATATGAATTTCTTAATTACCTGCATAGCGAGGGACTTATTCCATTCGAAAATCAGCAAACTTTAGCTGAAATAGCAAGAAAAGCTGAAGTCATTGATTCTAAAACACCCCGCGAGCGGTATGTATTAGCGATGGGAGAGGGGAGTGATTTCCAAGGGAATGTTTATGTCCGTGGAAGCCCGCATAAACTTGGAGACCCTGTCCATGGTAGAAATCTCACCGCCCTTGGTGGGCAGACAGGTTCGCGTCTGGATTTGGCGAATCAATTAACTTCCGAGGATAACCCGCTCGTGTCCCGAGTAATGGCAAACCGTATATGGTTGCAGTTCTTTGGCCGTGGAATTGTTCCGACTCCAGATGATTTTGGTCCAATGGGACAGGAGCCCAGCAATCCTGAACTGCTTGATTGGTTAGCCAATGATTTTCGAGGAAATAATTGGTCTGTTAAAAATCTGATTCGAAAAATTGTTCTTTCTCAAACCTATCGGCAATCAAGCACTTTAAATCCCTCCAATGACAAAAATAAAGTTAGCTTGGCGGACCCTGAGAATATTCTGCTGCACAAAATGCCAGTTAGGAGGCTACATGCCGAATTTATTAGAGATTCAATCCTGTTGTTCTCTGGTCGAATCGATAAAAAGCTTTTTGGCCCTTCGGTTCCTATTTACAAGACCGCCTTTATGACGGGAAGGGGGGGGAAGAAAAATGGGCCTCTAGATGGAGCCGGCAGAAGAAGTATTTATGGTTCTGTTTACCGAAATTTCCTTTCCCCTTTCATGCTTGCCTTCGATCAACCGGCTCCTTTCGGAACCAAAGGGAAAAGGTCAGTTTCTAATGTTCCGGCCCAGTCTTTGGCTCTAATGAATGATCCATTTGTAATTGGTCAATGCAAGTTGATCGGTAAAAATATTTTTCAGGCAAAGATGCCAAAATCCGAGTCGGTTGGAAGTCTTTTTGAGATGATAACGGGTAAACCTCCCAGTCAGAAAGTCGAAGAAAAACTTCTCGCATTTTTAGAAACTCAAACGAAAGAACATGGGAGTTTGACTGAAGATGTCTGGGCCGATTTAGCCCATGTCCTAATTAATTCAAAAGGATTCCTTTTTCTCAACTAAACTTCGAAGCTATGCATTGTAATCAATTTAATACTCCATTGTCCCGTAGGTCCATGCTTCAATCCTGTGCCATGGGATTTGGGGGACTCGCTTTTTCTGCCTTATCCAATGATTCACTAGCTTCCCCTTTGGCGCCCAAGAAACCACATTTTACACCACGTGCGAAAAATGTGATTTTTCTCTACATGGATGGTGGACCGTCCCATGTGGATACTTTTGATTACAAGCCAGCCTTGGAAAAATATAACGGGAAGGACCCTCGCGAAGTAATTGGAAAATTAGCACCCACTCAATTTGATAATATAGGTAAAATTCTTAAGAGCCCATGGGAATTTAAACAAAGAGGGCAGAGTGGACACTGGGTATCCGACCTTTTCCCTCACATTGCACAGGATGATGTGATTGATGAGATCTCAATGGTTAAATCAATGACATCAAATTTTTCTGAACATACTTCAGCAAATTATTTTTTGCATACCGGAAGCGGATTCCAGGGCCGTCCCAGTATGGGTGCATGGTTTGGTTATGGACTAGGAACAGAGAATAAAAACTTACCCGGTTTTGTGGTATTGAATGGCGGACTTATTCCACCGGGTGGATTGGATTGTTTTGGTTCCGGTTTTTTACCGGCCAGTTACCAGGGATCAGTTTTTCTTCCTCAAAATGAACCGGTTGCTAATATCAAACCAAAGGAGAAATCGTCTGAATTACAGAGGAAAAAATTATCACTGCTCTCGGATTTAGATTCTTCCTCCCTGGAGGAAATGGATTTTGACCCCCAAGTTGAGGCGGCAATTCAAAATTATGAAACTGCCTATCAAATGCAGACTTCTGTGCCTGAATTGATGGACTTAACAGGTGAATCTGAAACAGTCAAAAAATCCTACGGCATGGATTCAGATTTTAAAAATACCCGAACATTTGGTATGCAATGTTTACTAGCCCGCAGGTTGGTGGAGAGAGGGGTTCGATTTATTGAACTAACCTGCCCGGGCGGAAATGGAGACCGCTGGGACCAACACGGTGGATTGGTTGATGGACATGGAAAAAACTGTAAGTCAGTTGACCAACCGATTGCGGGCCTGATTAGGGATTTACGTAAGTTAGGTATGTTGGATGACACCTTGGTTGTATGGACGGGGGAGTTTGGTCGTACCCCATTTGCCCAAGGATCAAATGGGCGAGATCATAACCCCTTTGGATTCACAACCTGGTTTGCAGGCGGTGGTATTAAACCGGGAGTAACCGTTGGAGCCACTGATGAATTTGGCTACAAGGCAGTAGAAAACCGTTATGAAATTCATGATCTGCATGCAACTATGCTTTATTTACTTGGTGTAGAACATACGGAAAGTACATTTCGTTTTGGTGGTAGGGACATGCGCCTGACTGAAGTCTTCGGTCATTTAATAAAAGAAATCTTATGACCCACAAAAAGCCTAAAAAATAATACTGGTTAAGAAATATTTTCTTTTAATGTTTAAAATAATCTTTCAATATAATTAGTCGTTCTTCATTTTTTCCTCGTAGTCAAAGATTGCCAAACTTAAAAATGCAGGCGATCATTACAGATCGGTCAGGTTAAACTTTCAAATTCAGGAAGTTTTTTGTTTATTTCATTTAGATAAAAAAGACTTGCACAAAATGGGTTGTGGGAGTCCTATAAAATAGTTCGTTTTAATCTCTTGATTTGCCTCGCCTCATGACTAAGCATTTAGATTCAGGTACTAAAGTTATAGATCATCCTCCTTTGGAAAGTTCTTTTTCTAAGTTTTTAAGAGAATACAGATTGTTTAACAGTCTTTTAATATCTTTGTTTAGTGTCGTACTCGTTTTTGTACTGCTTTGGAATATGGTTGTATGGGTAGATGCTGGAGGTAAACAAGGATCTGATTTTTCTGATGCTGGGAAGTCTAATGCGGATCCGCAAAAACAAGAGCATAAGGTTCGCCTCATGCAGAGACAGAAGAAAGCAAGACCTACTAAAACCCACACTTTTAGAGCAATTTCTGTTTCAGATATCTCCATTCCTATGGTTGATATAGAAGCAAGGGATATTAATCCAGCCATGGCCCTTAGTACGATGGGAGATGTGGGAGATGTTCAAGTAGATGTGGATATGTCAGTATTGAGCAAAGCCTTTGCTTCGAATTTTATGGGGGTTAAATCCAAAGCAAATAAAATTCTCTTTATTATAGATTACTCTGCATCGATGAACGGTAGAGATAAGGTGATGCGTTTTGAATTGAGCAAAGCGATAGACAAGTTACCCAGTGTGGGTTCGGTGGCCGTTCTCTTTTTTTCCGGGCCTACCTGGGTTGCGGGTGAAGATGCTAAAGCATTACATAAAAAATGGTCAGGTTCTAATGGTGGTGGTTGGAAACCGATTGAGGGGCACACCCCTCGTCGACCTTCTTGGCTACCTGTTACCCCTTCGAATAGAAAAAAGCTTAAAGCGGCAGTTGCATCGACCCCACTCACTTTTGGGACAGTGTGGGATAATTCATTTGAGTGGGCCTTTTATATGAACCCAAAACCGGATGTCATTTATTTTATGACTGATGGAAATTCGAATAAGAATTTCCAAGGCATAGACATTATTAAACAGAAAAAAGGTAAGACAAAAATTTATACGATTGGATATGGGGCACCCGCAGGTGCAAAAGTTCCTCTTGAGGAGATTGCCGCCATGACAGGAGGAAAAAGTAAATTTGTGGAAATGGATGTGATAAGGTTGATGGAAAAAGAAATTGATGCAAAAGCTCAAATTAACTGAAATTCACTATGTCTACTATCAAATCAATATTTTTTGTCTAGTACCGCTGCTATTTACTGATTTCGCTTTTGCTGAAATGTAAGTTCTCCTGCTGGATGGACAAAATAATCACAATTGGAAAGCCACGACTCCAGTAATTGTGAAAGCATTAGAAAGAGATAATCTCTGTAAGGTCACTGTCTTTACTTCTCCACTTAAAAAGTTCTCGCAGGATGCCTAGAAGTCGTGGAAGCCGAATTTTCAAGACTATAATGTTACCCTTACCAATTATTATGGGGAAATGTGGACTGAAGACGTGCAGGAAAAATTAATTAATTTTGTAAATTCCAGATTACCTTTATTGATTGGTTAGCTCTGTTTTATTCCTATTGCCAAAAAGGGCATTACATACATAGCTGAAATGATGAATACAATTGGTTTAGATATAGGAACATCCTCTGTGAAAGCCCTGTTGGTTTCTCCCACTGGAGAAGTTTTGAAAGTCAGTTCCCCGGAATATTCATTTGAAACTCCTCAGCCTCTCTGGGCAGAAACCGATCCCTGTGTTTGGTGGGAGGCAACGCAGAAAGCTATTCGTTCACTTCTTGAGAATACAGATCCAAGTAGTGTAGGAGGTGTTGGGCTAACTGGCCAAATGCACGGAATGGTTGCACTCAATGCAAGCGGTGATGTTTTACGTCCCTGCATTATGTGGAATGATCAAAGATCTTTTGCGGAGTGTGAAGAAATGACATCGATTATAGGGAAAGATGAAATTTTAAGAATTACAGGAAATCCGGTACTGGCTGGGTTTACTGCACCCAAAATACTTTGGATGCAAAAGAATGAACCCGAGCTATTCGCTAAAATTGATAAGATTTTACTACCCAAGGATTATATTCGCTATAAATTAACCGGGGAGTTTTTCACCGATGTTTCTGATGCATCCGGTATGTCTCTTCTTAATGTAGGTGAACGTAAATGGTCCCATGATATTATCAATGCTCTGGGGTGGAAAAAAGAATGGTTACCTGAGGTTTCAGAGTCTACTGAAGCTACATCAAAAATTTCTACGATTGCTTCTGGGGCTACCGGTTTGGTTGAGGGAACCCCAGTTGTTGCTGGAGGTGGTGATTGTGCCGCCCAAGCGGTTGGTAGTTCGATTGTGGAAGAGGGCAAAGTCTCGGTCACTCTTGGCACCAGTGGGGTAGTATTTGCGCAGAGTGATGAGTTCCTTGTGGAACCCGAGGGTAAGCTTCATTCTTTTTGCCATGCCGTTCCAGGGAAATGGCACATGATGGGGGTTATGCTTTCTGCTGCCGGATCATTTCAATGGTTTAAAAATAAATTTGCCGTTGAAGAAAACCGGGTCGAGCAAGAGGGTGGACCTAATGCATATGATAATTTAACAGCACAGGCATCTAAGGTTAAGCCAGGAAGCGAAGGGTGTATTTTTCTGCCTTACCTGTCTGGTGAACGAACTCCTTACCCAGATCCGCATGCAAGGGGAGCATTTATTGGATTGAGTTTACGGCATGGTCTCGGGCATATGGCTCGATCCGTTTTAGAGGGGGTAAGCTTTGGATTAAACGATTCCCTTTCACTAATGAGAGCTTTGGGGATTAATCCTTCGAATATTATTTTAACGGGGGGAGGAACAGAGTCATCTCTCTGGAAGCAGATGCTTTCAGATGTTTTTCAGTCTAACTGTGCCCTTGTGAACGCCAAAGAAGGAGCGGCATATGGAGCAGCGCTACTTGCATCCGTCGGAATCGGAGTTCAAAAATCTGTTGAAGGTGCGAGTAGAGAATGGATTCGGGAGACAGAAAATATTACGCCTGGGAATGATGTCATGACTTATGATAAATTTTACTCTCACTATCGAGAGTTATATCCGTCGTTAAAAAATCATTTTCATTCTATTTCTACTATTTTAGAACAAGGAGCGGAGGAGTAGATGTCGGGTAATCTTTATGAGTCAGATAAACTGCTGGGGGAATACCTATTATTCCATTATGGCAGGGACGAGGAAATTCTGCCATGGGCAAATGGTCCAGTTGATGCCTTAGGGTTCACTAATAGAACAGTTGAGTCGCTCATGGAAAAGCAATCTTTTGAGCAAAATTCGAAGGCCCTGGATGTGGGTTGTGCAGTAGGTGCTTCAAGCTTTGTTTTAGGGAAATATTTTGGAGAGGTCTTAGGGATTGATTATTCGAAAAGCTTTATTGATGCGGCAAGTCTCTTATCTGAGGGTAAAACTTTAGAATATTCCTATCTGGAAGAGGGGAGTTGCTATGCAGATGCCGAAGCAGTACCGACCACCTCCGAGGGCAAAGTTTCATTTCAGGTGGGCGATGCGACTAACTTGGATGAGAAATTGAGTGGTTTTGATCTAGTTCATGCTGCCAATCTAATTTGTAGACTGCCAAATCCTGAAACTTTTTTGAACAGGCTGCCTCATTTGGTCAAGCAGGGTGGGTACCTTTTATTGGCAACTCCATTTACTTGGCTGGAAGAATTTACTCCCCGGCCAAAGTGGATTGGCGGGGCGGGGGATTCAAAAGATAAACTGAAAGAATTTCTCAGTCCCTGGTTTAGTTTGGAATATGAGGAAGATCTCCCATTTTTAATCAGGGAGCATCGGAGAAAGTTTCAATACTCAGTATCCTGGGGAACCCGATGGAGACGAATTTAAATTTATTAGATATTATATGTTATGAATGACATAGATGATTTTATATCTCATGTTGAAAAAGAGGATGCCCCATCAAGTGAGTGGTCGGAATTGATCCAAGCTCTTTGGTGGGCAAAAAAAGGTAAATGGGAAAAATCACATGACCTAGCCCAGGAAATAGAAAGTGAGGACGGTTCGTGGGTCCATGCCTATTTACATCGTGTGGAGGGTGATGTAGGAAATGCCGGTTATTGGTACCGGAGAGCAAGTAAAGAACCTAAGACGAATGAAGATCTAGATGTGGAGTGGAAGGAATTAGCTCAATATTTTCTTTTGCATGGTTAATCACCGTAATCATGCTGTTATGTTAAGATTAATTTGTGGAAGCTGATACTCATCATCCTAGAGAAACCAACTTATCTACTGAAGATAGATGGGATTGGATTACTCCTGTTTTTCTGCTTTGTCTTTGTGTAATGAGCGTTCTTTTTATTCAGTCCGCTCAAGCATACGACGGTGGTAATGAATGGAAGAGACAGATAATATGGTGCGTAATAGGTTTTTTCATCTACTTCGGATTTTCTTTATTGGATTATAAGATTTTCTTAAAATATGCCCATATTTTGTATGGTTTATCAATCTTTTCATTGCTTCTAGTCTTTGGCGGTCCCAAAATATATGGGGCAAGTCGATGGGTGGATTTAGGTTTTTTTAAAATACAACCATCTGAAATGGCTAAGTTTGCAACTATAGTAATGGGTGCAAGTGTTCTTTCTAGAGCGAAAATTGGAGACTTAAGTGATTCCTTAAGAGGTATCTTGCGATTATCATTGTGCTTCCTTGTTCCTATGTTCTTGATTTTTCTTCAACCTGACTTAGGTTCGACATTGGTACTTCCACCAATTGCCTTCACTCTTTTGTACGTCGCACGCATACCTACCAAATTTTTCTTAGCCACAGCTGTATTGTTCGTTGCTTTGCTTGGTTTGTTGGGTCTGGACGTCTATCGTTATTATCAACATAAATCTGAAAATCTGCGTACTTCTGAGCCGGTGGTGGCTTACGAAGACAACGCGCTCTTACCACTAAAAGACTATCAACGTAAACGAATACTCACTTTCCTAGCACCTGAAATTGTAGACCCGCAAGGGATTGGACCTAACTGGAATAGAATACAGGCTTTGATAGCTGTTTCGACAGGAGGGGTTTCTGGAAAAGGACTAGGAGAAGGGATGCAGGCAAAACTAGGGTATTTGCCACCAGCAGTCGCACACAATGACTTCATATTTGCAGTTCTTGCAGAGGAATGGGGACTTGTAGGTAGTGCATTTGCTCTGTTTGCTTACGCAATCGTTATCTTCGGTTGTTTAAAAGTTGCATCAAAATCTGCTGATTTATTTGGACGGTTGCTCGCTGTGAGTATTGCCGTGCTTATGATGGTTCACTTATTCGTCAATGTGGGCATGACCTTAGGAATTACTCCTATCACGGGTTTGCCTCTACCATTTATGAGTTATGGTGGTTCTTTTATTGTTACTTCATTCCTAATGATGGGAGTGGTACAGAGCGTGTATCGACACAGAAAAGAGTTCCTAGTATGATAAATACAGGATCCTCTTTTTTGTTTCGAGAGTTGAAGTGCAGATTAAACAACTCAAGAAATCATGGCTCGAAAACCAAGACCTCGTAATCGTTCATCACGACGAAATAGAAATCATTCTTCACGGAAGGAACAAACATCCGAAAAAAATGATTTAAATGCTGCCCCGCAGGAGCCAAAACCTGTGCATATTGATAAAGCTGAGTTAAGGGAGGCTTCTCTGAAAAGAGCAAAGTCTCGTCCTCTTCGTGAACGAATTTTAGCTTTCTTTCGAGGCGAAAAGAATCAGGACTATAAAGAGCTTATCATTAATACTGAAGCTCTTGAAAGAAGGGTTGCAAGGATTGAGAATGGGATATTACAGGGTTTTGATGTTGAGCGATTAGATGAAGAACGAATGGTTGGAGCTATCTTCAAGGGCAAAGTGCAAAACCTTGAACCTGGATTAAAAGCTGCGTTTGTTGATATTGGTCAGGAGAAAAATGCGTTTTTGCATTATTGGGATATGTTACCTGGAGCTAATAACGATCCATCCATCGAGATTGTAAGAGAGAATAAGAAAAAAGGATCTAAAAATGAGGTTAAATCAGTAAAGGATATTCCCAAAGCTTTTCCAATCGGAGCTGAAATAATTGTTCAAATTACTAAGGGGCAAATTGGAAGTAAGGGACCGCGTACAACTACAAATCTTTCGCTTCCCGGGCGCTTCCTGGTACTTATGCCCTATGCTGGCCAATGCGGTATTTCTCGCAAGATAGAAGAAAAACCAGAACGAAATCGTTTGAAAGGTATCATCTCCAATCTCTCTTTAAGAGAGGGTATGGGGGTAATCATAAGAACTGCGGGGCAAAATAAACCGGAACGATTTTTTAATAGAGATTTAAATCTTTTACTTCAACAGTGGGATGAAATAGAAGCTAAGATAAAGTCTCAAGAATCTCCATGCTTCCTTTATCAGGAGCCAGATTTAATTGGTTTAACAGCAAGAGATTTTTTAACCGATGATGTTGACCGTGTTCAAGTTGATAAGAAAGAAGATTATGATCGGTTGATCGATACAATTCAACGAATCTCGCCAAAATCAAAATCTAAGGTTTCCCATTTCAACGAGGAAATTCCCATTTTTGAAAGGTTTAATGTAGAAAGACAAATCGAACAAACTTTCATGCGTCGGGTACTTTTACCGTCAGGGGGAGAAATCGTAATGGAGGAGACGGAAGCACTTGTGTCAATCGATGTAAATACAGGCAGCCACAAAGGTAACCGCAAAGACGGAAAAAACTTTATTTTACAAGCAAATATTGAATCAGCGGCAGAAGTGGCCAGGCAGATGAGACTGAGAAATCTCGGTGGCCTGGTCATTGTTGACTTCATTGATATGAAAAATAAAGGCGATCAGCGTAAAGTTTTTCAAAAAATGAAAGCTTCGATGGCCGACGATAAGGCAAAACATAATATTTTACCGATTTCTCAATTGGGCATCATGCAAATTACAAGGCAGCGCCATGATGAAAGTAATTCGAGTGGAATTTATGAGCCGTGCCCTTATTGTGTTGGCAGGGGAATTGTAAAATCACCTCGTTCTATCAGTATTGAAATTCAAAGAAAGCTCTCGAGTATAGTTCGCAAGTTTCGCTTGGAAGTGGATAGTTCGGAACTTAAGATTAAGGTGTTTCTCCATCCCGGAGTATTGCGTAGGTTACGTGGTCCAGATGCAAAATTATTGGAAAGAATTGAAAAGAATTATGATGTTCAAGTTAATTTTGAAGGATCAGATTCCTACCATGTGGAAAACTTTAAGTTCGTGGACGAGACTTCAGGGAAGGAAATCCGCTGAGGCATGGATAAATGAGTAATTTCCTTGTTGCTTTCGATAAGTGCAAGGGTTCACTGACTTCACATGATCTTTGCAACCTTGCAGAGACGGTCTTAAAGGGTCGGTTTCCTGATAGTACAATTAGCAAGGTTCCTCTTACTGATGGAGGTGAAGGCTTTGTTCAAATCCTTACTGAGGCAGGCAGAGGAAGTTTTCATGATCTTCAGGTGATTGACTCCATTGGAAGGGAAAAACTTGTAAACTTCGGAATATGTGACATTCGAAATCTTAATAGTCGAGTTATTGAATATCTTGACCTTCCGAAGCAGGGTAAATTAGCGATTGTTGAGATGGCTGTTGCTGCTGGTTTGGCTGATTTACCCACTGAAAAAAGAAATCCCTGGGAAACTTCAACCTATGGGGTAGGTCAAATCTTAAAAGAAACCGGGAAGCTTGGGGTAGATGCTGTACTTTTAGGTATCGGAGGTAGTTCTACTAATGATGCGGGGATTGGAGCACTATCTGCCTTGGGGGCAAACTTTGAGTATGATTCAGAAGAGTCTTTAGATATCCCATATCCATCCACTTGGTCTTCTATCAAAGCAGTTAAGTTTGATGACTTGGTTGAACTTCCGCCTATAAAAGTCGCTTGTGATGTCGGAAATACCTTATTTGGCGAGAATGGTGCAACCAGTTGTTATGGACCACAAAAAGGGTTATCGTTAGACGAAATTATTCAATTTGAGGAAGAATTAAAAAAGATCCTGACGTCTTTTACGCCTTACTTCCCTGATGCTCTTGATAAATCAAACAAGAAAGGTAGCGGTGCGGCTGGGGGAATGGGCTACGGATTATCTCTTGCATATGATGTATCTCTGGTTGAAGGTTTCAATTTGGTCAGCAATTGGTTTGGTGTCGACAAGCAAATTCAAGAAGCAAATTTTGTTATAACTGGAGAGGGTAGATTTGATAAATCTTCATTATATGGAAAAGGTCCTTTCGAGATTTTACGACTTGCAGATGGTTGCAAAACTCCGTCCTTGATCATGGCAGGGTCTGTGGAAGAAGAAGCAGTTACTACAGTTTCCCGGCAATTCCAGTTCTGTGATGTCATCGCTTTTGGAAGACCAGATTGGACTCTTGATAAAAACTTATGTTTTGCCAAAGAGCAATTTACTGAAACACTTCATAAGTTTGTCTTTCCTGAAATTGATGAATGTGTCTAAACAAGATGAATCAAGAGATTAGATTTAAGAGAATTCGCCGCCTTAAAAAATGGATGCGACCACTTCCACGACGTTCAAATATACATCGTTACCCTATTTTAAAATGGTTTTCAACAATCGCATACAATAGGTCTTACCTTTGGTCCTTTCGTGGGAAAAATATCATGCCTGCTCTTTTTTGGGGAGTATGGATAGCGATGCTTCCAATTGTAGGTATTCAAATGCTGGTAGTGTTTGTTTTGGCTTTGATCGTAAGGGCAAATCTTCCTTTGATTATTGCCCTGCAATGGATATCAAACCCTCTTAGCATGGGCCCCATCTATTTTGCCGATTACCAAATTGGAATGGTTTTCTTTAAATTATTGGGGATAAATTATGAAGCTAATAAACTACTCAACCCTGATTATGACTGGGGGGATTTTTCCTTTTCAGATTTACAGGCTTTACTCGATACATTTCCGCCTATGTTAGTCGGTGGTTCAATTATTGGGATTTCATTGGGAGTCGTTTCGGTATTCCTTTACAAGGTGGTTTCTAAAACATACAAAAAAGATGATGCAGATGAATGAATTCTATAATCCTAAAAATATATTTATAAAACATCTTTGTTTATGGTTGGTTCTTTTGGTTTGTTTCGATTCCTCGCTGGATGCAAAATTCTCTCTTGGAGTTGATCACTTGGAAGAAACAGACTTCACCATCATCAAAGGGAAGAAGGTAGGTTTATTAACACACCCAGCTGGTAAAAATATAAATGGAAAAAGTACTGTAGATGTTCTTCGTGGTACTACACAGGTCGATTTAGTAGCACTTTTTGGACCTGAACATGGAATTTACGGCGATGAAAAGGCAGCGGTACCTGTAGAAGATAAAATTGATCAGAAAACGGGCCTCCCTGTCTTTTCTCTTTATGGAAAATTTCGAAAACCTTCTAAAAATATGCTCTCAAAAATTGATTGCCTGGTAGTTGATTTGCAAGATGTTGGCGTAAGGTGCTATACCTATATTAGCTGTATGCGTTATGCGATGGAGGCATGTTTTGAAGAAGGAGTGCAAGTCGTTATTCTGGACCGTCCTAATCCTCTTGGTGGTCTAAAATTAGCAGGGCCAATGATCGATGAGAAATGGATGAGTTATGTCGGTGCCTTTCCCATGCCTTTTGTGCACGGAATGACTATCGGTGAAATAGCTTTATGGTCTAAGAAAGAAACCGGTATTTTGAACATTTCCGAAAAAGCTCGAAAGCAGGGTCAACTGGCCATCGTACCCATGAAAAATTGGTCTCGTAATATGACTTGGCCTCAAACGGGCCTCAAATGGATTCCTACTTCTCCTAACATTCCCACCTTGGATTCAGTTGCGGGTTATCCGATGACCGGATTAGGGGCTCAAATGGGAAACTTCAAACATGGAATTGGTACACCTCAACCATTCAGATTTTTAACCTTTGAAGGTAAATCGCCTGAAGAATTGAAGAATGAATTGGATTCTCTGAGCTTAGGAGGTTTAGCATTTCAGGTTAAAACTCTTCAAGGTTCAACGGGTAAATCGATTACGGGTGTATATATTATCCTCGAAGATTGGGATAGTTGGCGACCAACAGAACTTGCTTTTCATATGATGAAATTATCCGCCAAGTGGGAAACTCCTAGTCCATTTACGCAGGCTAAGGACTCAGAAGTTACCCTTTTCAATAAACATGTTGGCTCCACTTCTTGGTGGAATCATTTATATCAAAGCGGGCATACATGCGAACCCAATAAGTTTCTTGTAAAATGGGATATGGATACTGAGGAGTTTAGAAATCTAGTAAGCAAGTATTACCTCTACTAGATTTGGGAATGGGCAGGATTTTCTGCTACCTGATGAAATCTTCCTGAGTCAGCACTTGAAGGTTGTAACTACGTAAGGCATCTTGGGCTATATCTTGATCCTCCATTGCTACAGCAATAACTGGTTTACCGTTTGGTTGATGGAGGAATGGGTACACATAATGAATATTGATTTCGGCTCCCAGTAGCGATTGTGTTACCTTATGGATTGAATCTTCGTTCTCTACTTCGACAGCTAAAATGTTTCTTTCTGTGAAAGATATTTGTTGAGATTTTAATAATCGTGCCAAGTCTTTTGGGTAATTTGGAATTAATCTAATGACTGCAGAATCCGTGGTGTCCAATACAGATATAGCAAGAATGTGAATATCGACATCTTTGAGCATAGATATAAAGTCATTTAGCCAACCGACCTTATTTTCAGCATATATTACAAATTGCCGTATAGAGTCTTGGCCAGGACTCCTTAAAGTCATAGAGCCGTCAAATTCATCATTCATCATTTTAAAGGTTATCTATTTTAAGCTAATAAATCGAGTTAATTGGAAAGTGTACTCTTGCAACGTGGTTTTTTTCTATGCATGAAAGGATAATCATGAAAAATGTTAGGAATATTTTTTACCTTCTCCTCATTTGCACTCTGAATCAAGTTCAATATGGACTCACTACTGAGGGTTACAAATGGGTGATGTCCGATTTAGATTCCTTGAAGGAGGCATCTTCTAAAAATGATCCCTTCGCTCAGGCGGTTCTTTCACTTGCCTATGTTCATGGTGATAAAGGTCTTAGCATTTCCTTAGAAAATGCTCAGAAATTAGCTAGAATATCTGCGGATTCAGGTCACTGGCTTGGATTGTTTGCCCTTGGCTACATTCATAGATTTGAGCCTCTAGGGCCTAAGCCTGAGATTGTACGAAATTATTATCTAAAGTCATTTCAAGATCCGGATGGTCAGATGATCAAACTTGCAGCAAGAAAAGATCCAATTGCATCCTATGTGCTTGGGGAGATATTCACATCCGACGAAGTTAGACCAGATGTGGTACCTGACTTACAGTTAGCTGCTCGACATTATGAAATTGCAAGTCAGGTGGGGTATCACCCTGCTAGTGTTCAATTTGCCTTATTTAAACTCCATACTATTGTAGAAGCAGGCATGGGTATTGAAAAAGATCTCAACCATGGTGTGAAACTTTTAAAAGTTGCCGCTCAACATAAATTGCCTTCGGCCCATCATTATTTAGGACGCTCTTATTTTAAGGGAGTTGGTGTAGAGAGTGATTTAGAAATGGCTCTTGTACATTTTCAAGCTGCAGCAGATCGAGGTTATGGACTATCTCAATTAGCCGTTGCTGATTTTTACGCTTATGGCGTGACGGGTCCACCTAAAGTTGATTTGGCAATGCGCTATGCTCGTTTGGCACTGAGTTATGATGAGAAGAGTGCACTTAACAAAATTAATGAATATCAGAAAATCCTGACGGGGGATAGTAGTAATGTGGCATCATTTGCTCAAGTTGATGCTCCTAGTTCTAGCTCACCTTTGAAAGAAGAGCCAAACCCGCCAGTTCCAATACCAGAATTACCAAATACTACGGATAGCTTTGAAGTCACAAGATTACCTTCTCCTTATACCTCCAATAACCTTACTGAAGATTCTCAACCAGCTTTACCTGTTGTAAATTTAAACGAATCATCCATTTCCCAACCTTCATTACCAGGAAATCAGGCTTACAATGAAGATAAGATTAACTCCGACACCGATCGTGGTAATGAAATTAGTTATCCATCTCCGAATTTGCAAAATACACAAGAGATGTGTGAGGATGCAAAAAAACTATATTGGGGTAGGGGCGTACAGGTTGATTATATCGGAGCAAAAGAACTTTTTATACAATCTGCAGACGGTGGGTCTGCCGAATCTGCCCGCTACTTAGGTTTAATGTACTTGAGAGGCAAAGGTGTGCAGAAGAATCTAGAAACATCGGTAATGTGGTTTGATACAGCGTCTAAGGGAGGCGATACACTCGCACAAAAGAATTTAGTTACTTTAAAAGCAATGCTTGGAAAGTAAGTGCATACTTTTTATGATTTACCTTCAATCATTTAAGAGTTAAAGAAGAGTATATAGGAGAGATGGCAGAGTGGTCGAATGCGCTGGTTTGCTAAACCGGTGAGGGGCTAATAGTCCCTCCACGGGTTCGAATCCCGTTCTCTCCGCCATTTTAAAGTTAGTTTATTTCGTTAAGCCCTTACTTTTCGCTTCGTTTGACAGAATGCTTTGTTTAAAGTAATCAGTCTAGATGAAATATTTAATCCGACTATCATGGATGCTGTTAGTTTTGGTATCATTTAACTTCTCCTGCACGAAGTCTAATAATCCTTACCGTTCCGATTCTAACCTGCAAAACTTGGAGATGCATAGTCAAGTTGTTGGAAATGCAGAAAAAGTTCCAGTACTTCGCAAACTTAATTTACAAACTCTTACGATTGGGAAAAATCGTATTGAAATAGAGGAATTAATGGGACCTCCTGAAGGCAAAAGCTTAGATGGTGGAAATGGATTCCTTTGGGATTACCGCAGACCAGTTTACGATGAAGCAACTAATAAAGTCTATGGTTGGAGCTTAATATCTTTCAAGTTTCTTAAAGGTCTATGCTCTTCGGTTAATATTCGTCTTGAAACTCCTCCACTTCAGTTAACTACTCCGCAACCAGAGGAAAATGTAGCAGATAATAATGGAGAGAGTCCATAACAGTTCGTAATAAACTAGGACAGAAAGAATTATCTACCAATCAAGGAAGTCGGACAATTGCTATGCCACTGGAGTTTGAATTCGTGTCCACTCTTTTACCATTAGAATTTAAAATTTCTACTTTAGATCCTGTTGAGCATGTTACTGTAACTGGTCGTGGGTGTGTAATATCCATTTTCTCTCCTTTGCTTAATTTTTTCCAGTCAATCTCTGTGCCAAACTCATCTTGAACAAGAATCCATAAGTTTGCCTGTGCACTAATGGAGTAGCGAGAATTTAAAGAAGAGGAATGAGATTCCTTAGGGGGTGGTGCATAAATTTCTGAAAATGAGCGAGAATTTGCAGGAGTATAGTTTTCGAACTGTTTATGTTTACCCGGGTCTGGATCATAGTTTGGTGCTGTTTGAGAGAATGACGAACCGACCTTTGACTCATAACTTGGAGTTGAGTAAGTGGGATAGGGCGGTGGAGCATCAGGAACGGTAGTGTTTCCACCACATCCTCCAATCAAGAGGAGAACAAAAAGATAAAGAGTTGTCAGAAACTTAGATAAAACTGGATACATATTGTTGGACAAGAAATTACTAATTAAAAGTAAGCTTAATGATCATTCAACTAGAAACTTCTAACTTTATAATTTTACAGTCAAAATAACAGGCTGAAAATTAATTATTTGTTTTGGTTAATATCTTGGATTGAGTCTAATTTCGTAGCGTAGATTAGTGTGTGTCCGCTTGCTAATTTTCCAATTAGATCATTTCCCTTTTTTGAAAAAGCACATTCAGTGAATTCACTCTTGAGATTATCCCCGATTGTTCCTACATATTTGCCGTTTTCTTTTCTCCATAATCGAAGTGCACCATCATGAGTAGTTGCGATCAACTGCTTGTTAGTTGATGTGTTCATCGGACGCGAATTACCACTATTTTTACTAGAGGAAAACTTGATGAGAAAATCTTCCAGTTCTGAATACGGAAAGCTGAGTTCTTTAGAGAAATTAAAATAGAAATCAGGTGTTTTTTCTGTTTTTCCTTTTGGGTCAATTATCACAATAGCAGAGTCATCTGGAAAGTTTCGAAGCGAACAACTTCCTTTTTCTGTAGTTAGTAAAATTTTTTCCCCATCATCTGTAAAACTAAAGTCTTTTGCACTCGGGAGGTTCAAGTGAATTATTTTATAAATCATCCCAGACTTTGGTTCAACTAAGCTCATTTTACCGTTGGACTGTAAGATAGTAATATAATTTCTGTTTGGTAACCATTTAGCAATGATTACATCGCCTTTACTCTTATCCAATATTACCTTCGGGGCGGTTCCAGTCCTATCTATAATTTGAACATTTGAATTTAAGGACGAACAAAGTATACTTTGCGAATCATGTGAGAATTCCACATATTCAATGTCTCCTGAATAATCTTGATTTGTAAGAACCCAGACCGGGTTTTCTTCGTCAAAATCTCGAAAAACAAGTTTGCCTGATAGATCACAAGTAATAAAGGAGGTGCCTTTGGGATCAATTGCAATCGATGAAATTGGAGCATCGTGATCAGAGAAATTCTTTATTATTTTTTTGGATTCATAATCAATAAGATAAATACTTCCATTTTCAGTTCCAATAATTACCTGTTGTTTGCCTTTGAGGATCTTTATTTCAATAATTGAATTATTTACATCAAGATTAAACACAGCTGTATCACCACCCAATTTGTTTATGGCAATCTCACCTAAGTTATTTCCGCTTACAACAATTCTATTTTCTTCATCAAGCAAAGCCTTAGGTCTGTTTGAGTCACTCCTGGAACCCATCATGAAGTTTCCCTTTGGGATAAGGACCATGGGGATTTGAGAACTTTTAATAGCAGTGTCCAAGTCTCCACGATGTTGAAAAAGAACCTCCTCACTTTGCTTATACTTTTTTGATAGATCCGGACCCAAGCAAATTCTAAACCCACGATCCCCGTCTGAAACAGTGGGCGAGTTTGCCCCTCGATAGGCAGATCGACAACGATTATGATCGGTTTGAAAATTACCCCCTTTGAGGATTTTCCAATCACCAATAGTAGATGCAGGGTCTATTGAGCCAAATCGTGGGAATTGAAAAAGAGATGTCTTATTAGTTGATGCCGCGTCTGCGCACCATTCCCAAACATTCCCATGCATATCATATAAGCCCCATGCATTTGGAGATTTCAATCCAATGGGATGGATTTTTGAATCAGAGTTTCCTGAATGCCAAGCATACTGATCTAAATGTTTATTGTATGTAGACTCATTATTTTCAAATGTCCCATAGGATGTATCACAGAAAGGGCCTGTTGACAGACATTTCGAGGCATATTCCCATTCTGCTTCAGTTGGAAGTCTCCAGGTAAATCCAGGTTGAGGTTTATACTTTTGGTTTAATTTTTCACAATAATCTTTTGCCTCAAACCAGTTAACTTGAACAGGAAGCGAGGCCCCTTTCTGTTTGCTTGGGTTTTTACCAGTTATTTTCTCAAATTGAATTTGAGAAACTTCGGTTTTTCCAAGCCAAAAATTAGTAGATATAGATATTTTTTTCCATTTTTCATTTTTTATTCTTCCGAGCTCTTCATTTGCAGATTCGGGATCAGTGAAATTTCCTTCAGCTAGTTTTGTATGCCCGAACCAAAAACCAAATGATCCATCTCTTCCATTACTAAAAATTGAAATTTCTTTTTTTCCATGTAATGAAGAACTAGAAACTCCACGATTGGGATGTGGGTTAAACCATAAAATTTCTTTTGGTTGAGAATCCTTTGCAAGAAACTTAAGCCTTGCCCAGTACCAACACCTTAAAGAAGGTTTAGTCTGTTCTAGTAATGTAATGGCTTTTTCAGAATCCTGAGATTTGAGTGCAATTTCAACTGACTTTATTTGATCTAAATATTCGTCCAGTAACTTAACCAAAAGATTGCATCTCAGTAGCTTAATACGGTTTAAGGGAAGCGTGAAGTTCCCTAGATAAATATGATTTCCATACAGGATATTTTCCTGAATAGACTGTACATTAAAAGATAATTTCCCGAATGACTGACTTAATATAACTTCCTCGCTGTAATCAGGCACATCATTATTATTGATTTCTTCTTGGGGAGGAAAAGATAGGAGGTGTACATTCTCTAAAGGAACCTGATATGTTCCTATGCTTGTTTTTATACTCAGCCCATTATCAATTGATTGACTTTTAATAACAGTAGTAGAGTCACCGTTTTTGAATGAAATTAATTGTCTGTCAGGGTCGCTTTGTTTTCGCTTCGATAAATTTGTAAAATAGTCCCCTAACCATCCGGCAATTGAAAGTTCTTCCAGGCGAATGTAGGAATTCCCCCCTTGGTTAATCAGCAGGAGTCCGTCATTAATTGGGGTAACATCTGTAGTTGAATCTTTCCATCGAGCAACTTCCTGTCCGTTTAAATGAACGATAAACACCTTCTTTTTTCTATGAGCAGACACTTTAAATTCAGCTACTTTTACCCCTACTAATTGATCGAGTATAATAGACCCTATGGTCTCGCGGATTGTCTTGCCATTGAGTTTGCGATTGGATTGTAAATTTATTCGGTTATTAGAAAAAGAAAGGTGGTAACCCTCACTACCATAATTGCTTCCATCAGAGTCAGAAAAAAACCGAAGAGCTAGATAGAAAGACCTTTCCCATTTTGCTTTGAAGTTAACTTCAACAGCATCAACCTTAGGTAGAGTTATACCTGTACTACCTGAAAATAATGAAATCAGGTTCCCTTTTTCTTCGGTCCATGCCTTGCTATTACTTTTGTTCCATTTTTTGAAGTCCTTGCTAGAATTGTAGAGGACTTTGTATGACTTAGGTAAAAATTCTATAGATTTTAAATCAGATATATTTACTTGTATTTTTTCATGAAAATCATTTGAGAAAACGAGCTTTTTATCATTTAAAGAATTAAGAGTACCGATAAGAAAATCTTTATTTTTAAAAATAACTCTCATTTTTGAATTTCCTGATATGGGCTGATCTATTTTTTTTCTATCAAATATAATAGTATCAACTGCTTGGTAATCGAACTGCAGTGGATTTAAGGAAGATTTATGTCTCCATAATAAGTTTTCTCTTTTTTCGATTTCAAGTAATTCACCTGTTAGAGAAGAACCATCAAAAAAAGATACCGTTTCTTGACCTAACTTAATCTTTCCAGGTTGTAAACTTTGAGAAAAAACATTCGTAGTGAGAAAAAGAGCATTGAACAAAATAAAATAAATTACCTTCTTTTTCAGAATCATTTTTAAATTCATCGTTCGTAAATTGGTAAGTATCGATAGTTTAATGCCATAGATAATAATGCTGCAGAAGTTGCGAATGTAGTTCCATAATTTCCTGTCCATGATCCGTTTTCTACCTGAGTAGCCAGGAGTTGCTTTACATTTTGAAAGTTCCATTGATTCCAGTCGTTTTGAGATGTTCGAAACATCGCCTGCGAGGTGTAATAAAGACTGTAAGATTTATGCCCCTGATCTCCATACTTTGCGTTTTCTCGAAGGTAATCCAATGAAAGTTTAAAAGCTTTGGATTCTCTTTCTTTGTTGAGGGCTAATATGAGAGACCCAATGGCAGTTCTTGGGAGATTTGCACCTGAGTTTCCTGTGTAGCCGAAACCGCCTTTTTCATCTTGGCAACTTAGAAGGAACTTTTTCCCTCTCTCGAATGCCTCGTCTGGTACATCTATTCCTGCATTTCGGGATGCAAACAGGGCAACCAGTTGAGCACCGCTTATCGTTGTGTCTGCATCTTTGCTTTCCGGACTATATCTCCATCCACCCTTGGGGTTTGTTTTTTGAGCGGATACAATAAGATTTGTAGCTTTTTTGAGTGCTGGACCGATACGCAAGTCATTAGTTATTCCATAAAATTCTGCAAGGGCAAGGGTCGCAAAACCATGATTATACATTGAGTTCCCAATATATCCGGTCTCGACATTCTGTTTCTCCAAAATTCTATCAATAGCTTTTTTTATGCAAATAGCAAAAGGACCAAACTCGGGATCGTCTCCCCGAGAAAGAAATGCCAGGGTTACCATGCCCAATACCCCTGGCTCTGAACCATAAGAAGAATCACCCCATATTCCGTCACTTTTCTGCGTCGACTTTAGAAAAATGAGACCACGTTGGTAGGCTTCGTCGAGTGAGCGAACAAATTGGTCGCTATCCTGTTCAAATAAACCCTGACCAAGGATTCCTTTATTCAGAAATAAAAAAATGAGTATAATTATAAGTAAGAATTTCAATCTTCGATTGCTTTAAAGTATTTTTGCATGGCTTTCTGGTATTCAGGAGCAACGGAGGGAGTACCGTTGACACTAGTTCTGCTTGGTGATGAAGTTTTAATTTGGTTGGTCGAGGATCTTTTTAATGAATCTGTGACTTGATCAGTTGATCCTGTTTGTGTACTTCCCCCTCCCGTACTTCCAGCCATAGGGCTTTGTCCATTTGTTTTGCCTTCGTCTTTTGTTTTCATCTGCATCATTAGCATTTCCATCGCTGTTAAGTTATCATTCCCTTTTCCTTGCCCTTTTCCTTGTCCTTCAAGAAGAAGGTTAATTAGATCACTAATGAGTTCCTCAGCTTCATTTTGAGCATCCAGAGTAAGTTTACCAAAGGCCTTTTTTGCAAGTTGCTCCGATGACTTTGACATAGCCATGTGAGCATCATCAAAGAGTGGATTTAACGCTTCTTCGGCCACGGAGATTTGCGTATCTGTAAGATCTATCATTAAAGTATCTTGTTGGTTCTTTAGCGAAGAAGCCCATTTTGTAATATTTCCTCTGAAGATATCGCTAGCTACTGTTTTAGTTTTAAGAATAATTTCTCGTTGTTGCTTTCTTGTATTCAAAAGTGAAAGGATATCTTTTGTCTTATCCTTTCCTTTTGCGTTCCCTCCTGGTGAGTCTCCACCAGGAGATTCCTGTTGTAAAATTTCTGCCCATAAAGCGAAATTTGCTTCCCATCTTTTTAAATCATCTAATGATTGAAATGAAATGTTTTGTCGCAAACTTTCGGCTACAATGGAAAGTTTTTTGTGTGTATTAGCTTCTCCCATAAGTCGACTCACCTTTCCATACTCTGACTTAAGTGTTCTTTCATGGTACCTGCTGATTTCATTTTGAATACCCTGTGCATCTTTACTTGCTTGCTTTTGTTTATCGCCCATTTCATTGATGAACATTAAATTTCTATTGGAAAGTTGTACCGGACTTCTTCCTATAGATGCCGGCAATAAAGAGACTAACTTTTGTGAAAGTTTCTTTTCTATTCTTCCAATCTCTTGGAGTCGCTGAGATAGAGTCTTCGCTTCGAGTTTGTCAATTTGTGCAGAAAACCTGGATAATATCTTTCTCAATTGATCAAGTGCGGTTTGCTGGAATTCGGCAGCTTCCATCATCGTTTCACTTGTTTTGAGCGTTTCATTTATTTCTTTGGTTTCCAGCTTTCGGCTCGACTGACGCATCGGACTCGAGGATATGGATTCCATATCAGTAAACGAAGAGGCAAAGTCTTTTAATGTCTGCGTATCAAAAGAGGGGTTTTTGGACGCTTCTTGTAATATTGTTTTTCCATTCTCTGACGCTAATTTTAATTGAGAGGCCAATTTGATTTGCTTTCTTTGTAGTGCTCGAATGTCGTTTTCTTGGAAATCATTTAGTACTGTTAGCTCGGAGTTCCTAATTTCTCGGCTTTTCAGGAAAGTACTAGATTGGATTGCCTCTTGGTTCCTAGCGATTTCAGAAACTTCAGTTAAGATATCGTCGATCTTTGTCCTAATCATTTCTGCATGCGCTACGGAACCAATAATTTTGAATTTTAATTGTTTTGAGTTAACTGCACTGCGTTCAGGGTAGTGATCTTTGGCAGTTGCGGTAAAGATCACATTGGCTCCATCTTCTAAATTGTAAATATTTGGATCAAAAGGGAATTGTAGATTAGAATTTTTCTGACCCCCTTTAACGAACTTTTTTTGAAGGACTTTTTGTTTAATAATATCCTTGTCATTCATTTGTATTTTTAAATCTAAAGACACTTGTGATAAACCGAAATCATCCTCAGATGAAAAATCTATTATTCTTGTTTCAAATGCTAGAATACCTGACGGATCAATGAGAGATGAAAACTGACTTTTGGGGGGAAGGTCCTTCTGGACATTTATTACAATACTTGATGGTTCTTTTGCTGAAAACTCGAATTCATCAAGTATGTGAAGATCAAATATTCGATTACTTTTCAGTTTAAATAGGTTTATATTAAAGTTTTTTGAATGAGGCTGATTGCTGAATTGGGAATCCTTATCTTGAATTTGGATTTTTGATAATTCTCGATCCGCTTTACCTAAAATAGTGACCTCAGTACCCTCGGGTATTACAATAACCTTGTTCATTACTTTTTGAGATTCCGACTCAAGGTGTAAATAGCTTGGGAATGTAAGCTTCGCGATGATCGATCGTATCACAGGGCGACTTATTGGATTGAATTTATAATTCTTTATGAAGTCGCCAGCCTGCAAAGATGCTGGGAATGTTTTTGTAGTGGGAGGAATTTCGAAGTCATAGATTCCTCCATTTAATTTTGATAGAAGATGATAAGGTTGTTCACCTCGATTAATTAGGTCCACTATGTTTGGATTTTGTCGGCTATTATCTGCTAACGAAAACCTGATTATGTTTGGTTCATTTTGAAGAATATTGAATGTGGTTTCATTGTTTTCTAAGAACTTGGTGAGTGTTATTCGCTTAGTTGATGCAAATGGATTTATCCATCTCTCAAAGGAGTTTATGCTTAAAGCTGGAAAATTAACTATAATTAAAAGAACAATCGATATTGCCATAATTGCTCCTATTAACGGTCGCTTAATGATTTGCCGTGGAAAGATATTATCTTGTTTAATCGCTTCAATTTCCTTAGCCATCTTTTGTTGAGCAGCTTCAAAAATTTGTGGCGAGAAAGAATCGGTAGAGGAATGTACTCCTTTAATAATTTCTACTATGCCAAGTAAACGTTCACCCTTTCCACGGTAGTTATCTCTTACCCTTTTCGCCAACCAAGTGAATTGCTTTGAATAAATAAGCCCATAAAGAACCGAATTCCATAATGCCCAACCTGACAACAAGATACCGGCACTTAGGATGAAAAATCTGTAGATTTGAGTAGTTTCATGAAACCGGTCGAGAACAAAAAGTAAAAGCCATGAGGTTCCAAGAAATGAGCAAGTTACTAAGAAGTATTTTAAGATGATTCGTTTACATCCAAATATTCGAAGACTCTTAAAAAACAGGTCGATGGAACTGTTAAGCTCCACCTTCAGTTCATCATTTTCAGTTTCCACAGATGTTTCTTTCGGTACCATCTTTTTCAGACCATTCCAAAGAATTTTCTACTCGTCCAGTAAATTGCAAGGAGTGAAAAAATTAAAATTCCCCAATAAAGATTGGAGCGTAAGCTATGAATTTTTATAATTGGTTTAGATTCCTTTTGAATAGAGAGTGATTGAATGACTTCTTTTGCATTGGCATGTCCTTTTGAAGTTCCTCCAGTAAGTTTTGCAAGTTGGTAAAGGGAGTTTCCTTTGGCAGGTTGACCTAGTTTTTCTAATTGTGATTCTTTTATTTCAAGAGTTGTCTTAATCGAACGGTCGACAGAGTCACAGCCTACTTCAAGGCTAAGGGTACCAGCGGTTGTAGTCTGGATTGATGATAGGTATACTCCTGGACATTCAAGGTCAGACTTAAATGTTAGGTTTTCAACTCCACCGTCCTGATGTTTTGCAATACCTTTTAAGTCACCACCTTCAAGTGGAAATCCATTTTGATCAAGGATGATACAGCGTAAAAAAACCTTTTCTCCAAGCGTCGGTTTTTCAGGACTTGGTATAAGTTTAATACCATCTTTTTCCGCTAAATATCTGCCATGTGCCATCCACCTTACTACTTGGCTCCAAAAACGATAATGATATTTGTCCTCAACGCCTCGTCGCCACCTCCATGCAGAATCTGACCCTAAATAGAGCGATTTGCCTGCACCTGTGCTACGAATGGCAAGGATAGGCATCTTTCCCCAGTCTGTATTGTAATTTGAATGAACAGCAAGAACTTCTGACCCCGGCCGACTTTTCTTAACCATTGCAGACCAGTGAAAACCTGGCAGTTTGGACCAAAATTCGCGAGTTACTTCTCTGGATCCTCGCAGATTGGTTAACCAATGTTTATTCCCGCGTTGAGTCAGAATTAACGATGCCGGATTTTGAGTGCCTAAGCCTCTTGGGTTTTCTGTGTCGTAAATAATTGGAAGCAGGTCGCCCAATCGGGTTGATTCGAGAGATATTTGTCGCCCTCTTCGACCAGGCATAAATATAACTCCAGCAGCTTGAAATTGAATGAGATCACCAATTAAATCGCATTGTTTAGAACTTAATTCATTCTCACCAATACCGACATCACCGATAAAAATGACATCATAAGGTGCGAGAAAGGCTTCATTTGAGGGAAATTCAGATATATAATTTTCACCCCTTGCAGGACTCATGTTTGGATGAAAGAGGATGGATGATAAGTTTACGCCTGGATCTCGACTCAGTGCGTTCCTTAGGAATCTGTATTCCCATCGAGGAAAGGAATCAACAACTAGGACTTTTATTATTTTTTCTTCAACTCTAGTTCGAAAATTTCTTTGATTGTTATGAGAGTATGTCTCCCCATCTACTTCATTTATGATAATTTCAAATTCAATATCCCCGCTGCTTTGGGGTAACCAGGAAAAATTCCCTGAAATAACTTCTCCAGCATCAAAACTTACAACCTTCTCATCAATTTTTTCACCATTGGCTAATAAGGTAAGTGAGGAAGATTTAGGTGTACCGAAGGAATTTTTTGCCATCCAACCTATGGCAATTCTTTCTTCTTGAAGAACGAATGAAGGAGCAAAAGCATCGTCTAAACTTAAATCAGGAAGTGGTGAAGGTGAGCCAGTTATAATACTGTGGATAGGTACTGATAATGCCCTGCTTCTTCCGGCAACTGAAAGTACAGATTGACCAGTATTTGAATCACCATCTGTAAGTAGCACAATGGATTTGAGGTTTTCTGCCGTATCGAAAGAGTCTCCTATTGCAGATGAAATATCAGTCATTTTTTTCCCTGCCTTGGAGGAAAAAGTTTTAATAAGCAAGGAAGCGTTTTTTTCTAAACTGGTTATCCCGCTTTGTTTAAGAAAATTATTATTCCATATAGTTCTTGTGATGGACGAATTGTTATTTAAAAAAATATCTTCTGTTTGCATACTATCTGAAGTGTCAACAAGGCAGATAATTTGTGATTTTCTTATACTTTGCCGTTTTTCAATTCGTTGTGGATCAAAAAGGGTAATGATTAGTAAGATGACAATTACGGTTCTCAGTATTTCCCCAATTCCTACTTTTGGATTTCTGTTCATTCGAATCCATGTTTTAATTGAGAAAAATAGCGAAAAGAATAAACACAAAAATCCAGTGACGCAGATTTTTAACTCACAGTTCAATTGCCAACTACCTATTTCAAGAGACATTTCTAAAGATTAGTTTCGGTTTATCGAAAGGGAGGCTAAGAAGACTTTCAGTCAATAGGAAAGTAATCATTAGAATTAAAAATAAATCCCAGATTTCTGTTTTTTTATTTGAGAAGTTTAAAGCTTTAGATTCTGACCATTTAATGAACTGACTTGTAAGTAATTCCTGTAATTCGCTTTGTTTAAGTTCTTTGCTCTGATATTCGATAGATGGTTGATTAATTGCAGTAAGACTTCCAAGTTTTTTATAAATTCCTGCATGCAAAAAAGGTTTATCTGATTTATTTCCAGTTAAGGAAATCAAATCGGTAAGATCATGAGATTTAGTACTTCCACAATCCAATGAAACCTTAATTGAACTTGCTCTGCATTCATCCAGGATTCGAAGCATGGCTGGAACGAGAACAAAACCATCACTTAACGAAGACCAGTCATCTGAAGGCATAGACGAAAAAGAATATACCATACCTTGTCCGATTGTCTTGCGGGACAAAAACGTTTTTCCATCTCTATAATAGGCAAGCGGTAGACCCTCCTGCGGAACTCTTCTTTGCTTAACTTTTATAAAAGATAAAGGAAGTTCTTTACCGTTCGCAGTGTTCGCTAAAATTCCACCATTTTTATTCCATTCAGAAATAGTGAAATTATTATTTTCAGGCGAAATTTCAAGAGGACTCCAGTTTTGTAAGGTTTGCTTTTTTCGTCCATCAGTTTTATCTGGGAACAAGACAATATTACCGCCCTTTTTTACAAAAACATCTAATAATTCTCGAGTATTATTATTCTGTTCTCCTTGAACAAAAATAAGATCATGATCAAGGATTTGTTTTTTACTTTCAAATAACTCATTTCTAATAATGACTTTATCTGGTTTTAAAGTAATTGAAGCTGAGAGAACCTTTTTTACCTGTTTTTTGTTAACCAACATCCCGACCTTCAGTAATTGAGTATTTCCATAAGTAAAATAATAGTTGTTATCATGACTATTTGTATCCTCCGGAAGAGTGACCTGCACCCATCCTTTGGCAGGTGACTCCGGAATGGGAACAATGGGAGTCCAGGTTGTAGCAGGATATGAGAACTCGCACTCCGCAGGCATAACCTGTCCGTTTATGTTAATTTTTATTCCAAGATTTCTTGATGTATCTTCGTTGCCTTGAATTGAAAGTGTCGGGTAAAGGAATCTCTTTTCTTGAATTACCGATTTTGCATGTAGGCTATAGTTTATCTTCTTTGATTTTTCTCTATTCAGAAAGTGCATCTGCCATATCCCATTTTTTGATTCTATTCTTTGATTAATTTTCCTTACAAGAGGATCATTATTAGGAATGTCCCAGCATGCACTCTGATAGTCTGAAGCAATAATTATGTGTGCTTCTCCAATTCCCGCATCCTTAAGCCAAGTTAAACCTCTGTTAATTGTATAGGGAAGGTTTGAGGATGTATCAGTAGGACCAAAGAAATCTCTCATTTCTGGGGTATATAACATATCTATATTATCCAAAATTATTGTTTTTGAAAAAACAGATTCAATGACTGCAAGACGTGCTTCTGGCCAAATTTTTGCAAACTTTTGAAAATCTTCTATACAGGTTTGGATATGTGATTTAGAGTAATTATTGTTTTTCTTTGCCATACTTGCCGAACGGTCAAGAACCAGTAAGATAAATTCAGGTGATTGGGCTGATATAGTAATGAAGTTACCATCATCATTTGAAATTGGTCTCGCCATCAATACGACTAAAGATCCTATTGCAAGTACTCGGAATAAAAGGGCTAACCATTTTCTGATTTTGGAAAGTCGGGATGTACTTTTTTTGGCTTTTAGAAGAAACATCATTGCGGCCCACGATTCTTTACGATGTCGCATTAAATTCAGGAGGTGAATCAAAACTGGTATTGCAGCCAATACCATTCCTAGGAGAACAATGGGTTGAAGGAAACTCATCGAGTTTACATAGAGGACCTATCAGAAGAAAAGGCTTTCAGGGCATTCGTTATTCCTAAGTCTGTTATGGTTAGGTGATGAGAGCTTTGCGTTTCAGTGCAAATTTTGCGAATTGCTGTAACATGGTTTTCCATTTGGCTGATATATTCATTCCTAATTACGGTCGGCTCAGTAAGCACAGATATTCCTCCTTCAAGGTCGATAAAGCGGGTAGGGCGATCAAATTGGAAATCAATTTCTTGTTGATCCAAAAGATGGAAGAGTACAACTTCATGTTTTCTATACCTCATGTGGTGAATTGCATTGGCTAATGATTTCGGATCCACCAAAAAATCTGAGAACATCATTACCAGTGCTCTACTTTTTATGGAATCAGCAGCCTGATGAAGTTGAGTTACTAGAAAGTCTTCTCCTGATGCATTACTTTTACCAAGAGTTTGAAGAATATTTTGTAATTGGGATGGATTTCGGCGTGAAGGAAGATCAACCATTCCTTTGGCTTTTATAAGATTCAAACCGACCGCGTCCCCTTGATGTAGGTACAGATAAGATAAAGTTGAAATTATACGTTTACCGAATTCAAATTTATTGACTGGTTGTCCAAATGTCATCGACCCACTACAATCCAAAATATGGTGAGCTCTCAAGTTGGTCTCTGCCTCGAATTCTTTTAAGAAATATTTATCTGTCCTAGCTAGAACTCTCCAGTCAATTCTTCGCGGGTCTTCACCAGGAGTGTATTCTCTATATTCTGCAAATTCTACACTTGAACCTTTATGAGTACTCTTATGGATTCCACTTACATTACCTTCCATCGGGAAATTTCCGAGCATAGGGTTACCTCCGAGCTTGGAGATTGCCTCCTTATCGACATAATCGGAATAGCTCTCGTTTCGAGGCATACTGTCTAACGGTCTTGCTTACGAGCTTCCTCTATTAACCTCCGGATCACTTCAACATTCGAAATGCCTTCAGATCGAGCATGAAAATTAGTAATGATTCGATGATCCAGAACTGCTTCAGCAACTGCTTCCAAATCTTCAGTTGTAGTGATGAAGTTCCCATAAAGTAAGGCCCTTGCTTTGGCACCCCTTATCAGAAACTGAATTGCCCTTGGACCTGCACCCCACTGTACTGACTCCTTAATCCAAGTTGGCGAATCATCCGAGGTTGGTCTAGTACGGCGAACTAAATCTACCGCAAGTTCAAAAACATGATCAGGTACAGGGATTTTTTCTACGATACTTTGATATTCTTTAAGTTTTTTTGTTGAAATGACTTTAGAAAGGACTGGTGGTTCGCCTATTGTAGTTCTGCGGGCTATTGACAACTCTTCTTCACGGCTTGGGTATTCCATTCGCACAAGAAACATGAAACGATCCAGTTGTGCTTCAGGAAGTGGATATGTTCCTTCTTGTTCTATAGGATTCTGGGTTGCCAATACAAAAAACGGCTTTTGTAAAATGTGGTTTGTTCCCGCGACTGTGACTCTTTTTTCCTGCATTGCTTCAAGCAAAGCAGATTGGGTTTTCGGTGGTGTTCGGTTTATTTCGTCAGCAAGAAGTACATTTGTGAATATCGGGCCCTTTATAAATTTAAACTCTCGGTCTTCTCCATCAGTCCGGTTTTGAAGGATTTCGGTACCAGTAACATCTGACGGCATCAGATCTGGAGTGAATTGGATTCTGGAAAAAGAGAGTGATGTACTTTTTGAAATAGAGTTAACTAATAGTGTTTTAGCAAGTCCTGGAACTCCCATCAACAAAGCGTGGCCTTGTGAAAGCATACAAATAAAGATTTTTTCTATGGCATTCTCTTGTCCAATAATAATTCGTGATAATTCTTCTTTAATCTGACTGTAAGACTCCTGAAGTGATTTAATCGAATTAAAATCATCGTCGTTCATCGAAGATTTATTTTGGGTTTCAATACTTGAAGATGACATAGATTTTAAAGGATTTATTTACTAAGAGGGATTTTGGTTCTGTAATGTTACGAGTAGAAAAAGAGATGAATTCTTAAGATTTTGATATATCAAATAACTGGTATCCTCGACAGGTTTTATTGAATAATTGCCAAAATTTAAAATTTGTGACGATAACATGCATTAACAGGAATATGTTGAATTTTGAGATTTTTTAACCACTTGGTTATGTCTTTCACTTTCGAGATAAAATCATGATTACGCTTAATATTTACCCCTTGATTAAGCATGTTTTAGCTAGTTGTTCTAAATGAAATCCTACTTCAAGTTTTATGTTTCCAACACTTTACTCTTTTTGATCTGATGTGCATAATATTTTCATGATAAGGGTACAGCGTAAATACAAGGTAATTAAAGCCATTTCTGTGAAAGAACTAGAAAAAGAAGTTAACGAACTGATCCAACGCGAATACAAGGACACAGAAGGATTTATTTTCCGAGCATCAGGACGTTGGCAATGCTTAGGCGGTCTGTCGAAGGAAAATGACACATGGGTACAGGCGATGGTTTTCGTGCAGGAAGAAGAGTAGACTGTCAATTTTTGATCTATTTATTTCCTGCGAGTCGGGTACAAAATAAAAAATGAAAAAATACACATTTATGTTTGCTTATTAAATTTATTCCATCAAACTTCTAATTATGTGTTCTATTGAACCATTAAGCCGTCGGTAAGGGCAAGACCGGCGGCTTTTTTTATATATTTATTAACTGTTATATTTTTTTGTAACCTAAATAATGAATATTAAGTATTTATTTACTTTAGATTATTAAACTAAAATCTGCTATGACATAATCTCTTTCAATCATCGAAATATTTTTATCTTCGCATAAAAATGTAAGATTTATAACTTGAAATCAATTTTAATCCCAAAATAACTATGAACAAATCTATATTCTTCTTCTTATTACTCTTCGCGTCTTCATCTTTTACATATGGTCAAAGTGTTAAAGGGGCGAGTCCACTGAGTAGCCCTCCAAGATTGCCATCCAATATTCCACCGCCACCAAGTTTTGCCTCTATGTCGGTAAAGGTTGGAAAGTATCAAATTGTCAATGCTGAGTACTACTCTCAGGATACCAAACCCTTTCTTTACAAACGTTTGATCAAGTATGATACGACTACTGGAGAAGCTTGGATGCTTTATTCCAAAAGAGATTCTACTGGAGAAAAAAGGATTTGGTTACCTTTGACGAGCCAAGAAAAGAAGTAGTTTTTCAACTATCAGAGATTTTATCCTGTAGTCTGCCGACTTTCATTTCCAATCCTTCGAGCTTTTTGGAGAGTTTTTTATTTTTTAATGTAAAGTGTCCGATAAGCATAAGTATTCCAAAAGTAATCAAAGCAACTTTACCAAAAGGAATGGCTCCCCATGATTTATTCCATGCAACATACATGGCTGCTGTTCCCATTACGAACAGTGATAGAAGCATAAATCCGTTCCATATAATTCTGGTTGCTCCCTGTGGTCGTTCTCTTCCGAGAACTCTAGCATTATTCATTAGAAGGAAGAAACTAAGGTAAGCGACAGGAATTAATGTAAAGCCAAGTATAGATGTGGGTACCGCCAACCAAAATGCTGCATCTTGCCAGAAGAAAGGTCCGAGTACCCCCAACCCAGCAAGTAAAGCACCACCTAAAAAGGTTGAACCGCTGTGAGGTTTTCCCAATATTTCGCAGATGGCGTGTCCATTGATTGTCATTAAAATTATGATTGTGGATAGAGCCATTCCTAAGACTCCAATTCCGAAGATGTAATGAGAGAATGCCTTACTTTCAAATAATGATTCGAGGGAATCGGCAAGGTTGAAGGCATCTCGTTTAACTAGCATTGCTGCTAACTGCTGGTCGGCTAGCGGAAGTGATTCAATTACCGCATCTTGCTGAATGGGGGCAAGACTTTGAAATTTTTCCTTTTCCCATTCTAAGTGAGCTCGCGCAGTAGCTAAATCTAAGTATCCTTTTTCCAGGTTTGCATGTAATGTTCCATCATTATTGTAAGCTGAATCCGGTTTGCCATTAAAGCGTGTACCCGCCGCAATGACCACACAGCTTGTAGCAATTACATACGGAATAAGCAGGGCAGTCCATAAGTCGAATTTAGCTAACCCTCGATGCTCTCGCCCCCATTTTCTTCGTAATAAGACAAATGGCATAAAAAAGGTCATGTTTATGCCAACGGCGGTGGCTGCAGCTGAAATCATTACATCCTGTTGTAAACCAATAATTTTTGTTTCCCAAAAGTTCCTAAATTCGCCGGTCTGCTCGAGAAATGGAATATAAACATCGGCTGGTTGAGTAAGAAGGGAGAAATTTGGAACAAACCCTCCTATAATCTTTCCCCAGTCAGCATCTCCATTAAGGCTTAGTTTTACCACAACCCCAAAAAATGAGATGACCACGATACCGACCATTATTTTAAGAATCCAATCAAAAAGTTTTACTCCTGATGAACCTTTGTCGTAGGCACGTACGACTAAAAATGCAGTTCCGAGTATCGATGCACATATTAAAACTTTTCCGCCTGTATTATTCAGGGCAGGGAAGAGGTTTTGTGTGACCGCTGCTGTTCCTAGGCTAAACTGAGGTAGACACCAGACAATGTTTGCCATGATTGTAGCAATTGCCCAACCCCAGCCAAGGACGGGGTTTATCTCATTATTAATTGAAGAAAAAGGGCTTTGGCCTGTCGAAAGAGTTACATGGCTAATGGCCGATAGCATGATTATACCCAAAACAATGGCCATGGGTTGGAGCCAAAGAAGACTATAACCTGCAAGTACGCCCAGAAATAGGCTTGAGGCAAGCGAACCACCTCCAAGTGTTATGGCACTTTGAAGCCAACCAGGACCTGAAAGTTTAGTGTAAGCTCCTAGTCTTGAGAGAAGACCTGAGGCTTCAGCTTGTGAGAGAGATTGTTTTTCATTTTCAATGGATGCCATACACGTGTAAATCAGGCTAACTCCATTAAAAAGTCAAGAAGGCATCACAAAAAAGTAGTTGAGATTTGGAGGGGGAAGTAAATTTACTTAACCTTCATAACGCCACGCATCATGGCGAAGTGTCCAGGGAAAGTGCATACATACTCATAATTGCCAGGTTCAGGTGCAGTAAAGGAGATTGTTTCCTTTTCGTCAGGACCAAGAAGTTTAGTTGCGGCGATTGTATCGTCTTTGACGGAATCAGGGAGAGCATTATTAGCATTTGCTCCTGCACCCAAAGCTTTTTGTCCAAATGCAATAGCGGAAATACCTTTTTTGAGAAAAACTAGATTGTGACCCATGGCAATTTTGGGAACTTTCCCTATGTTTTTAAATGTTACTGTAATTTTTTCGCCAGACTTTACTTCAAAAGTCTTAAGATCGAATTGCATGGTATCATTACCAGTTATGGTAATATTTTCAGGCACGGCAAGAGTGGAGAAAAAAGGCGTTAACATTAGAGATAAGAATAGCAAAAGTTTCATTCTAACAATATTACCTATGGAATCATTGGACTCAAGCAAATGTAGTTTAATTGGCCTAAACTTTTGTTGATGGCATATAGCGGTAATAGACTTCAAGCATGAGAATAGTCATAGTAGTACGGTATATATCTGTATCTCCATGAA
>Ga0233432_10000337_pt1:32500-45416 | contig 45416 bp, 34 predicted proteins | sample SI_122_August201_6_FD_179870 | JGI IMG/M metagenome (GOLD analysis project Ga0233432, IMG submission 179870) | Seawater microbial communities from Saanich Inlet, British Columbia, Canada - SI_122_August2016_10_MG | ecosystem: Environmental > Aquatic > Marine > Inlet | place: Canada... | reverse complement strand
TGATTATGAAATTGGTATTTTTTATCAAATGCCAAATTTTGATTTTGAAACATATCCGCCTGCAACTGGCTATTATGACTATATGAATTATGTTTATGTAGGTAAATATCAAAATGATTTGGAGTCTCTAAGTACTATCGGAGGTGGGGATAAAAAAATTATTCCTAGTTCTTTTGTTTTAAAGCAAAACTACCCTAATCCTTTTAATCCAGTCACGAAAATAAGTTTTGGAATAGATGTAAGCTCGAATGTTAAGCTATCTTTGTATGATGTTCGTGGAGGTTTCGTTGAGACTTTAATGAATAAAAAGACTCAAGCGGGCAATCATGACTTTATGCTTGATGCTTCTCATCTGGCTAGTGGTGTATACTTTTATACGATGACGGTAAATGAGGTCAGTCAAACTAAAAAACTAGTTCTTATGAAATAAGTTTTTTAAAGTTGTCAAAATATTTAAAAATTACTTTTTAAGTGTTTTGTGTCTTTGAAACGTATATTTGTTAAGAAATAAAATCTAAAGTAGTAAAGTGGGAAAGTCTAATAGCTTTCCCACTTTTTGATTTAATAAAGTAGGAAAAATAAAATGAAAAAACATATCTCACTCATAATTATTCTATCAGCATCTTTATTTAGCGCTCAAAATAATTTTGTTGAAAAAAAATCAGATAACAGTTTTAATGCTACGAACAGCAGTAGAACATTTAGAACTGGAGATTATGGCCTCGTTTGTCAAAATGAAAGTGGGTCTTATAATACAGATATGGAAAACTATATTTATTCCCCAGTAATCAATGTGCCAGCTGGAGATCAAGTTGGAATTGATTTTCTTGTTAGGGGTTCTCTATTAGATGGTGATGCTTTTCCAGAAGTTGATTATTGGGGTATGCAGCTTTCTAATGATTCTGGTCAATCATGGAATTATGTTTCAAATCCTTATGGAGATACTTCGGCAACTGCAAATAATTATGTCTATTCTGATGCACCAGAATTTTGGAGCTTATTCTCTACAACTTACAGCGAACCGATTGATATAAGTAACTATGCCGGTTCAGCAATTCAAATGCGTTACTGGTTTCATTCAGATAGTGATGCTCCGCAAGGCGAGGGCTTATTCCTTGATGACATAACGGTGAGTGTTGATGGAGCGGATATTTATTTTGAAAGTTTTGAAGATAGTACCATGGCTGGCTGGGTTTCTGTCGATCAGACATCTACTCTTCCTGCCTGGCATATTGATACATACGGGGCCTATGGTGAATCGGGACGTTCTTGGTGGATGGGGGATCCAAGCATAGGCACAAATGGCGGATATAGTGATCATTGGTATCAAGTCCTAGATACACCACCAATTGATTTACCAAATAGTACTTCAACCTTAACTGTTTCGTTCGATCAAAAAAGAGCGATTGAGAATTTGTGCTCTGGGACTAATTGTCCTGAATGTACAGGAGGTGTTTTATATGATGGCTGGGATGCCTTAAATGTTCGTATTTCTAGTGACGGTGGTGAGACCTGGTCAGTCTTAGAAGATGCTGTTCCCGCTTATAACTCATCAGATACGTATTGTTTTGGTTTTGAATTTGGCGAAGGTTGTGCTGTTCCTGGTTGGGGCGGAGTCGAGACTGCAACGCCGATATGGGAAGCAACAGATGTTTCTATTCCTCAATCTTACTATGGTCAAGAAGTTATTGTTCGTTTTGCTTTTTCAGCAGACCCTGGCTATAGTACAGTTGATAACACTGACTTGACTGGTGTCTGGATTGATAACATTGATGTTGCTGGTGTTTTCACAAATGATGGTGAAGATACTACTGGTTTTGAATCAAAATCTCTAGTGGCTCTTGGAGGAGATCTCTGGCATATCGAAAACATAGGAGTACCTCCTGTTATACCGATGCCGGAAAATGTTGTTGTTACTGCTGTAGATGGATCAGTAGAAGTGACTTGGGATTCTCCTTCCGGAGATGAAGAATATAATAATGAATGGGTCTCTTTTGATGATGGTTCATTTGAAAATGCGATCGTAGTTGGTACAGGAGGGCAAGGATATATTGGAACAAGCTTTAATATGCCTTATGGTGTTGAATCCGTAACGGTCCATTCCGCTAGGGTGCATGCAAGTGGCTCTGGCACTACAACATTAGGTGGATTTGCTATTATAGGTGGTGTTCCATCACCGACACCCCTTTATGAGGTGAATATAACGGTAGTAGATAATAATTTTACGGATGAAATAACACTTGACTGGGCATTCCAAAGTTCTTTTGTTGTCGCCTTATTAGTAAAAGGTCCTAGTACTGATGGCGGAACTGATGGCATAGGAATAAGTATCGATGAAAGTAGTATTCCTAGTTCTCATTCTTGGTCTGGTTTAGGTGGATGGTCACCTTGGTCAGAAGTCGCTTTGTCTAATGATGGAATTAGTGATGGTGAATTTGGTATCCAGGCTAAAGTCACTTCCGTAGGTGGTTCTACGCCAGTATTTAATGTATACAGGGACCCAGGCTTAGATGGAAGTAGTTTTCAGCTTATGTTCAATGGTACTGGTCTCAGCGTAACTAATTACACAGATAATATTGTTTCAAATGGCGTAGAGTATTGCTATCGAGTAGCTTCTGTTTTTGATGAGGCATTAAGTGAGAAGACCACGCCGGCTTGCGGGCTTCCTATCTCAAACACAGTTTATGATGTCATTTATGATGATGGTACAAGCGAAGATGTTATGCCTGTTGGAAATGGGAACTACCTTGCTGCGAAATTTAAGCCAGCAGGCTACCCGTCAAAACTTTATGGAGCAAGTTTCTATGTAGCAGGTTCGCAATCAGGCCCTGTTTTAGTTTACGTTTGGCCTGAGGGTCAAGATGGGAAACCTGATATGAACAATCCAATATTACCGGGAATAGCAAGAAACCTAATTCAGGGTTGGAATGAAGTTAATTTTGTTAATGAGGGTTTTGACTTTCCAATTGATAGTGGTTCAGTATTTGTTGGTTATCAACAGTTGAGTGTCAATTTTAATATTGGCGTTGATTGGAATAATTCATCTAATGCATCAAACAGTATGCTTGATTTTGGCATTGGCATCGGTTGGGAACAATTGAGCAACTATTCTTCTAATGGTGTTTGGATGATTCGTGCTCAAATGGATGGAGAAAATGAAATTGCTTTGAGTAATGATAATGATTTGCTTAATCAGCTTCCTCGTGAATTTGCTTTAAGCCAGAATTACCCTAATCCATTTAACCCTACTACTAATATTCAATTTGGGTTGGCAGAACATTCTATTACTTCACTTGAAATCTTTAATATTCTAGGGGAAAGCGTCACAAAAGTTGTTGATAAACCTTTAGACGCAGGATTTTATAATTTTAGTGTATCAATGAATGGTCTTGCTTCTGGAATGTATTTCTATCGGTTAATTGCTATTAGTAGCGATGGTAAATCACTGTATAATGATATGAAGAAGATGATTCTTGTTCGATAGGAGTGCATGATAAAAACAGCAACGTCCCTACTTATTTTTGCATTAATTGCGCAACCGGTAATAATGGTTGCGCAAAGTGCAAGCATTGTGGACGATAATGAGTTAGATCCTGCATTTACAAATAATAGGCAAATCCCTTGTGCAACGCCTGACCCTACTGTAGATCAAATTATTCAATCTAAGACTGAAGTTGACGAGTGGCTTCTTGAAAATAATACTCGTGATAGAGATCAGGTCATTATTTATGTTGTTTGGCACGCAATTCATGCAAGTGACAACACCGGAAATATTTCTGAATCTAGAATATCGGGTCAAATTGATGCTATGAATGTTGCATATAGTAATAATAATACAAATATCTCTTTTATTTTGGATAGTATCAATAGAGTCGAAAATGATGACTGGTTTTCTGGTTGGTCGTCGGATACGGAAGGACTCGATGGTGAGGGAATGCAGGCTTTATCTTTTGACCCAGCTCATTATCTAAACATCTATAGTGTTGAACTCTGGAATTCTGGTTCTGGTGGGTTTGTTACATATGGATATACTTATTCGCCTCACACTAATAATTACCCAGAAGATCACTATAGGCAAGGGTTTACCATTGACCATAAGGTAGTTTATGGTGGATCTAGTTACAGCTCTTCGACGGCTCCGCATGAAGCGGGGCATTATTTGGGTCTGTATCACACATTTCAAACTGATTGTGTTGCTCCTGATGACGCCGTTGATGACACACCTCGAAATGACAGTGAATATGTTCAAACTTGTTCGAATCAAGATACTTGCCCGAATGATCCGGGTAATGACCCAGTAGAAAATTACATGAACTATAGCGATGATTGGTGTCAAACAGTGTTTACTCCAGGTCAATCAGATAGAATGCAAGCTATTATTGATTTATACCATCCTAGTTTATTAGATAACCAAGCATTTTATCCGTTGCTAGCTGTAGATGGTTATAGCTTTCTTCAAGATACAGATGGAGATAGTCGATTCAACCCGGGAGATACCTCTAGAGTAAAGATTGTTATGGCAAATGAATGGGGTGGAGACGCGGTCAATATTGCTCTTACTCTTGAAAGTACTGACCCAAGAATTTCTATTTTAGATAATAGTATAAGTTTTGATGGCTCTCCTCTAGGTGATATTACGATACCTCCTGGTGAGATTTCTTCAACTGTTTTTGACTGGTTTTTAGTAACCGCTGATGCGGGAGCTATTCCAGGCACAATTCCTTGTACGGTTACGATTACAGCTGGGACGGAAGAATACCCTTATCAAGAAGTGGTCGATTTAAATTTAGACTTAACGTTGTCTCAGTTTGGGTTCCCTCTTACGGGTATCATTGTAAAGTCTTCACCAATTGTGGCCGATTTAAACAGTGATGGATTAAAAGAAATCTATTTTGGATCTGATAATGAAGCGCTCCACGGCTACAATTCTTTTGGTGAAGAGCTCGACGGTTTTCCATTTGAGTCAACCGATAGAGTTCGTTCTAGTCCTGCTATTGGTGATGTAGACAATGATGGTGCAATGGAGATTGTTTTTGGTAATAGCGCTGGAAAACTTTATATCATTGATTCTGATGGTTCTCGAGAATTAGCGTATACTATTTTAGGATTTATTGAAGGTTCTCCAGCTTTAGTAGATATTGATGGTGATCAAGATTTAGAAATCGCGTTCACAACGACAACTTCATCGGGTGGGCAACTTTATGTGATTCATCATAATGGTATTACTGTATCTGGTTTTCCAAAAGAACTTGGTTCCATGTGGGCAGGTCCGGCTGTACATGATATAGATAATGATGGTTTATTTGATGTTGTTGTTACGACTTATGACAAGGAAATCTATGCGATTGAGGCGAACGGAGGTACGGTTAAGTCAGGTTTCCCATTCGTTACGGATGGAAGGTTTAGTACTGCTCCAATCATTGTCGACGTTGATAGTGATGGGGATTATGAAATAGTTGCTGGTAATAATAATGGTGCTCTATATGTACTACATCATGATGGTACTATTTTTGCAGAATATGATACGGGAGATGATATCCGTGGCGGTATTTCTGTTTGTGATTTAAACAACGATGGTCAGCTTGATCTTTTGTTTGGTGGTTATGATGATAATGTACACGTTTGGGATCCAGTAGCAAATGAGCTTTTAGATGGTTGGCCTGTTGACCTAGGGTTCAATATTCTTTCTGAGCCTTTGGTAGCCGATTTAGATGGAGATGGTCAACTTGAAGTTTTAGCCGCCAGAAAAACCGGTAAAATTTTTGCTTATGAGAGTGATGGATCGATGATGCCTAATTTCCCAATACTTATAAATGGGAGCATTGAGTCTACTCCTGTTATAGAAGACATTGACAACGATGGTGACCTTGAAATTGTAGTCGGGTCTTCTTCTGGCTTAGATGTTATCGATATTAAATCTAGTGCAGAGTTAATGGATAATTGGTCTGTCTATCGTGGAACAATAAATCGTGCGGGTGTTTATGATGCAAGCGTTATGGCTGCAGAAGGGAATAAAGATATCCTCCCAAAGAGCTTTTATGTTAGTAGTAACTACCCCAATCCATTTAACCCAACAACAAATTTTTACATTGATGTTCCGGCATCGGGAAAGCTTGCAGTGAGAATTTTTGATGTTAATGGAAGACTGATAAAAGAGTTAATTAATACGCAAGTAAATGCAGGTCGGGTTCAAGGTCAGTGGTCTGGGAAGAATGAATTTGATATGTTGTCTCCAACTGGAATATATTTTTTACATGTGCAGACAGCAACAAACTACCATGTGCAAAAACTAGCGCTAATTAAATAAAGGTTTCAATGAAAGTTCTTAATTATTTATATATCCCATTACTTATAGTGCAGCTTTCTTTCTCTCAAAATAGAGACGGCGTATGCGGTACCCCTTCGATGTCTTCTGAGCAAGTATTGCAGATTAAATCTGATATGGAAAACTGGTTTTCAACTAGATCAAGAAATGAAGCTATTCATATTATGGTTGCATGGCATGTGGTGACTAATAGTAGTGGCGCCGGTAATTATAGTGATCAAAGTATTTATGATATTATGGAAATCCTTAATTCTAATTATCAAGAGCATAATTTTTTCTTTACTTTAGACACAATTGACCGAACAGAGAACAGTACTTGGTTTAGTAGTTGGGAAGATGCTAATGCTTCGCAAGGTATGCAAGAATTGGCTATCGACCCATATCATTATCTTAATATCTATACCGCAGATCTTAATGCAATTGGTGTTGAGGGGTATTCTTACTTACCCAACTCTTGGGCAAATAATAGCTATATGCAAAGTGTAAACCTTGATTATAGATCTTTATCAGCAGGGTGGATTATTACGCATGAGGTTGGTCATCACCTTGGATTGCCACATACTTTTCAGAATAATTGCACTGAGCCAAATGACGGAATAGATGACACTCCGCAACATGATGAAAGTGGATTATGGAGTTGTAATCAAAATCAAGATACTTGCCCAAATGATCCGGGTAATGACCCTGTTTATAACTATATGAACTATTCAGGGACTTGTCAAAATGAGTATACTCAAGGACAAGAAGATAGACAGCATTATATGACTGAAAATTATCACCCTGGTTATTTAGAAAATGATTTTAATTTTCCTCTATTAAAAGTTAGTGCCGCAAGCTTTCTCCAAGATACAGATGGAGATAGTCGATTCAACCCGGGAGATACCTCCAGAGTAAAGATTGTCCTCGCAAATGATTGGGGTGGAGACGCGGTTAATATTACTCTTACGCTTGAAAGTAATGACCCAAGGATTAACATTATTGATAACTACATTCAGTTCAACGACTCGCCCTTAGGTGATATAACAATTCCAGCCCAAGAAATTGGATCCACTCCTTTTGACTGGTTTTTAGTAACCGCTGATGCGGGAGCTATTCCAGGCACAATTCCTTGTACGGTTACGATTACAGCTGGGACGGAAGAATACCCTTATCAAGAAGTGGTCGATTTAAATTTAGACTTAACGTTGTCTCAGTTTGGGTTCCCTCTTACGGGTATCATTGTAAAGTCTTCACCAATTGTGGCCGATTTAAACAGTGATGGATTAAAAGAAATCTATTTTGGATCTGATAATGAAGCGCTCCACGGCTACAATTCTTTTGGTGAAGAGCTCGACGGTTTTCCATTTGAGTCAACCGATAGAGTTCGTTCTAGTCCTGCTATTGGTGATGTAGACAATGATGGTGCAATGGAGATTGTTTTTGGTAATAGCGCTGGAAAACTTTATATCATTGATTCTGATGGTTCTCGAGAATTAGCGTATACTATTTTAGGATTTATTGAAGGTTCTCCAGCTTTAGTAGATATTGATGGTGATCAAGATTTAGAAATCGCGTTCACAACGACAACTTCATCGGGTGGGCAACTTTATGTGATTCATCATAATGGTATTACTGTATCTGGTTTTCCAAAAGAACTTGGTTCCATGTGGGCAGGTCCGGCTGTACATGATATAGATAATGATGGTTTATTTGATGTTGTTGTTACGACTTATGACAAGGAAATCTATGCGATTGAGGCGAACGGAGGTACGGTTAAGTCAGGTTTCCCATTCGTTACGGATGGAAGGTTTAGTACTGCTCCAATCATTGTCGACGTTGATAGTGATGGGGATTATGAAATAGTTGCTGGTAATAATAATGGTGCTCTATATGTACTACATCATGATGGTACTATTTTTGCAGAATATGATACGGGAGATGATATCCGTGGCGGTATTTCTGTTTGTGATTTAAACAACGATGGTCAGCTTGATCTTTTGTTTGGTGGTTATGATGATAATGTACACGTTTGGGATCCAGTAGCAAATGAGCTTTTAGATGGTTGGCCTGTTGACCTAGGGTTCAATATTCTTTCTGAGCCTTTGGTAGCCGATTTAGATGGAGATGGTCAACTTGAAGTTTTAGCCGCCAGAAAAACCGGTAAAATTTTTGCTTATGAGAGTGATGGATCGATGATGCCTAATTTCCCAATACTTATAAATGGGAGCATTGAGTCTACTCCTGTTATAGAAGACATTGACAACGATGGTGACCTTGAAATTGTAGTCGGGTCTTCTTCTGGCTTAGATGTTATCGATATTAAATCTAGTGCAGAGTTAATGGATAATTGGTCTGTCTATCGTGGAACAATAAATCGTGCGGGTGTTTATGATGCAAGCGTTATGGCTGCAGAAGGGAATAAAGATATCCTCCCAAAGAGCTTTTATGTTAGTAGTAACTACCCCAATCCATTTAACCCAACAACAAATTTTTACATTGATGTTCCGGCATCGGGAAAGCTTGCAGTGAGAATTTTTGATGTTAATGGAAGACTGATAAAAGAGTTAATTAATACGCAAGTAAATGCAGGTCGGGTTCAAGGTCAGTGGTCTGGGAAGAATGAATTTGATATGTTGTCTCCAACTGGAATATATTTTTTACATGTGCAGACAGCAACAAACTACCATGTGCAAAAACTAGCGCTGGTAAAATAAGCAAGTTTAATTTTTTCAAAAAGATTTAAGATTGTTACTAAACCTGTTTATCTATTAAATTTGATTTTATGAATTAAGACAACAGTAGGACTTAGAAATGAAAATGAATAATATATTTATATTTTTAGTATCTTTATCAATTGCAGCAACATCAGTATCTGCTGACATTGAGTGTCCTTCAGATTCAGCTTATCATGTCGATATGAGAACAATGCTTCCTGATGGTAGCCCAAACCCTTCTTACGGTCTACAGATTTCAACAGGGTTATGCGCTTGTATAACGTTTGGAGAAGGCGTTGAGATTAACGGCAATGATATAACTTTTACAATTAATATCGTTGATAATGAGCCAATTAGGGGAATAGAATTAGATATCTACCATGACTCTAACGACCTTATTTATTCTAGTGTCACTAGAGGTCAGAAACTTCAAGGTCTTGTTAATGATGAGGGTAATCCGACTTCTGACATGACAATATTGGGAAATTCTATTGATGATTATGTCAAAATTCTTGCTTACAGTGTAAATAGAGCTCGAACAGCAGGCAATGGTGAAGAGGGAGAATTGCTGCACTTGACTTACACTTTAGCTGATGGTGCGACTTTGCCAGAGAATATTTCTTTTCATTTTTCAATTGTCAATATACCGGGGACTAGTTTAAATCCGGAATTGCTAAATGTGGTTTGTGGTTTCCCTGGTGAAGATAATCCTATTGCTGTTAGCACGGTTACAGCGTCTTCTGAGGATGCTCAAGTTCTCCCAAAAGAATTTGCACTATTTCAAAATTATCCAAATCCGTTTAACCCAAGTACTCAAATATCCTTTGACATTCCAACTACAGAGTTTGTTACTTTAAGAGTTTATAATCTTTTAGGGCAGGATGTAAAAATGTTAGCCAATAAAGTAATGAGTCCAGGTAAGTATACTTTTGAGTGGAACGGTACAGACTTATTAAATAATGATGCAGCATCTGGAGTATATTTTTATGAAATGAGAGGCAAAACTTTTGTCTCTAGGAAGAAAATGTTGCTAATTCGTTAGATCTCTTTCTTTTTTTTATATTTGATGTAAATTCCCCTACCTGAAGTGTTGGGGAATTTTTTTTATGCTAAAGTCAATCTTATATCTATTCTTTGTCCTATCTATGTCTTTTAGTCAACAGATTTACCGATCTGCAGACCAAGTTGAATTAGAATGGGAAGGGTATACGAAATTCCAAAGAGATGAAATGGTATCTTTTTGTGATTTCTTATTTAATGAAGGACACTATGAACGGTGTCTAATTTCTTCATTTCAGTTTTTATATAGATTGCCTGATGACCCTGCCAAGCCCGCACTTTTACACTTAATAGCTAGGTCGTATGAAGAAATGGGTAATTATTCGCTAGCTAGGAGATACTATAATAGAGTAGTGGATATCGAGGAACCAAATTCAATCGCTTATAAAAGTGCAAAATACAGGGAAATTTATTGCTACTTGATGGAGGGAGATATATCGTCAGTAAAATTAAAAACAGATTCATCAAAAGACCCTTATTTTCTAACGCTTCGAGGATACGGTTATCTCAAATCTTTAGATTGGGAAAAAGCGAGAACAGTATTTATTTCTGCCGAAGAAAAATTTAAAGACAAACATTACTCTAAGCTTATGATTCCTTTATATCAGGCTATTGAAAATGTATCAGGGATTCGTAAGCATAGTAAGCTTAAAGTAGCACTAAGCGGTTTATTTTTACCTGGTGGCGGACAACTAGCTTTAAAAGATAAGAAAAATGCGCAAGGTATTCTCATTTCGGCACTGTCGTTTTACAGTGTATATAATTTGGGTAGGAGCAGTAGTAGTGCTGGAGATGTGCGTTTTTCAAGGCCTTCAAGTACTGTATTACCTATACATGAAGGAGTTGATGAGAGTTTTAACTTGGCAGGTGGTTCTTTGTCAAAGCCGATTTCTGCAAAATCTGAATTAGTAAAATATACATTACCGCCTATAATTTTTGGTTCAGCTTTATACTTTTCCAGTTTTATAAAATCATTCTCAGATACGAAAGAAAAAAATAAAAATCTTATCCAATATTATGCTGACGACAAAATAGCATTAATTCCTCCTCTATTATTTATGGATTTTGAAGAACCAAGTGTGATAAATAATAATTAAAAATAAAGTTTATAAGTGTTGACTAGTGGTAATCCAGACTACTAAGTTTACAGGCTTTACACGAAAAATATTTAAGCTTTTTGATAATTTGGTTTGCAGTGAGTCTTACGTTGATTCTAGCCAATTAAAACAAACCATTTAAAACATACAATGGAGAGTTTGATCCTGGCTCAGGACGAACGCTGGCGGCGTGCTTTATACATGCAAGTCAAGGAGAATCTATTCTTCGGAATAGTAGTAAACTGGCGAACGGGTGAGTAATGCGTAGGTAACCTGCCCTAGAGATTGGGACAACTTCGGGAAACCGGAGCTAATACCGAATGATGCAATAGATCCTTCGGGGTACTATTGTTAAAGCGGGCTTCGGCTCGCACTTTAGGATGGGCCTGCGTCCGATTAGCTTGTTGGTGGGGTAATGGCCTACCAAGGCAATGATCGGTAGCTGGTCTGAGAGGATGATCAGCCACACTGGGATTGAGATACGGCCCAGACCTCTACGGGGGGCAGCAGTAGGGAATTTTGCGCAATGGGCGAAAGCCTGACGCAGCAACGCCGCGTGATCGATGAAGCTTCTAGGAGCGTAAAGATCTGTCGTGAGGGAAGAAAAATTCGGAGGTAAATAATTTTCGTTTTTGACGGTACCTCGCAAGAAAGCACCGGCTAACTTCGTGCCAGCAGCCGCGGTAATACGAGGGGTGCTAGCGTTGTCCGGAATCATTGGGCGTAAAGGGTCCGTAGGCGATCTAACAAGTCAATTGTTAAATACATCGGCTTAACCGATGAAATGCAGTTGAAACTGTTAGAATAGAGTTTAGGAGAGGAAAGTGGAATTTCTGGTGTAGCGGTGACATGCGTAGATATCAGAAGGAACACCAATGGCGAAGGCAACTTTCTGGCCTAAAACTGACGCTGAGGGACGAAAGCGTGGGGAGCGAACAGGATTAGATACCCTGGTAGTCCACGCCGTAAACGATGAGTATTTGTTGTCGGGGGATTCGACCCCTTCGGTAGCGGAGCTAACGCGTTAAATACTCCGCCTGGGTACTACGACCGCAAGGTTGAAACTCAAAGGAATTGACGGGGACCCGCACAAGCGGTGGAACATGTGGTTTAATTCGATGCAACGCGAAGAACCTTACCTGGGTTTGACATGTTCACGAAAGCTCTATGAAAATAGAGCCCTCTGCGAGCTTGCTCAAAGACGTGATCACAGGTGATGCATGGCTGTCGTCAGCTCGTGTCGTGAGATGTTGGGTTAAGTCCCGCAACGAGCGCAACCCCTATCCTTAGTTGCCAGCACATTATGGTGGGGACTCTAAGGAGACTGCCTAGGATAACTAGGAGGAAGGTGGGGATGATGTCAAGTCAGTATGTCCCTTATATCCAGGGCTACACACGTGTTACAATGGTTAGTACAAAGGGTTGCAAAGCCGCAAGGTGGAGCCAATCCCAAAAAACTAACCCCAGTTCGGATTGGAGTCTGCAACTCGACTCCATGAAGCAGGAATCGCTAGTAATCGTGGATCAGAACGCTACGGTGAATACGTTCCCGGGTCTTGTACACACCGCCCGTCACGCCATGGAAGTCAGCAGTACCCGAATCGGGTGGCTTAACCTTCGGGAGAGAGCTCGTTAAGGTAAGGCTGGTAACTGGGGCGAAGTCGTAACAAGGTAGCCGTACCGGAAGGTGCGGCTGGATCACCTCCTTTCTAAGGAGTACTGGGAAGAAATTCCCAGGACGG
>Ga0233432_10000337_pt1:0-27500 | contig 45416 bp, 34 predicted proteins | sample SI_122_August201_6_FD_179870 | JGI IMG/M metagenome (GOLD analysis project Ga0233432, IMG submission 179870) | Seawater microbial communities from Saanich Inlet, British Columbia, Canada - SI_122_August2016_10_MG | ecosystem: Environmental > Aquatic > Marine > Inlet | place: Canada... | reverse complement strand
TTCTGAAGCGGTAATAACAGGTCGAAGAACAAAGAAAAATATTTCAAAAAAGATTAACATTGACGGGGGAACGATTAGAGCTTCGATTACAAAACAAAATGTCGATTTTGTAATACAGACCCCCACTTCAGTTGCTTCAGTTAAAGGAACCGATTTTTGGATGGTTGTTGATGAATTGTTAGGTGATCAAATAATTGGTATTGAGGGTCAAGTTAGTCTTGTGAATACAGAAACAGGACAAGAAGTTAATGTTACCAGCGGCATGACCGGCGTTTCGTCTCCTGATGGTCAGGTTGGTATTTCTGAAACTGATTTAGCTAATATTCCTGAGGATCCAAGCGATGACTCTGAAGAAGGTCCTTCACAATTAAAAATATATTTAGAAGGCCCCAACGGAGAGCAAAGAGCTTTTATAATTGAGTACCAATAGACTTATTAATTTTTAATTACAATTTAATCTTAATATGATATCTACATTAGGCAACCAGAATGTCTTAATTATCATTTTTATTTTTTTTGTTAGTTTTATTTCTGCACAATCAACTGATCAGTTCTATCATAAAAACCCTCATCATGTTCTTTCTGGCGATGATATAGTTTTATCAGTAACAATGTTTACATCTGACCCTATTGTTTCAGGCATGCTTTTTTTTCGATCTAAAAATCAAATTAGTTACCAAGAAATACCAATGCAGTTTTCAAATGGCAATTGGGATGTTGTTATACCAGGAAGGAGTGTCCAAGGAGATGGCATTGAATACGTAATAATCCTTCACAAGCGATCTTGGGGGCGTATATCTATTCCGAATATCGACAGCCCTTTTGGTGACCCATTACTAATAAACATTTCACAAAAAGAAAATGTAATAAATACTGAAATATTTAATGTAAATAAAGAAAAAAAAAGTAAAAATGAAAATTATGTTGATGCAGATATTTTGATATTATCACCAGAAAAGAACACTATTGTTCGACCTGATGAAGTTGTAATAGCTGTTTCTTTATTTAATACCGATATCATTGATACTAGTAACTTTAAAATAGTAATAAATGGTCAAGACTTAACAAAACAGGCAAGTATAGATGGCGGTATCTTCACTTTGATTCCTGAGGAATTATCGATTGGTCTTCAAAGGGTTAAGCTTTTTTTTAAAACCTCCTATGGCCTTGAAATTACACCTTTAGAATGGTCTTTTAATGTAACCAAGGCTATGGTGAATGTTTCGGAATCGTTTACATATAAGGGAAACTTAGGTGCTTTAAGTACTAATAGTACTGCCTCAGGAGCAGATCTTAATGAGCGTCAAAGCAATGGTCGCATAGATGGTGAGTTAAGTTGGATTAAGGCTAGGTATTCATATAAAAACAGTTCTAGACAATCAGTTTTTTTACAGCCGTTAAATCGGGAAACATTGACTCTTCAAGTTACCGATTACTTAAAACTAGAATATGGAGATGTATATCCATCTCTATCTCCATTTTTGCTTGATGGTAAAAGAGTTAGTGGTCGACACATTCATGTTGATCTACCATGGCTAGACTTTCAATATGTGAATGGTAAGTTGACAGAACAGGTTGATTATAAAAAAGGAAAAGTTGATGGTGGATATACCTTTTTACCAAATGATTCTGAATTTAGTGTAGATGGTAATAGAATTTTCAGTTTTACAAGGTCTGGTTATACTTTTCCGCAAAAGATCAGTGCACTGAGGCTTTCATTTTCAGTATTTAATCTTTTTAATGGTGGATTTCATTTTCTCAAAGCCAAAGATGATTTTGAGGATTTACCTCTGCTTATTAATGAAAATGAAATGTTCTCTTTTTCTGCTCAAGATTCAACTATTGATTCAGTTTATATTTTTAACGATTACATAAACGAAAATTCTGAAATAAAATTTTCTGATTTTCAAAAATTAACTTTAGAGTATGGTGATTCTATCTATATCCCCACTTCTAATTGGGGCGGTGTAACACCAAAAGAAAATTTAGTTGCAGGATTCAATTTTGAGACCACATTAGATAATAGGAATATTATCTTCCAACTTGCATGGAACTATAGTATGACAAATAATAATATTTGGAATGGACCTTTGACGCTGGATGAGCTCGATACCAAATTAGATAGTCTTAAAGATGGTAAGATTTTAGATGTGTCTCTTGAAGGTGTGCCTGATCCTGATGACTACAAAGATATATTTACAATAAATGAATTTATGACGCCTTTTTCACCAATTGATCCAATAGCATTAGAAAAGAACCCTTTTAGAGCAATTTTAAATATGCCTTCCTCTGCGTTACATTTAAGGTTAAAAGGGAGCTACACATTAAACAATATTCTAGTAGAGTATAAACAAATTGGGCCTCAGTTTTATACTTTTGGAAATCCATACATGACAAATAATATCAGAGAGTTTACAATTAAAGATAGGCTTTCGTTATTGGGGCGAAGGTTGATGTTCGTTGTAGGATATAGTTCAAAAGATAATAATTTGACGGAAGTGGTTTTAAATCCATTAAAAACAAAAACTGTGATGCTAAACACTACTCTTGTTCCTGGGCCAGGTGCTCCTTCAATAGTATTTAACCTGCAAGTTATAGGTAAAAATAATGGCATAGATTCAATTGAGGTTGATTCTCTTGGTCAATTTCTAAAAGATAATCGAGAAGATTCAAAAGCCCTAAATACTTTGTTTTCTGTAAATATTCCCGGAAATATTGGCCCTTTAAGTAATACTATTGCAATTAATTATAATTCCATTACATATAAAGATATTGTTGATACTGATGAAAAATATGAGGATAAGCGTAGGCGAGATGATTACTTATTCCAAAAATCAGATACTCGAACAATTTCAGCAAATATATCGAGCAGGTTCCCATTTCCACTTCGCACTGTTTTATCTTATAACAAAACTCAAATTTTCATTCCAATGATCGATGAAAATCTTAATATAATTAAAAATAAAATTGGCTGGACTTCTTTAGGTGTGAACGTAAGTTATGCGTTTAAAAATAATTCGATACGCTTTACCTCTGGTTTAGATTATATGACAAATGGTAATGATGATGATTCGGTTCAAATTATAGGTTTCAAAATTGGCGGTGATTGGGACATCATGAACAATTTAATATTTAGTCTTAAGAGCAATATTAGATTTAATAAAATTAAAGCAAACAAAGACGATGGAATCGATAATGACAATGATGGAAAAATTGACAATAATGGCGAAGTTTGGTCTACTAGTAATTCTGGAACAGTTTTGAGCATTAATTACAGGTTTTAATGGAAAAAATTAAAAGTTACTTTCTTGAGCATAAGATAGATCTTGGATTGACTGCCTTTTCTATCTTGTTAACATGTATAATGCATTGGTTGGGTTTTTTTGATTTTTTAGAATTAAAAACTTATGATTATAGGTTTAATAATGTTCGTGGTCCATTAACAGGATGGAGAGCTTCAGATTCTACAATAATTAATTTAGGAACTGATGTCGTTTTGGTTGATGTAGATGATGAAACCTGGCGTATTTTTTCTGAGGGAGATGTGACTTGGCCATATTCAAGGGGAGATATTTGGGCCAAAGTTGTAGATAATCTCACTCTTGCTGGAGCTAAAGTTATTGCTTTTGATATACAGTTTGATGCGCCTGATGCCAGGTCTGAATTCCTTAGAAGTGTTAGTGGTAACTGGCCTGCAGATCTTAGACAATTTATTCCAGGTCACGGGGATGTATTATTTTCAGAGGCTATTAGAAATGCTAAAGCTAATGGAACAGAAATTGTAATGAATACAAAAATGGTCCGTGAGCCATTAACGACACCACCTCAATATATCGCAGAACCAGTAAAGTTAATTATGGAAGCAAGGCCAGCTACTGGCTTAATTAATGATATTAAAGATATTGATAATTTTTCTAGAGAGTATAGTATAGCTGGTTTTTTTGAAACGGATACTTTAAGAGAAAATCCATTTTACACTTTGGGGGTTAGCTGCGCGAAACAATTTTATGGTATACCTGACTCGATTAATCTGACTTGGAATCAGCGTGATTTAGTCTGGGAACTAGGACGCATAAAAATTCCAGCTCATGGGAAAACAAATAATTTTTTAGTCAATTATTATGGCCCGCCTTCTGGTTATAAGCTAGCAAATACCAATTATCCACCCTGGAATACATTTTCACGTTTTTCATTGTATCAGATAATTGACACAAAAGATTATGAATTATCTGGCAATAATGATATCGATTGGATGAGCCAATTTATGCCTGGAGAAATCCCTAATTGGATTCTAGCAATAGAAGATGACAGCGAGAGAAGAGATATGATGAGTGTGATGGGTATAGGCGAGAATTATGATAAAACAAATTCACCTTTTTATAATAAAATTGTCATAATAGGAGCATCCGTTGAAGTCTTGCACGATGTAAAATCAACACCGTTCTATAATTACCTTGGTCAAACTCAGGATACACCAGGAATGGAGACTCATGCAAATGCCATACAGACGATATTACATGATAATTATCTAACTGTTTTTGGATCTAGGACAACTAGGTTGTTATTTGATGGTCGTATATACCCTCTTTCTCATTTTTTAGTTATATCAATATTATGTGTCATTGCATATATAGTTTTTAGAAGGTTAGATGTTCATCCTCTTTTTGCTGGTGGAATTATCATTTTAGAAGTTCTCATCTATATTGGAGTAGCTCTTGGTTTGTTTGCTAATGATCTTTGGTGGATGCTCAAAACTACGCTTATAAATATTTTACCTAGTGCTGTTCACGAATATTTTTATGATAGTTTATTGGTCAAATTACCAGAACCTGGTAGTACTTATGTGATGCCTATAGTTGCTCCATTAGCAGGTGTCTTTTTTACATATGCAAGTAATATCATTTTTCAATTTTTACATGAGCAGAAAGATAAAAAATTTCTTAAAGAAACTTTTGGTACATACATTTCTCCAGATTTAATAGATAAAATGTATGAGCAGAAACAAGCACCGAAGCTAGGAGGTGTACAGGATTACCACACTGCATTTTTTAGTGATATTCAAAATTTTTCAACATTTTCTGAAAAACTTGAGCCTGAGAAAATGGTCAAATTAATGAATGAGTATTTAACTGAAATGACTGATGTTCTACTTAGACATCAAGGAACTTTAGATAAATATATTGGTGATGCAATTGTTGCGTTTTATGGTGCCCCTGCTCCTGTTAAAGATCAAGAAAAAAAAGCTTGCTCAACATCTCTAGAGATGCATGAAAGGCTTGATCATCTTAGAACCAAATGGAAGAACGAAGGAGAATGGCCTGATATTGTATATAATATGCAACATAGAATAGGTCTTAATTCTGGGCAAATGGTTACGGGTAACATGGGTTCTGAAATGAGAATGAATTATACGATGATGGGTGACACAGTAAATTTAGCAGCAAGATTGGAGCCAGCGGCAAAACAATATGGGGTATATATTCTTGTTGGAGAAAATATCTATGAAGCAACAAATGACGAATATGCGTTTCGTTTTTTAGATTTTTTAAGCGTTAAGGGTAAAACTATACCAATCAAAGCATATGAGCTAATTCAAACAAAAGAAAGTATTAATAAAAAGTCTATTGAATTGGTAGACCTTTTTGAAAAAGGTCTTGACAATTATTTTAATCAAAAATGGGATGATGCAATAAAATTATTCGAAAAATCTGTTGTTCTTGAAGATAATTTTAAAGGTCGTAATACAAACCCTTCTCAAGTTTTCATTGAAAGGTGTGATTATCTAAAAAATAACCCACCTGAGCCTAATTGGGACGGCGTTTGGAAAATGACAAGTAAATAGATAGTTGAAGGTTTAAAGTAATGATATATAAAGGTCATATAATTTGGGTTGATGATGAAGTTCACCATCTAAAGCCTCATATAATGTTTTTGGAATCTAAGGGTTATAAGGTTTCGAGTGTGACAAATGGAATTGATGCTGATAGTCTTAATAAAAAGAATAGATATGATTTAGTCCTCTTGGACCAAAATATGCCTGGACTGGATGGTATTGAAACATTAAAAAAAATTAAATCGCATCGAGAATCTATACCTGTGGTAATGATAACTAAATCTGAGGATGAGTGGCTCATGGATGAAGCCATCTCTCAACAGATACAACAGTTCTTGATAAAGCCTGTTAGTCCAAATCAAGTGTATATAGCTTGCAAGCAAATACTTGAAAAAAATAGAATTATCCAAGATAAGACATCTGCTGATTATCTTCAAGATTTTCAAAAGATAAACCAAGATATTGATTTTATTTCATCACCTGATGCTTGGTGGAATCTTTATTTAAAACTAGTTAAATGGCAGATAAAATTTGAGGAGCATGCTGATTTGAGTTTGCAAAATATTTTAGCAGATCAAATAAAAACTTGTAATCAACTATTTACTAGATATATTGAAGAAAATTATGAACATTTAATTAATGATAAAACTCAGTCATTATTTTCGCCAGCTATTTTTGAAAAATATGCTAAGCCTATTTTAGAAAAAAAGAATAAGGTATGCATCATTATAATAGATTGCATGCGATGCGACCAATTCTTATCTATTTATTCTCATCTTGACTCGCTATTTAATATGGATATATCATATCATCTATCATTACTTCCATCCGCAACGCCCTATTCAAGAAATGCTATATTTTCCGGGCTATATCCTGATGAGCTAATAAAACGTTATCCGAAGCAAAGAGATCTATTCTCAAATAGCAGTCAGGGTCTAAATAAATATGAAAATGAACTTTTAATTGATCAACTTTCAAGGCTAAAAATGGAAGACAAAAAAGTACATTACCATAAAATTTGGGCATTAGAAGAGGGCAAGAGATTTAGTAAAAAAATAAATAACTTATTGGATAAAGATGTTCTCGCACTAGTAGTTAACTTTGTAGATATGTTAGCACATGACAGCTCTAAAATGGAAGTCTTAAAAGAAATTATTCCTGACGATATTGGATATCGGCATACTGTTAAGTCTTGGGTGAAAAACTCATGGTTTAATGATGTTTTGAAGCAACTGAGTGAGAGTAATTTTGAAGTTATAATCACAAGTGACCATGGCAGTGTGAAAGTCAATAGAGAGGTTATGGTTTCTGCAGATAAGGATGCATCAAGCGGCGTTAGGTACAAATATGGACGGAATTTGAATACTAGAAGTAAAAATGTAATAAAAATTGATGAACCTCAGAAATATCGATTGCCAGCTTTTGGCCCGCAGTTTAATTATCTCATCGCAAAAAATGATTCTTACTTTCTTTATCCTAATGATGCTCATAAATATAAAAACAAATTATTAGATTCATTTCAGCACGGTGGTGTTTCTATGGAAGAAATGTTAGTACCCGTAATAAAAATGAAAGGATTTAAGTAATATGGTATTTAAATCTAACTCTATGGAAGAAACGAAAAACTTTGCTGCTAAATTTTCAAAAACAATTAAATTGGGAAAAATAATTGCTTTAAATGGAGATTTGGGAGCGGGAAAAACAACATTTGCGCAAGGTTTTGCGATTGGGATGGGCATTGAAGAACATGTTGGATCCCCTACTTTCAAACTAGTGAGCGAATATCAAGGGGCTAAAATGAAGCTCTATCACGTTGATTGTTATAGGTTAAATGGAATTGATGATTTTCTTAATATGGGTGGAGAAAATCTTTTATTGCCTTTTGACGGTATATCTTTATTTGAATGGTCTAGCATAATTTCAGATGTTTTACCAACTAATATAATTAGAGTTGATTTTCGTAGGTTCAAAGGTCTTCCCGATCGGCGGGAGTTAACAATAGCTATGGATAATTAAGAAAATGAATGATATGAAAAATATTATAGCAGTTGAAACTTCCTCTGATATATGTGGTATTTCTTTTATTTCAAACGGAATATGTTTAAAAACTATCCAAGAAAAAAGTGAAAGAAAACATATCGAAAAAATACCTCTTTTTTATAAAAGTCTCCAGCAAAGCATAGGCTTTGAATTATCTGATGTAAGTGCAATAGCTGTTAGTATTGGGCCAGGTTCCTTTACGGGCCTTAGAATAGGGTTAAGTTTTTCAAAGGGGCTGGCGTTCTCAAACAATTTACCTATGATACCTGTTTCAACAATGATGTCCTTAGCGTTCTCTTGTAATAGTAAAAAACCCGAGGTGGGAATCATTCATTCTCATGGAGAAAAAATATTTTGCCAAAAGATAGATTGGAAATCCAACTTACCGGAGCCTGTAGATGAAATAAGAGCCATGACTTGGAGTGATTTTTTAGCTGAATATGATAGTTCCAAAAAAACTTTTCAAAAAAATTGTGATGCTCTTTTGACTACAGAAGATTTAATTGCGGCTGAGCTATCTTCAAAGAACGTTGGGGTTTTAGCATATTTTAAATTTGATGACCTTATAATGACAGAACCTCATAATCTAGTTTCTAATTATGTCTCTCCGTTCATAATCAATAAAAATAAATGACTTTAAGAAGTGGACATATTTCTGATTTAAAAAATATAGTGGAAATTGAAAATCAAGTTTACAAAAAACCCTATTGGTCTGTAAAAATGTTTGAGAGACTCCTAATTGATAATTCGAATGAAAGTATTTGGGTCTATGAAAAGGGTTCCTCCATTTTTGGTTTTATTATAGATTTACGGTTTGATGATGAAATTAATATCTTAAATATTGCAATTGATAAGTCCCATCAAAAAAGAGGTCATGGTTCCAATATGCTTTTGGATTATTTAAGAATTATTCCTGAAAAAAGTACTATTTTCTTAGAGGTAAATGAAAATAATAATAATGCCATTAGTATTTATAAAAAGCATTGTTTTAAAAAAATAAATAAGCGTAAATCGTATTATAAAGATGGTTCAGATGCCATTATAATGAAATTAGTAAAATGATTGAGTGATTATGGATTGGTTTAAAAGAAAAGATAAAAAAATTAAAGAAAAAATTAAAAAGGCTATTCCTGATGGGTTATGGGAAAAGTGTCCATCATGTAAAGAGATTTTATTTAAGCCAGAATTAGATAAAAACCTAGCTGTTTGTAGACACTGTTCGCACCATTTTAGAATGGATTATAGAAAATATTTAGATTTAATCATTGATGAGGGTTCATCTAAAAGATTATTTGAAAATATAAAGTCATCAAATTTCTTAAATTTCGTAGGCAAACGAAATTATGATGATCAATTAACCGATGCTTACAAAAAAAGTGGAAATACTGATTCAATTGAAATTTATTCTGGAAGTATCAAAAGTAAATCCGTGATTATTGGCATAATGAATTTTGGATTTATCGGTGGAAGCATGGGGTCTGCATTAGGTGAATTAATTTCACTAGCGATAGTCAAAGCTAGAAAAGATAAAAAGCCATTGATTCTAGTTTGTAAATCTGGAGGTGCTAGAATGCAAGAAGGTGCAATATCTTTAATGCAATTAGCGAAAATAAGTACTCAATTAGCAAAGTTTTCAGATTCAGGAGGTTTATATATTACGGTTCTTACTGATCCTACGACAGGAGGTGTTACAGCAAGCTATGGTATGCTAGGAGATATAATTTTTGCAGAACCAGGTGCCCTTATAGGTTTTGCAGGACCACGAGTTATCAAACAAACGATAGGTCAAGATCTGCCAGAGGGTTTTCAACGTTCAGAGTTTTTACTTGAAAAAGGTTTTATTGATCGAATTATCTCAAGGGATAAAATGAAAAATCACCTCCATAACATTATAGATCTATTGAATTGAATATTTTAGTTACAAATGATGATGGAATATATTCATCAGGTATCTTTGCACTTTGGGAGGTAGCAAAGGAATTTGGGCAAGCTTGTGTTGTTGCTCCAGAATCCCAAAAAAGCGCAGTTGGACATGGTATAACAATATCGAAACCTCTATTTATCAACAATATTAAAAGGAGTAACGGGTTCGAGGGTCATGCGGTCTCTGGATCGCCTGCAGATTGTGTAAAGGTTGGCATAAAGAGGGTATTAAATAAAAAGCCTGACCTTATATTATCAGGTATTAACTTAGGCTCTAACCTTGGCAATAATATTATTTATTCTGGGACTGTTGCTGGAGCATTGGAAGGCTCCATGCAGCATATTTCTTCTATTGCTTTTAGCGTAGACTCTTTCGAGCCTAAAAGCTTTGAAACCTCAAAGTATGTTATTCGCGAAACTATAAAGTTTTTACTTAAACAGAACATTCCAAAACAGATTTCATTGAATGTTAATATACCAGATTGTACTCTAGATCAATTAAAAGGTTTAAAAATTACTTTGCAAGGTGGTGAGTATTTTGAAGATGATTTTAATTCTTACAAAGACCCCAAAGGCAATAGCTACTATTGGATAAAAGGTGAAATGGTTGATAATGACGAAAGTTTTGATAGTGATTCATTTGTAATAAAAAATAATTACGCAAGTATTACACCGATTAGTTATAAAATTTCTGATAATAGAATATTTCAAAAGCTCAAAAGTACAATCAAGTAATGGATAATTTAAAAAAAGGAAGCGTTTTAATATTAGACTTTGGCTCCCAGTATACTCAATTAATTGCTAGAAGAGTTAGAGAGAATTATGTTTTTTCTGAGGTGTTGCCACCAAATACAACATTAAAGACTATCATGCGTATAAATCCTAAAGCAATTATATTATCAGGTGGACCCTCTAGTGTTTTTTTAAAAGATGCTCCTATCTTTGATAAAAATATCCTTAGCCTGGATATTCCAATTTTAGGTATTTGTTATGGTCTTCATCTTCTAGTGCATCATAATGGTGGAAAAGTTAGCCCAGGTTTAGGAGGCGAATATGGGTTTGCTGAAGTGACTTTTAGTAAGACGCATGGCATAACTAAAAACATGTCACCAAAATCAAAAGTATGGATGAGTCATATGGATCAAGTGACTTCTGTCCCGGAAAACTGGGAAGTTATATCGAGAAGTTCCAATGGTGTTATAGCTGCTTTAATAAATAAAGATCAATCAAGAATTGCGACACAATTTCACCCTGAAGTGTCTCATACTGAAGAAGGCGAGGCATTATTAAAAAACTTTCTTTTTATTATTGCTAAATGTGAAAAAAACTGGACTCCAAATAATTTTATTGATGAACAAATTAAAAGAATTAATACTGAAATTAAAAAAGATAATATAATTGTTGGTGTAAGCGGCGGAGTTGATTCAACGGTTATGGCATGCATAATTAATAATGTTGTTGGAAAAAGGTGCTATGCAGTATTAATTGACCATGGTTTACTTCGTAAAGATGAAGCAAAACAATGTGTGGATTCTTTAAGAGATGGTCTTGGAATAAATATACATTTATATGATGAATCAGAAATATTTTTTTCAAGGCTTAAAGGGGTAGTTGAACCTGAAAAAAAGAGAAAAATTATTGGAGATCAGTTTATTCAGTCATTTGATCGTATTGCTGATGAGATAGGTGAATACAAATTTTTAGGGCAAGGTACTTTGTACCCTGACCTAATTGAAAGTGGTGTAAGTGCTAGCAATTCTTCGCATTTGATTAAAAGTCATCATAACGTAGGAGGATTACCAAAAAATTTAAAGTTCAAACTTATAGAGCCATTAAAAGACCTGTTTAAAGATGAAGTAAGGGCAGTTGGTAGAGAGCTTAATATTCCAAATGAGCTTATAAGCAGGCATCCTTTTCCAGGGCCTGGATTGGGAGTAAGAATTATAGGCGAAATTACTAGAGAAAGGGTTTCAATCCTCCAAAATGCAGATTCTATTTTCATTCAAATATTGAAAGACACCGGTGAATATGAAAATATATGGCAGGCTTTTGCAGTCTTAATTCCTGTTAAAACCGTTGGTGTCATGGGTGATCAAAGAACATACGAAAACCTTGTAGCCTTACGAGCTGTGACGAGTGTTGATGGTATGACAGCTGATTGGTATAAAATGCCTTTTGAAATTTTATCTCTAGTCTCTAACCAAATAGTAAATAATGTGAAAGGTGTTAATCGTGTTGTTTATGATATTACTTCAAAACCTCCTGGTACAATTGAGTGGGAGTAGAATTAATTATCTTAAAAAGGTGCTGATTTTTTTGGTAGACACAATTATACTTAAATATAAAAGTTATGTTTTGGTTGATGATTAATGTTATATATTATGCATTATAAAAAATTTTTAAGAATTAGAGGAAAAATTGAAAGTAGATGAATCAATTATAAACGCTTTAATTGAAAAAATGGCAGTTGGTAAGGACGCAAAGTATAAGGAATTTATAAAAAAAATTCTCATTAATATGAGCAACGGTGATGAATGGGATAACTTATCAAAATTAGATGAAATAAATAAAAAAATAAAAACTGATATTAAATGATATGGATTTTGATCAAAAAAAACATGAACAGTCTTCCAACCATATTTAAAATTATTTTCGCTTTATTAATATTTGGCTCTCTCTTTTCTAAGCAAATACAACTTCAAAGAGTTAAAACTATTCCCAACATAATATTTAATAATAATGTCGCTTATAAAGTAGATGAAGAAACACCTTATACTGGGAAAATATCTATCTTAACTAAGGACGGTGTGATTAAATCTGAGGGACTCTTAAGAGATGGAATAAAAAGTGGATTATGGAAAGAGTTTTTTTCGTCTGGTCAAATTAAATCAAAAGGAATATATAGGAATGATATGAAGACTGGCGTGTGGGCAGATTGGTATAATAATGATCAAAAACAATCTCAGGCGATTTATAGGAATGGTCAAAAAAATGGTAAAGAAATTACTTGGTACAAAAGTGGTATAAAAAAGACAGAGATAAATTACAAAAGTAATAAAAAAGAAGGGCTTTATAGATTTTGGTATGAAAATGGTAAGAAAAAAAATGAATGTAGTTATCTTAATGGATTCAAAAATGGTAAGCTAACTGAATGGTATGAAAGCGGGGAAATTTATAAAGAGCAAAATTTTGCTTTAGGGAAAGAACATGGTCTCATGTTTAGTTGGTATGAAAGTGGTTCAAAAAAAGAGCAACAATATTTTACCAAGGGTTTAATTAATGGCGTTCATCTAGAATGGTTCGAAAATGGACAAAAGAAGATCGAAGGAAATTATATTAATGATAAGTATGATGGATTTTGGCAACAGTGGTTTTCTAATGGCCAAAAGTATATGGAGGGTAAATATGATGAAGATATGTTGGTAGGGTCGTGGAATCAATGGTATAAAAATGGTAATAAATATTCTTCAGGTATTTATGAAGATAGTAAACAAGTAAAAAACTGGATTTATTTTTCTCCAAATGGTTCTGACAGTTCTAAAATGTTATATGCTGATGGCAATCCAATATTAGGTTCAAATGTGGAGTGGTATGCAGGAGGCGAAAAAGAATCTGAAATCAACTATAAAAATGGTCAAATTACTGGACCTGTTACTTATTGGTATGAAAATGGGAATAAAAAACTTGTGCAGAATTATACAAACAACCTTTTAAATGGCTCTACAGTAAAATGGAGTGAGAAGGGTAAAAAGAAGTCAAAGCAAAATTATATAGATGGAAGATTAAAAATAGAAAAAAGATACGTTTATTATTTAGAGGGGCAGATTGATTCAACGCTTGAATTCAAATATGATAATAGTAATAATATTGTTAATAAAATAATTACAAAATGGTCGCAAAGTGGGAAATTGCTTTCCAAATTAAATAATGGAAGTATTTGGAAGGGTGAAGTCATCAACTGGTGGGATGAGGATTTAAAAATAAAGAAACAATTAGTTACATATGTTGATGGTAAGAAAACTGGGCGCTTCAAAAGTTGGTTTAAAAATAAAAAAATAAGTAGTGATGGATATTATAAGAATGATTTAATGAATGGGAATTGGAAATTTTATTATCGAAACGGTCAAATAAAAGCTGAGGGTGAATTCATTGATGGTGATGGAAAAAATAAGAACAAATCAACAAACATTCCAACTAATGGAAGAAGTGGGAAGTGGGCTAGTTGGCATGAAGATGGAAGTAAATGGTCAAATCTTTCTTTTTTGAATGGCAAAAAGCACGGGTTGCAGAAAAATTGGTACGAGAACGGGCAGCAGGAATTGGAGGGAGAATATAATCAAGACAATCCTGTAAATAAGTGGTCTTGGTGGTATTTTGATGGTGCGCCAATGCAAGAAGGCAAATATAACGGGGATGGTAATTTTCAAGGTCTATACTTTATAAACCCTCAGGTGCCAAATTTTTCATATCCTTAATTTTGAGCTTAGTATGTATACTTTTTTAAAAATCATTTTGATTCTTTATCTGTTCGGATTAAATATTTATGGATCAAGTGTTAAACCGCTATTTACAAACAAAAATATGCAAATAAAAATATCTGAAATAGAAAAAAAATATCAATCCTTAAAGAGAAGTATGTTTTCTCCCCCAAATGACTATCAAACTAATTATAATGTTTATCTAGAGTCATTAACAATCTTAACTGAGGAGTTAAAAGAAGTTCGATCTAATTCTTTTGAACAGGCTTATGATTTTAAACTTGAACGAGAGTATATAGATGAGCTTTCAATACTTGATAAAAAATCAAAAAAGCTGATCAATGTAATCGTTTCCTTAATTAATACATTTAAAGAATACAATCCTCCAATTCATAAAAAATCTTACCCTTTTGAATCGTATAGAAACAATATTCAAAACCATATTGATATGGAAAGTATTTTTCATTGCTTACAATGTAATTAAAAAAATAAAAACTTATATTTTGGAGAGCGTATGTCAAAAAAAATATTATATATTATAGTGATTATTCAATTTTTTACAGTAAAAATAATGGCAGAAAATTCTTCCTATATTGAGCTTGAAAAAAGAATTGAAGTGCTTGAAGAGCAGGTTTTAGAATTAAAAATTAAGGTTAATAAAAAATCTAGTATTACAAAGTGGAAAGATTTGAAACTGGGCTTAAGTAAGAATAAAATCCAAACTAGTTTTGGCCACCCAGATAGGAAAGGAAGATTTTCAAATGGAGAGGAATTCTGGGGATTTCAAGATTATACATTAAAATTTGATAAAAATGGGAAATTAAAAAATTGGTCTAAACCTTTTTTAAACTAATTATCCTTCTGAGGCGCAATAATATGTCAAAGGTACCAAAATTATCATTTTTTGTAATATCTTTAACGCTTTTTTCTTGCATTAAATATAATTCTTTAAATATTAAATCATTAATAATTGAAACGCAATTTTCAGGAGATCGTGTCGTATTCGCTGATTTGAGCAAAGATTTATTAAATCAGAAAATAATAAATAAAAACTGGTCTAGGATAAACAGTGAAAAAAGCATGCCATATTTTAGGTTGAAAAATAATTCAGGTAAAATCAAAGGCGATTTCATCTACAATGCTGAAAGGTACTTAATAGTGCAGACAAATAACGGTAACTTGTTCAAGTGGAAATATAATCCTATGGTTAGTAGATCATTACCTAGTCATCTTGCCACATTATCAGCAATTGAAGAGGCAAAATTATTCATTGGCAAAAATATTTGGTTAAATGAAATTCATTCAGATAGTATTTTTATAAACAATAGTGAAAAAAGATTCAAAAAATTTGATAAAGTCATGGTGCTCGGAATAAGAGTTTTCCAGAATAGTAAAACGGATATGCCTATATGGTTGGAAATAGACACTAGTATTGAGCATAACGCATTTATTAGATATAATGGTAAGTTTAAAACTGAACTACGACAAAATAATTATTATAAAGAAAATCCGTTAAAAAAAGAATGGTCAAAAACTATTATTGAAAATTTAAAAAAAAGGAAGATTGAATACGGTATGAGCTTTGAACAAGTGAGAGTATCTATTGGGAACCCTGAAATAGTAAATAATACCTCTAGTGCAAACGGTGTTAGTCAACAGTGGGTTTATGGTAAAAATTTAGATGAAAAAAAATACTTACTTTTTAAAAATGGTAAGCTTGTGTCAATGTAGATTGCTGGTTACAGAAGTTAAATCATGAAAATAAACCTTTTAATAATTAATCTATTTTTTCTGTGCTTCCTTGAAGCGCAGCCTAGTGATAGTACTTTATCATACAATGAAAGCTTTGAATTTGCTATGAAACACTTTCAAAACAGACGATATCAGTTAGCCGAACAAGGATTTAAAAACATTTTAATTGAAGAACGGAATTTTGAAGATCCTGTATCTCATTTTATGTTGGCAACGTCTCAATTCCATCAAGGAAAAATGATCGATTGCAAAAGGACTTGCGATTCTTACCTAAATAAATATCCAAATAGTAAATACGATTTCAATATTAAAATCATGTTAAGTGATATTCTCATCTCAAAAGAAAAATATTCCTATGCACTTGAACAGCTATTACCATTAAGAGAATCTTTAATAGATTCTACAATGCTAAGCAAAATCGATTACCGTCTTTATAATAGTATAGTAATGGGCATTAATTCGGATAATATAGAACAACTGCTGTTTCTAAGTGAAAATAATGTTTCTAAATCTATTTTGAACTTAGCTAGGTCATATCGCTCGCTATTAGACGGTAATGTTAATGATATGGAATTATCTTTAAGTGTTATTGATGCTACATTACTACCTCGAAACTATTTAAATCTTTATGAAGGTTTGTCACTTTTTCTTGGTACTGAAAATACTGTACATGGCACAATTGCTGTCATTTTACCCTTGTCTGGAGAAGAAAAAGAGAAAGGTCAAACATTTTTGATTGGGCTTTCCAGGATGGCAATGGATTACAAGTATGATTTAGCAACAAATTTTAAAATATATGATAATCAAAGTGAAGACATAAATACTCTTAGAATATTAAATTTAATCAGCTTAGATAAAAGTGTGGTCTCCATACTTGGTTATTTTTCTGAGGTGTCAAATTTAGCAGCAACTAGCTATTCTAGTTCAATACCAATTATGCTTTCAAAGAGTAATTTCAGTGAATTAACTATGTTATCAGAAAGTATATACTTGTTATCTACAAGTAGTGAAATTCAAGCGAAGCTATCTGCTCAGTACGTAGTAAAAGTATTAGGATATCAAAATATAGCAGTATTATCTCCGGCTGATGATTTAAATAAAAATTATGCCAAATTTTTTATAGAGGAGTTAAATCAATTAGGTTTAGATGCTGTAGCTATTGAGTGGTATTACGGACGCCCTGAAAATTTAAAAAGACAATTTTCAGCGATAAGAAAAAAAGCTTGGTCACTTGTTCCAACAGAGGACCCGAATTTTCAATATCTTGATTTAGAGATTGATAGTTTGGATGCTCTTTTCGATGTTGATGTCGCTGACTTTATGGAGCCTGCGGATGATTTTGACGAGTTAAATAAAATGTCAAAAAGAGATTCTTTAAAAGTCAGTTTAAATACTATTCAAGCAATTTATATGCCTATAAATAAGCAAGATTTATCGTTCATTGGTACTCAATTGCCAATGTATAATCTAGAAACAAAAATTATAGGAAATGAATCTTGGATGGATATTGATATTTTAGCTCAAGATATAATTGGCCCACATTTACAAGGTCTTACGGTTTTAAGTTCAGAATATCCTAAGTTTGGAATGACAAACTCTTCTGATTTGGATAGAGTGTTTTCAATGGGATATGACCAGGGGTATTTTATAAATTCACTTGTAAAATTAAGTGCAAACTCTAGGCGTAAATATAGAAAATTACTTCAGGAAGGTGATTTATTTATGGGTGCATCCTCTCTTATTGAACTAGGCGGTTTAAATAAAAATGAAAATCAAATTGTTAGAGTCCTTGAATATAAAAAAGGGAAGATGGGTACAATCGGGTATTTTAATGGAAAAAGTTTAGTAGAAAATCAACCATCAATAAAATAGCACACAACCAATGGAATGACTTTAGCTCTGATTTACCTATTCCAAGAATAAGAATTGCTTTTTCAAATATGAGTTGTAGTATTGAGTCTTATGGCGATTTGTTTAGTCTTTGTGATAATGTTGGACTGGACTCTAAGAAATTAGTTTCCATAAATCAGGTACATTCATCAAAAATTATTTCAGTAAAACGCGCAGGTCATTATGAATCTTCAGATGGAATAATTAACATTGGCGGGAATTTGGTATGCTCTATTAAAGTAGCAGATTGCTTACCTATATATTTTATTAATAGAATTTCAAGAACAATAGGTCTTGTGCATGCCGGATGGCGCGGACTGTCTTTAGGCATTATTAATGAATATATTAACAATGTAAAAAAAAATAATGAAAGAGCATCAGATAACTATGTTTTTATCGGTCCATCCATAAAAAAATGTTGCTTTAAAATTCAAAGTGATGTGCTCACTCATTTTGATTCTAGATTCTATTCAAAAATTAATGATAAACACTATCAGGTAGATCTTCAGAAATGGGCAGTTAATCAAATTATGAATCTAAATATAAAAAACGATAAAATATTTGTTATTGATAAATGTACTTATTGTAACAAAGACTTATATGAATCTTTTAGAAGAGATGGTGACGCTGCCGGAAGAATGTATGCATTATTAGGTTGGCTTGAATAATGAGTATAATTGATATTGTTATTCTTGGCATTTTACAAGGCATTACAGAATTTTTACCTGTAAGTAGTTCTGGGCATTTGGTTTTAGCTCAATACATGCTTGGGATTGAGTCACCGGGGAATACCTTAGAAATATTGTTTCATATAGGGACCTTATTTAGTGTGTTTTATGTTTTCAATAAAGATATAAAATCGATAGTTATTTCTTTAAATGAAAAACCTACGCAGAAACTTGTTATTTACATAATCATTGCAACAACTCCAGCAGTAATTATAGGCCTTATATTTAAAAGTCATATAGTTAATTTGTTTAGTAGTATAGTGCCTGTTGGTTATGCTTTATTATTGACAGGCGCAATTTTGACATTTTCAATTAATTTTAAGAATAAAAATAAATCATTGTCCTATTTATATTCGCTTTTAATTGGCCTTGCTCAGGCTATAGCTATAATACCTGGAATATCAAGGTCAGGTACAACTATATCAATATCAATGCTACTTGGTATACCACCCAAAGAGGCGGCAAGGTTTTCTTTTTTGCTTTCAATTCCTGTAATTATCGGTGCTGGCCTTTTAGGGTTTCTAGAACTAGAATCGTACGGTTTATTAACACCTAAGTTTATAATTACAGGAATTTTAACCTCATTTATTGTTGGTACTTTATCTTTAAAAACTTTACTAAAAATATTAGAGGTTGGCAGGTTCCACTTTTTTGGTATTTATTGTGTTATAGCTGGGATAGTAGCTATTCTTTCATAATCTTTAAAAAAATAATATCTAATTAAATAATATGGATGATATAAAACATATTTTATTAAATCTTAAAGCCGGTGAAATAAATAATGTATATGTTTTAAAAGGCGAAGATCTTTTCCTTCAAAATTTTTTTATTGAGAAGCTTTCTAATAAATTATTTCTTGATTCATCGTGTTCGAAAGAATTCTTAACACCGAATGAATTATCAGGCAAAGAAATATTAGATAAGGTCTTATCTTCAGACCTATTTAACTCAAAAAAATTAATTATTTTGAGAGATCCTCAACAAATTAAGGGAAAAATTTCAAAAGAGCTTATTAGCTATTGCGGCCAACCTATTATCAATCATTTTTTGGTGCTTATTTGCGATAATTATTTAGATAAAAGTTCTTTTTTCAAAAATTTACCTTCAAAAATTCCTTTTTTAAACGTAACTACTCCCTTTCAAAGTCAAATGATTAAATGGGCTAAATTTTTCGTAAAGGATAATAAAAAAAATATTTCACCAGATGTACTCAAAGAAATTATCAATATTTGTGGTGATTCTCTTTATAACTTAAAAAATGAAATTGATAAAATTTGTCTAATGACTGAAGAAAAAAATCTAAAAATAGAGCATATTAATTTTGATAGTTCTTTTTCAAGGAGTAGAAAAAGATGGGAGCTGATGGCTTCCTTAGGGGCTAGGGATTTAAAAAAATCAATTAAATTAGGAAAGTCTATTATTGATAGCTCAGAAACAATGATTTCATTAATTTTTCCAATGGCGGCTTTATTTCAGGAATTATTATTCGTGAAAATGAATAATGGAACTTTTATTAAACCTTCTAGTTATATACCATTATCAACATTATTAAAGAATAACATATCAAATTATGCAAATAACTATACAGTTGAGGAAACAAAAGTAGTAATAAAAGAGTTAAAAAAAATTGAAATTAGACAAAAAACTACAAACACAGACGATGAATCAGAACTCATCAACTTTATTTACAATGCCATTGGATAACAAAAGAAATAAATATAGTTATACTGATGAAAAGTTAATGTCTTTATTTCAAGGTGGAGATGAAAATGCTTATGTCGTACTTGTAAATAGATACAAAGACAAGCTTATAAATTTTATCTATCACTACTTAAAAGATTCCGAATCTGCAGAAGATGTCGTTCAAGAAACAATGATAAAACTTTATCAAAAAAAACATTATTACAAAGAAATAGCAAAATTTTCGACTTGGCTGTACACAATTGCAAAAAATTTAGCAAATACTGAATTAAGAAAGAGAAAGAACAGAAAAATCACCTTTTTAAGTCATTTTAGCAATGATGATAAGACGTATGAAATACCAAGTGATGATTTAGAAATCGGGCAACAAGTTCAAACTGATGTTGTAAATGAAATTATAAAGAATGCTGTTAATCAATTATCTGAAAAATTTAAAACCGTTATAATTTTGAGAGATATTCAAGAAATTCCTTATGAAGAAATTAGTGAAATTATTGGCATCCCAATTGGTACAGTTAAATCAAGAATAAATCGCGCTAGATTGCAATTGCAAGTTGAACTAAAACATTTAAGAGAATAGGAGTATATATTGATATGAACCGTTATGAATTTGAAGATTTAATATCTGATTACTTAGAAGGAAAAATGACTTTTAAAAAGATAAAAGAGTTCGAGTCATTTTTGGAAAGCAATGAAGAATCTAGAACGTTAGTTAATAATGTAAGAAACTCCATAACAGATTTAAATAGATTAGATAAAGTTGTTGCATCAACCAGTTTTAATGAAAAATTATTATCAAAACTAAAAAACAAAAAACCTATTAATATTAATGATGATAAAAGTCTTTATGGTTTTTCCCCGCGGGATGCAGTAGCATTTTCAACTCTTTGTCTTGCTATAATCTTTTTTAGTTATTTATTGATTGACTTCGAAAATGATTATCCTCCAAGTCTAAGTGAAAGTGCAAATATTATTGATGACAAGCCTCAAAATTTTAAAAGTTCAAAACTTAGAAAAGGTGATAATAATTATGCTTCTGATGCTACACCAGACTCATTAAAGAAAATCGATAAAAAATATAAAGCAAATAAAAACAACAAAATAAAATTTGTAAATAATTAGAAATAATTTATAGCTGTTTTTAATTTTATTAAATACTTGGTAAATTATCAAAATTCTTGTTGCAAGCAAGATACATGATGAATAAAAATTCTATAAACACTTTTATATTACTTGTTTTTTGTTTAGACATAATATTACTTGTCCTCTTAAAAGGCTCTAATGATGTTTTAGATCTTTTTTTACGGTTACTAGCCTTCCCTGGACTAGTATGGATCTTATACCTTTATTTTAAATCACTAGATTTTTCAATTGATGGAGAGATCTCTGAAAATATGCCTAGTGAAAGTGATTTTGAATTTGATAGAGCCCCAGAATCTCAATTTCAAGATTTAATTAATTTAAGTTTCTTGTTTTTAAAAGACTTAAATAAAAATTTTGAGGCCTCTATGTTTTTCCTCCAACCAAATTCAGATTGTTTTGCAATTAAAGACTCTATGTCTGATAACTTTTGTGAAAAGATTTCTACAAGTAGTGAAGTTTTAAAAAATATTGCTCTTAAAAAAAAATCAACTATTATTTATCAAAAAGACAATAAAGAGATATGGGAAGAGATATACAAAGACAATTCACAAAGGGGAAGTGAATGTATTATTATTCAACCTATTTTTTTAAATGGTCGGTTAACTGGATTGCTGGTTGTCCACATGAAACACTTTAGTGATTTAAATCCAAATGATCAATTAATGATTGAACATTTAGCAGCAATAATATCTATAGAGATTTTAGACTTAGATGTTTTAGAAAAGACAATTAATAAAAAAGAGAATCAATCAAGGGTATTTGATTTATTTTCACAAATAAACTTTAAACTTTCTGAATCTGATATTTTGAATAAATACAGAAATTTAATTCATTATTTTTTCAAGTATGATTGTTTGACCTTTTCTATGCTTGATACAGATTCAAAAAATGCAAATATAAAATTGATTGATGGTATTAAAAAATATTTACCTCAAGAAAATCATTTTAATGTTAATGGAACAATAAATGGGTTACCATATGTTAAAAATTGTAAAATTAATAGTTCTAATAATAAATATAATTTATTTAGGTTTTCATCCTCTGAACAAAATCATGAACTTGAGAACAGTTTTTTGGGTTTTCCAATTCTTGTCAATGACAACCCTTGGGGCGCAATATTGATTGAACGTTTTAATAATCAGGCTTTTAATGAAAATGATGAAAAGTTATTATCATTAATTTGTAAAGCTCTTCAAGCAAATATGCTTTGGCATATCGAATATCAGAATATGTATGAAAATGCAATAAAAGATGGTCTTACTGGGCTACTCAATCATAAAACTTATATGGATAGAGCAAAAGAAGAGATTGAGAGAGGTAGGCGTTTTCAACATCGTTTAGTATTTTTAATTTTTGATCTTGATAAGTTTAAAAGAATTAATGATACATTGGGACACCCTTATGGTGATTATGTTATTAGAACTACTTCTAATATTATAAAGAAGAACGTACGTAGCATTGATCTCGTTGCTAGGTATGGTGGTGAAGAGTTTGCTGTAGTTTTAGTTAATACAAACACTGAGGCAGCATTAACTGTTGCCAAAAGAATCGTTAAAAATATTGAAGAATATAACTTTACTATGAACAATAATGATGTAAATATGACTATTAGCTGTGGTCTATCTGAATATCCAAGTGATTCAGACCAATTAAAAGATTTAATACAATTTGCTGATGAAGGTCTTTACAAAACAAAAGATAATGGTGGGAACGATGTCACAGTGTATAATACAATAGTTAACTAAACTATGAATGCCAAACCATATAATTATTTTCTGATTATCATGTTAACAAATTTTTTTGTTTTCTCAAGTCTAAAAAGCAATGATGAAAGCAGTAAAGATCTCGCAATTCATCATTTTATGCAGGGGGAGTTTTTACTGAATCAAGGGAATTATGCTTTAGCTGTTTTAGAATTTCAAGATGCTATTAACATCGATCCAAATGCATCAACTATTCATGTATCTATAGCTGATGCATACAGGCGACTTGGAAGAGCAAAACACGCTGAAGACCATCTCAAAATTGCAATTGATCTTGATCCCAAGGATATAAGTAGTAGAGAAATGTTAGGACAATTATATTTGTTAAATAGAAATTACATCGAAGCAGAGAATCAGTTTTTAGTTTTGAGCCATCTTGATCAAGACAATGATGATTACCTTTCAATATTAGGTGATATAGCCAAAATTCAGCAGCAATGGAATAAATCTATAGATTTTTTTTTAGATGCTTACAGGATAAACCCCCAAAATTTTAAAGTTCTTGAAAATGCTATGCAAGTTTGCTTTACTGCTGAATTATTTAAAAAAGCAGAGGGTGTATGCAAACTGTTAGTGCAATTTGAGCCTAATAACAATAGTTACTGGCTAACGTATAAGCAAATAACATCATATAATAAAAATTATAACATTACATTGGAAGCAATTGCTGAATTGGAGAGAATCAATGGTAAATCTATAAAACTCAGTTTAGAAAAAAGTGCTATAATGCAGGAATTAAATAAAATAGATGAAGCTATAAAGCTCCTTGTCGAAGTACATAACCCAGATAGTGCAAACATTAATATAGTCGAACGCCTGGTATCCATGTTTTTAGAGACTGAAAATTTTATAGATGCCGATATTTTTAATAAAATATTATTGAATGAATTTTCAGATTCTCCGTCAGGATACATAAACGCTGCAATCATATCCTTGAATAATGATATGCCTGAAAAAGCAATTAAATATATTGAGCCGGTGATAGATAAATATGATAATAACTATTCTGCATTATATTTGCTTGGGACTTCTTTTTTCCAAATAAAAGACTTGTCGAATGCTGAAAAATATTTAAAACAATCCTTGAAAATTTATCCTCAATCCAGGACAAGTAAGCATACTTTAGCAATGATTTATGATCAAACGGGCGTTTGGATTAAGTCGGATAGCTTGTACTTTGACTTAATTAATTCTGATTCAACTGATGCGCAAGCATATAACAATTTTGCATATAGTTTAGTTGAAAGAAAAGCGAATTTAGAGTTGGCTTTAGAAATGTCTTTGATTGCAACGAGGATTGAACCGGGTTCAGCGCCTTACCTGGATACTTTAGGTTGGATTTATTATAATTTAGAACAATATGAAAAAGCATTAGAGCATGTCCAGAAATCATATAGCATAGATGCTGAAAACCCTGTTATCGTTGAGCATTTAGCAGATATTTTAAAGGCAACAGATCAAGTTTCTAAGGCTAATCTAATTTATATGCAAGCAATCAATATTGGCGGAGATAGCCTTTCCATACAGCAAAAAATAAAAATAGAATGAAGTTTATTCTGATAATATCCATTTTTGTTTTTTTCTCTAGTTGTATTAGAATGCAAAACAAATCAACATTAAGAGTAAACCAGGAAAAAAATATAATTCAATTTGTTTCTTGCAGTGGCAGAGGTACAATATCTAGCATTGGTAATTTTAGTGGCCAATTATCATTTGATTTTTTAGCGCAAAATGATAGCTCTTTTTTTCAATTTAGTGATTTTTTAGGAAGAAAAGTTCTTTTGCTTGCACTAACATCTGATTCAGCTAATGCCTGGAATTTGATAGAAAATAAAAAATATAATCACTCACAAATTAATGATTTACTTCCTGTTTTGTCTTTTATACAACCTATTGATTTAACACACTTTTTATGGGGTGAAAATATATCGTTTGATCATATGGATTCTTTAGAGTTTGATAATGCCAAAATTACATTTGAAATAAGTAATCCTGATAATTCTTTATTAAATAAAGCTATTTTTTCAGATGAAACAAATAGAAATGAATTATTGATTATAATAAAATCAAGAATTCCAAGTATTGATTTTATAGATTTAAGAAAATATTGGAATATAATATTAGGCTAATTATGAAAATTTCTGTAGTTATACCAGTTTTTAATGAAGAAGACTCAATTAAAGAACTGTATGGGCAAATATCAACAGCTCTTAAAAATCAAAAAAAATATGAAATTATCTTTATTAATGATGGTTCATCAGATAAATCGGAAAAAGCTATAATTGATTTATCCAATGAAGATAAGAGAGTAAAACTAATTAGCTTTTACCGGAATTTTGGTAAATCAGCTGCTTTGTCTGAAGGTTTTAAATACGCATCTGGCGAAATAATTATAACGATGGACGCGGATTTACAAGATGACCCAAACGAAATTTCTAATCTTATAAGCAAGTTAGATAAGGGTTATGATCTCGTATCAGGCTGGAAACAAAAAAGATATGACCCGTGGACAAAAACATTTCCATCAAAAATTTTTAATTTTGTGACGAGAATATTAACTGGTGTGAACATACACGATTTTAATTGTGGTTTAAAGGCTTATCGTAGTTCTGTAATAAAGTCCATAGAGGTTTTTGGTGGCAGGCATCGTTACATACCTGCCTTAGCCGGACAAATGAATTTTTCAGTATCTGAAATTGTTGTTAATCATCGACCTAGGATATATGGGGAAACTAAATATGGAGGTTCAAGAATATTCCATGGGTTTTTTGATCTTCTAACTATTTTATTCCTTAATAAATATACCCAGCAACCATTACATTTCTTTGGTTCAATTGGGTTGGCAACTTTTACAGCTGGATTTTTTGTTGAATTAATGGTCATCTATTATAAATTTGTTTTACTTGAACCTTTTTCAAAACATATTGCACTTCTATTACTGGGAGTTATATTAATAATCATTGGAATCCAATTTTTCTCTATTGGACTATTAGGTGAAATAATTGCACGCTTTAGTCAAGGTAAAGAAGATAGAATTAAGGATATCAAATAAAATAATGTATTTTGAGACTAAATGTCGCTCTTAAAACCTGTAATTAGTATAGTCACTCCTACATTCAACCGCAAAGATGAGTTAGCTCATTTGATTACTTCTCTGAATGACCAGACTTTAGAGCCTAAGTATTTTGAGATGATTATTTGTGATGACGGTTCTACTGATGGTACAAAGGAGCATATTAAAAAGTGGCAAATGGATGTTAAGTTTGATATTATTTATATTTTTCAAAAAAATCTTGGTCCTAGCGTTGCAAGGAACAAAGCAGTTGAGAGTTCAAGTGGAGAACTTATCGTATTCACTGATTCTGATTGTGAAGCCGATAAAAATTGGTTAAAACATATTTACGAATCATATAAAAAAGACAATTTTGATGCTTTTGGTGGTCCAGATATGGCAAAAGATGACTTTTTACCCATTCAAAAAGCTATAAATTTTTCTATGACCTCTTTCTTTACTACCGGAGGTATTAGAGGTCATAATAGTAAAATGATTGCAAAGTTTTATCCAAGAACTCATAATATGGGTATTAAAAAAAAAATATTCTTAAAAATTGGAGGTTTTAGTTCACTTAGATTTGGAGAAGATATTGAATTAAGTAATAGAGTGCATAAGAGCGGCTCAAATGTAAAGTTATTGGAGCAGGCTATTGTTTATCACCGTCGTAGAACTTCGTTAATTAAATTTTTTAAACAGGTTTATAATTCAGGTGTAGCTAGAATAAACTTAGCTAAAAGAGATTCAAGTATGCTTGAGCTAATTCATTTTATGCCATCAATTCTTACTATAATTACAGTTTTAATAATATTATTAGCTACAGTATACCCCGATATATTTGCACCATACTTAATTATTTTGATTTGTAGTTTAATACTTGTTTCTATAATCGGTGGTTTTAAAGAGAAAACGTTTAAAGTCGTGGCCCTCCTTTTAATGGTAATGCCCTTTCAAATTTTTGGATATGGTTTAGGTTTTATTATTGCATATATAAAAAGATATATCTTAAAACATAAAGAATTTTCGGGGATTCAAAGAAATTTTTATTAAACATGAAAAATGTATTAATAATTTCTTATTATTGGCCTCCTAGTGGTGGCGGTGGTGTTCAGCGAGTCCTTAAATTTTGCAAATATCTTCCGGACTATGGTTGGAATCCCATTGTCTTGACTGTTGAAGATGGAGAATTTCCTGCTT
>Ga0233432_10000335_pt1 | contig 45430 bp, 38 predicted proteins | sample SI_122_August201_6_FD_179870 | JGI IMG/M metagenome (GOLD analysis project Ga0233432, IMG submission 179870) | Seawater microbial communities from Saanich Inlet, British Columbia, Canada - SI_122_August2016_10_MG | ecosystem: Environmental > Aquatic > Marine > Inlet | place: Canada: British... | reverse complement strand
TGGCAGACTACGGCCAAGCCAATCGGGAAACCATTGATATACTGGTAAGCTACTGTCGCCCCGACATTCCAGAAGTCGATCTTGGCGGCCCCTACGAGCGTAGCTTCGAACGCTACCTCGCTCGTATGGCCTTGGAACAATACCCAGATGCATTAATCGACTACCTCGATCACCCGCTTTCCAAGAAGCAACCCGCAACTCATCGATTCTGGGCGATCCAAGCCCTGACGCTTGAAAAAAAGGAAGCCTACTTTGTCGACTTTTGGGATGCGCTTAAAAGCGAACCGTGGAATTTGGCCACCTTCATCGAAATCCTAAACGCGATGGAAAAACGGTCCATCCACGAACTTGCCAAACCGGTCTTCCAGAATCTCTGGAACGCCCGACACTTGGTCTCACTTGCAAACGAGGCCCTAGGAAAAGCTGCAACCGAAAACCTAATCTCTTTACTGAAGCCGGGAGTCAAGTACTTGCTCGCGTCCAAGGATCAATCCGACCAGGAAATCGGCCTCAAGGCTGCCAGGAACTACAAGATGACCGATTTGGAAATCGACATCATCCAATTACTCGACTCGCCCAACTCTAACAGGACAGTCGTGATGGCAGCCATTTCTGCACTCGAACGCAAACCTTCACCGAGAACTAAAGCTATCTTTCAACAACGGTTCGAGAACGCTTCCCAGTCCTTCGATCTGCGATTGGCAACGCTCCACGCCCTGCTGAAAGCACAAGGCCAGCCAGATCCGAAGTATCTCGATGAATTCCTAGGATCGCTTAACGACTTCCAAAAGAGCGAATTTACTAAAACGCTATCTTCCTCAAGACCCGGTGCCCAAACCTTACTATCCTTATTGAATGAAGGGCGATTAGCAGAAAACGAAATCGATAACTGGACTCTCGATCGAATGTTGAGCGCGAATATCAAAGCCCCTCGGTTACGGGCTTTGCAAAAGGAACGAAAGCAAAACAAAGAGGCAGCTTTCAAGAAAACCTTCGATACCGTCATGAAAATCGCCGAATCCGAATCCGGCAATCCCCTAAAAGGCCAACCGCTCTTTACGTCATTGTGCCTAGCTTGCCACAGCACGGGCGGCGAAGGTATCGGATGGGCTCCCGCCTTAGATGGCTCTGGCCACCGGGACAACGAAGGATTACTAACCGCGGTAATCGATCCCAGTGCTGCAATGGAAGGTGCCTATCGCCTGCGCCGTATCCTAAAAACGGATGGAACGACAATAGAAGGCTACCTCGAAAAGCAGAATGAACATGGAGCCACCCTACGCTTCATGGGCGGAGGGTCGCTATTCGTCAGCAATTCGGAAATCAAGACCGTGCAGCAAGTTCAAGGACGCTCCTCAATGCCTGAGGGACTAATAGACAATCTCCCTCAAGAACAACTTGCCGATCTGCTAGCCTATATCCGAACGCTCAAATAAAATGACAACGCTCCTCAAAGATGGTCGCCGATCTCCGAGCGACCATCAAAGACAAAGTAGCCGAACAAATCGGAACCGAAATCTATCATGATAAACCATCCTAAACGTCTCCTCGTTTTTCTCTTTGTTCCGGTTTCTTTCAGAACCGGACTCGTCGTCGCTTTGCTCCTCCTTTCACCTTTCACCCCTCGCCATTCGCTCTTCAGTGCCGATTCGCCTCCCAACATCGTTCTTTTATTCACCGACGACCAAGGCTACGGCGACCTCGGTTGCTTCGGAGCAGACTACGTCAGCACTCCACGCATCGACCAAATGGCCGCAGAAGGATCGAAGCTAACGAGTTTCTATGTAGCCGCTCCCGTCTGTACGCCCTCGAGGGCAGCATTAATGACCGGCTCCTATCCAAAGCGTATCGATATGGCAACGGGTTCCCGATTCGGCGTATTGCTTTCCGCTGACTCCAAAGGCCTCCATCCCGACGAAATCACTATTGCCGAAACGCTCAAAAGCGTCGGATACAAAACCGGGATGTTCGGGAAATGGCATCTCGGTGATCAACCGGCCTTTCTACCGACTCGCCAAGGGTTCGACGAGCATTTTGGAATCCCCTACAGCCACGACATTCATCCCTATCACCCGAGACAGGATCATTTCAAATTCCCAGCGCTTCCCCTGTTGGATCACGAAACCGTTATTGAAATGGATCCCGATGCCGACCTCCTAACGAAACGAATAACGAAGCGAGCGGTCGAATTCATAAGGCAAAACAAAAACGCTCCATTTTTCCTCTACATTCCCCACCCCATTCCACATAGACCGCTTCACGTTTCGCCACCGCTAATGGAGAGCGTTTCCAGCACAATCAAAAAAGAGCTGAACAATGAAGACGGGAATATCGACTACAAAACCCGTGACAAATTGTTCAAACAAGCGATCGCGGAAATCGACTGGTCTGTTGGGGAAATACTAGATACACTGAAAGAACAAGGGATCGACGAAAACACACTCGTACTCTTCACCTCCGACAATGGCCCCGCAGTCGGCAAGGCCGGTCCCCTCAAAGGCAAAAAGGGCAGTACTTTCGAAGGCGGAATGCGCGAAGCGACTGTTGTACGTTGGCCAGGCAAAATCCCAGCAGGCGTCTCGAATAACGAACTGATGACCGCAATGGACCTGCACCCTACTTTCGCAAAACTAGCAGGGGCAAAAATGCCTTCGGATCGCGTCATCGATGGGAAAAATATATGGCCCGTCTTAGCGGAGAATGCCAGAACGCCGCACAAAGCCTTTTTCTATCACCGAGGGAACGAACTCCGAGCAGTCCGTTCAGGCAATTGGAAGCTCCATCTACAAGATGGAAAACCGTCAGCCCTTCACGATCTAAAAAACGACATAGGTGAAAACGAAAATCTCCTCCGCGAAAATCCAACGATCAAAGACAATCTCATGGCTTACATTCGAAACTTCGAAAAAGACCTTGTAAATAACAGCCGACCCGCAGCTGTTGTCGACAATCCCGTAGCCCTCAAAAAATAGCCGTTAGATTAGGCAATAATATGATATGCTTCTCACGAAGATTCCCAAGTTCCGCCCCATCATGAATACGCACTTCAAGACACTTCTCTTCCTTTCACTCTTCATCATTCACCATTCACACTTCAGCGCCACCGCCGCTCACCCCAACGTCGTTGTCATCTTCGCCGACGACCTGGGCTATGGGGATTTGAGCTGCTACGGTGCGACCATGATCGATACCCCAAACATCGATCAGCTCGCTGCTGAAGGTCGGAAATTCACCGATGGACATTCCGCGTCGGCAGTATGCACTCCCTCGCGCTACAACCTAATTACGGGCAAGTACGCCTTTCGCGGAAATCATTGGTCTCCAGTATTCCTAAAAGTGGGCCTACTGATCGAACCGGATCAGACAACGGTAGCCGATGTGATGAAGCGTGCCGGTTATTCAACATCGATCATAGGCAAGTGGCACCTTGGGTTTGGCGAAGAAACCCCCAACTGGAATGGAGATTTAAAACCGGGTCCCCTCGAGCTGGGATTCGATTACTACTTCGGCGTTCCAGTAGTTAATAGTCATCCACCTTTCGTGTATGTGGAAAACCACCGGGTCGTCGGTCTCGTCCCGGAAGACCCATTCGTCTACGGCGAACGAGCCAATACCCAAGTGTTTCCCGAGAAAAGAAAACTCAACGACATCGGTGGGGCCGATGCCGCACACGCCCTCTATAAAGATCGCGAAGTGGGAACTAAGCTCACGGAAAAATCCGTCGAATGGATTCGTGAACACAAAGAAAACCCCTTCTTCCTCATTCTCTCTACTACGAACATCCATCACCCATTCACGCCAGCCCCTCGATTCATCGGAACCAGCGAAGCGGGTCGCTACGGAGACTACGTCCACGAACTCGATTGGATGGTAGGGGAAGTAATGGATACACTAAAATCCGAAGGACTGGACGACAATACGCTGGTCATATTCACCAGCGACAATGGAGGTATGTTCAACGTCGGTGGCCAGGATGCCTGGAAAGCTGGGCACCGTTTGAACGGCGATCTACTCGGCTTTAAATTCGGTGCATGGGAAGGTGGACATCGCGTTCCCTTCATCGCCCGTTGGCCCGGAAAAATCCCCGCAAACTCGGTCTCCGATCAATTGATTAGCAACGTAGATCTACTTGCGACCATGGCTGCCTTGACTGAACAAACGCTAGCCAAAAACGAAGGTCCCGATAGTTTCAACGTGCTACCCGCCCTAACAGGTTCTCCTAAAAAGCAAATTCGCGATCACCTGATTTTGAGCCCCGCTAAAAAGCCAAACCTATCCATTCGAAAAGGCAAATGGATGTACATCAGCGCCCAAGGAAGCGGTGGATTCAGAGGAAAATTGGAAACCGACTACGAGCGCGGCGGACCCGGAGCGCACCTCCTCACTAAACACGTCAACAATGATATCGAAAACGGCCGCTACAAACCTAGCGCTCCACCGGCCCAACTTTACGATCTCGATGCAGATCTTCAACAAACCACCAATTTATACAACAAACATCCAGAGGTTGCGCGTGAACTGGAAGCGATGCTTGAGAAACACCAGAGAGCCCAACGAACTGCCCCATAACGTACCCAAATAAAGAATACTCATTATCCACATGAAGCACCCACTCGCCACCTCTCTCTGTATTCTAACCCTTTCACTCTTCACCATTCATCATTCACTATTCGGCGGTTCGCCGCCTCCACCCAACATCATCCTCATACTAACCGACGATCTGGGCTACGGAGATCTCAGCTGCTATGGCTCGAAACTCATCGACACTCCACGCATCGATCAATTGGCATCGCAGGGAGTACAATTTACAGAATATCGATCTGCCGCAAACATCTGCACCCCATCGCGGGCCGCTCTGCTAACCGGTTCGTATCCACAACGCGCAGGCATTCCCAACGGTATAAGCCCAGCTCGCCTCGAACACCGTCACTTAGGTCTGCATCCCAACGAAATCACAATCGCCGAGCTCCTGAAGTCTCAAGGTTATGCAACCTGTATGATTGGAAAATGGCATCTCGGATTTGACGAAGTATTCCACCCACTCAATCAGGGCTTTGACAGCTATTATGGAATGCCGTCCAATTTCAACCACGACAAACGCTTCTTCAACGACAAGAAAATGATCGCTGAATTAACGGACTTGTCGCAACTCGTTTCCAACTACACCGACAAGGCAACCGAGTTCATCGAAAACAATCGAAGCAAACCCTTTTTCCTCTACCTCGCCCACAACTATCCCCACGTACCCCTCAAGCCCAATCCAGCATTCGCAGGTACGTCACGCGCTGGCCCTTATGGGGATATCATCGAAGAATTGGATACAAGCACAGGCACCTTGATGGACACTTTGAAGGAATTGGAGCTAAACCAAAACACCCTCGTCATTTTCACCAGCGACAACGGGCCCCTTCCCAAATTCGCAACCGACTACAATTCATCGGGACCTCTGCGAGGCAGTAAGTACAACACCTTCGAAGGCGGCCACCGGGTCCCAGCCATATTCTGCTGGCCCGATGAAATCCGATCAGACCAAGTATCCGAAATCCCGATCAGTTCGATCGATATATTCCCGACAATCGCTGACATTATAGGAGCCCCGTTACCTAGTGACCGTGTCCTCGATGGTCAGAACATTTGGCCAATACTAAGCGGCGAATCGCAAACGCCTCCCAGGGAATTTGAATATTTCTACAACGATAACAATCTGCAGGCTATACGAAAGCAGGATTGGAAAATGCACCTCCCGCGTACACTCGAGGATATCCCATGGTGGCAAAAGGCCGGCAAAGAGACCTTCCTGGAATTGACTGATCCATTTCTTGTCAACCTAACTGATGATGTGGGCGAATCCCACAACGTTGCTGCGCAGAACCCGAACCTGGTGAAAGAGCTGCACGAAGAAGCCAGTGCGGCCAGACAAAGGCTCGGCAGTTCACGAACTCGAGGAATCGACCAGAGAGCGATTGGGGACTCACGGGAGCTCGCGCCAACAACTCGAGCATCAGACTCTCCACCCAACTTCATTCTCATTTTCGCAGACGACCAAGGCTATCAAGACATCGGCGTCTTCGGTTCTCCGAATATAAAAACTCCTCACCTCGATCGCATGGCCGCTGAAGGAATGCGATTCACCAACTTCTACGCCCAAACGGTTTGCGGACCATCGCGTTCCGCCTTGATGACCGGGAGCTATCCTCTCCGTGTGGCAACTAAAGGAAACCGTGTCGATGTACACCCCTACATTCACTCCGAAGAAATTACCATTGCAGAAGTATTGAAACCTTTGGGCTACGCCACGGCCGCATTCGGCAAATGGGACCTTGCTGGACATACCCAGGATCCCAAGCGCTACGTTCATGAACTAATGCCCACTCATCAGGGCTTTGATTATTTCTTCGGCACATCCAGCAGCAACGATAGTCAGGCGCACCTTATTCGCAATGAAACGATCATCGAGATGGATGCCGACATGAGCCAATTGACTCGCCGCTATACAGATGAAGCCATCCAATTTATCAAACGGAGCAAAGACAGTCCCTTCTTTGTCTACATGCCCCACACCATGCCGCACATTCGTCTGGAAAGATCAGAACCGTTCGAAGGCATATCCAATGGAGGCATCTATGGCGATGTGATTGAAGAGATCGATTGGTACGTTGGCCGTATATTCGAAACTCTCAGAGAAGAAGGATTAGACGAGTCCACCTATGTTTTCTATATGAGCGACAATGGTCCCTGGTATCTAGGAAACAGCAAAGGCCACCTCAGCAGGATAGGACCCGATGCGGAAGCCCACGGCGGGTCCGCTCTCCCGCTACGCGGCGCCAAAACCTCCACCTGGGAAGGAGGTTTGCGCGTGCCATGCATCATGTGGGCTCCAGGCAATATCCCCGCAGGTACGGACTGTTCTGCAATCGCATCGACCATGGACATGCTCCCCACCGTCGCTAAGCTGGCCGGCAGTCATGCCCCTACCGATCGGGTCATCGACGGTCATGACATTCGCAATCTCATCCATGGAAATAATTACGCCGCCAGTCCCACCGAGGCATTTTACTACTACCAGCGTACCCAACTTCAAGCAGTTCGCTCCGGGCCATGGAAATTACACCTCTCAAGATCCGCCGATGAAAAATGGGCCAATTACAGTAAACCCGAAGACGTCTTCGACATCACAAGCCCCTTACTATTCAATTTAGAAACGGATATTGCCGAAACCACCGATATCTCTGCCAAACATCCCGATGTAGTTAATCGATTGCTACAACTTGCTGAGCATGCACGTGCAGATATCGGTGACATCGATCGAATCGGAGCCAATGCCCGTTTCTTCGATGACAATCCAAAAAGGCCAGACATCGCAAAATGAATGATCCTCGAAAGTAACCAATAAAACAATATCTCATAGAACCCCAGTCCCATGAAAATACCCTTCAAAACACTTATCTTCCTTTCACTTTTCACCCTTCACAATTCACACTTCAGTGCCACCGGCACTTCGCCACCGCCCAATGTCGTTGTCATATTCGCCGACGACCTAGGCTACGGCGATCTTAGTTGCTACGGAGCTACTAAGGTCAAAACGCCAAACATAGATCAACTCGCCAGCCAAGGTCGAAGATTCACCGATGCACACGCGACCTCCGCGGTCTGCACGCCTTCTCGCTACGCCCTCCTCACTGGACAATACCCATTTCGGGTAGACCTCTGGCCACCGGTATTCCTAAAAACCGGCCTAGTCGTTGATCCCAATCGAACCACGGTCGCCGATATAATGAAGCGAGCAGGCTACGATACAGCCTGCATCGGCAAATGGCACCTAGGATTCGGAACGGATACTCCCAACTGGAATGGCGAACTCAAACCCGGTCCCCTAGAGCTTGGCTTCGATTCCTACTTCGGAATGCCCGTAGTAAATAGCCATCCGCCTTTCGTCTACGTCGAGAATCACCATGTCGTAGGCCTCGACCCCAACGATCCACTAGTTTACGATCAAGTCGCCGAAACGCGTATCTTCGACGAAAAGATGGGCATCGACCAGATCGGTGGCGGCAAAGCTGCCCACGGTCTCTACGATGACGAGTATGTAGGAACCACACTCGCTAATCGATCCACAGACTGGATACGTGGGCACAAAGACAACCCATTCTTCCTCTACTTCGCGACCACCAATATCCACCACCCCTTCACGCCTCACCCCCGTTTTCAAGGCACCAGCCAAGCAGGCCGTTACGGTGACTTCATTCACGAACTCGATTGGATTGTCGGCGAAGTTATGAATACCCTAGAAGAAGAGGGACTCGTCGAAAACACCCTTCTGATCTTTACCAGCGACAATGGCGGCATGATAAACCGCGGCGGACAAGAAGCCTGGAAACTCGGACACAATCAAAACGGCGAATTGTTCGGCTTTAAATTCGACGCTTGGGAAGGCGGCCACCGAGTGCCTTTCATCGCACGTTGGCCTGGCAAAATCACCACCGGCTCGACCTCCGATCAACTCGTTAGCAACATCGATCTGATCGCCACTCTGGCCGCCCTTGTTGGCGAAAACCTAGAGAAGGACGAAGGGCCCGACAGCTTCAATATCCTCTCTGCCCTAACCGGCAAACCTACCGAACCCATCCGAGACCACCTCGCATTAGCAGCCTTCCGCAAAACGCATCTATCTCTGCGTGAAGGCGATTGGATGTACATTCCCAACCAAGCGGGCGGTGGTTTCAGCGCCAAGAATGTCGGAGACCATGGTTTCGGTGGTCCACCCGCCATACACTTCGCAGGCGAGACCAATAGCGACATGGCAGACGGAGCGCTCAAACTCGACGCCCCCAAAGAACAACTCTACAACCTAAGAACCGACCTATCGCAATCCACTAACGTCATTCGTGAGCATCCTGAAATCGCTCAAGCAATGAAAAAACGCCTAGCCGAAATCAGAGCCGCGAAAGGAACACGATAAAGCGAAAATAAATCCCGATCAAATCGTAGGATCGACGATCGCGCTGAACCGCGTTATCAATTACATTTTAGCCTTCAACTTTTTCCTTCAAAGCGGCGTTTATCGAATCCAGCATTGACGGTACGCTTTCGTTCAGCCTACCCCAGAACATCAAAACCATTAGTCCTTTGAATAACTCCTTGTCAATCACACGCGTACCGAATTTCGTCTTCACCAACTCAAAAAACGCATGATCCAGCTCCATGCCGAAATCCGTGCCGAAGGCCCCGAGTACGTACTCGGGAGAAAGCAAAACTAACATCAGCTGCGAACCTATTGCCTTCCGAGGGCGGGAGACACCTATTTGCTGCACAGCAGCAACTAGCGAAGCGTTGTTGAAAATCCATTCAGTTGAGAATTTATTAACAACGGTCCTACTTCGCCGGACCTTGTGTCCTCGCTGTGCGAGCACCATAGGTTTCCGCTATGCGGAAAATAGGTTTTCTACTCTCCCGCATTCTCCCAAAGACGTTTCAAGAGTTCGTGCATCTCGGGGTCGTGCTTTTTCAACTCGGCACGATTAAAAGGATAGAAATCGTTTTCGCCGAAAAACGCTTCCGTCGTTTCCGCGAAATACTCCATTTGATTATTCATGGCATAAGCCATTTGCAGTTTATGATTACGACGAGCAACGATCTTGTAGCTACCATATTGCTTTGCCCTTTTGTAGAGGCGCAAAACATCCGGGTGATCGTAGCCCAAAATCAAGTTGTGGTACGCATGAGCAAGCTCGTGCAACAACATCATCGGCATCCTCTTTATCTCTCTACCAAAGATCGGTATATTCGAAAATTCGACGCATTTAGCCTTGGCTGGATCCATCCCATTATCCAGCAACCAGTTCACATTGCCGTGAAACTCAGCCCTCGGTCGCCTTCCAGGAGCTGGTAGCGACATCCAAATTGGAACTTTCTTAACTGCTGCGCTGGCAGCTACCGGCAATACTCGAACTACCAATTGGCATTGATCTCGAAGCAAATCCAATGCAACCGCAGTCGCTTCAGGCTCCTTTACCTTCAATTCATCGCTTACCCAAACAGGCCATCCTTCGATATTTTGAATCGAGTAACCTTCCTGAGCATCCACACTCTGCGCAGCAAGCAAACCCCAACATAACAGAGCCAAGACATACGCTTTATAACCACGAAAGTTCGGAAAAGATTTGAATATTAAAACAATAGAGGATCCTCCGTGCTCTTCGTGGCTAAAGATCATTCCAAAAAATCTGTGGGCATCTGAGCAATCTGTGGACAAATACTCTTCAAAACCACATTCCTACTCAAGATTACCGATTAGCTTTTTAATAGGCTTCGTAAACAAAAGAAGCAGCAACCCACCGCCTACCGAGGTAAGAACGATTTGCATAAAAAGTCCCGGCATTTCATTTAACGACTCAGGATTGAATCGTCCCGCCATAAGGCCCGCCATCAAATTACCAAGCGACGTAGCCAAAAACCAGATACCCATCATTTGACCGACAAAGCGCTTCGGAGCCAATTTCGTAACGGAACTCAAGCCTACCGGACTCAAACATAGTTCGCCCATAGTATGGAGCAGATAAGTCAGGATAAGCCAATAAGGCCCTGCCTGGCCTCCATCCGTTACCAAATTAGCCGCACCCACCATCACTAGGAATCCCAGCCCAAGAATAACCATACCAATTGCAAACTTGGCAGGCATGGACGGATCCATCCGCTTCCTCGCCAAACCCACCCAAAAAGTCGCGAAGATGGGAGCGAATACCACGATATAAAACGGGTTTAGCGACTGAAACCAACCTGCCGGTATTTCGAAACCAAATACGAATCGATCCGTATGCCGATCCGCGAACAGATTCAACGATGAACCTGCTTGTTCGAAACCGGACCAAAAAACCGCGGAAGCGACAAATAGCACGACAATCACGATCGTGTGCTTGCGTTCTGTCGGATTCAATTTCCCAAATGCGAATATGTAGACGAAAAAAGCAACCGCCAAGCCGACAATTACAAAGGTCGTGTTCTGAGCTAGGGCTAAGGCGTTAAATTTGATAACGCCAGACAAGCCGAGAACCACAAGCAAGGCCACGACCGAAAATCCTCCGATTACTGGATACCAGGCCTTGTCGATTCCGCCTCCCTCGCGCTTTGGAGCCGAGGAGTGAAGGCCAGCGTCGCCCAAGCGACCTACCGAAAACTTATACTGAATAACGCCTGCCAACATGCCTACGCCTGCCACGCCGAAACCTGCGTGCCAGTTCACCTGTTCCCCAAGATAGCTACAAATCAAAGGCCCCAGAAAAGCACCCATATTGATACCCATGTAGAAAATAGTGAACCCCGCATCGCGGCGAGCTCCACCCTCAGGATAAAGCTGCCCGACGATCGCGCTGATATTCGGCTTCAAGAAACCCGTCCCGATGACTACCAATACCAATCCGACAAAAAACGCAGCCGTAGAAGGAATCGCCAAAGTGAAGTGGCCAGCCGCTATGATCAATCCCCCAACCCAAACGGAACGCTGCGCTCCCAAAAGCCGATCGGCAATCCATCCGCCCGGCAAGGCAGCCAGATAAACAAACGCCGTATACAAACCATAGATCGAACTAGCCGTCTTGTCATCGAGCCCCATCCCGCCAGTCTTCACGGCATCCACCATAAAGAGGACAAGTAAAGCCCGCATACCGTAATAGCTGAATCGCTCCCAAAGCTCGGTGAAAAATAATGTCGATAGTCCGGCAGGATGACCAAACCAGGTTTTAGGAGCACTCGTTTCTTCAGTCATTCAGTCATTCAGTTATTCGTTTTTTCGGTACTAGCCAACTTTTGCTCGATAGCCTTCGAGGTGGGCGTGATGGACAAACCGCCTTTCGCGGTACAGCAAAGTTCATGCGGAATAGCCTTCCCGACTTCATTCATGGCATAGATGACTTCATCCAAAGGGATAAGATGCTTATAATCCGCCAATGCCATATTTGCGCAAGCCAAGGCATTGGTCCCAGCCAATACATTCTTGCCGAGACACGGCGCCTCGACGCGATTGGCTACCGGATCACAGGTCATGCCGAATGAATTTTGCAAAGCCACCGACGCCGCACCAAGTTGCTGCTCCAAAGAACCACCAGCCAGCCCTACCATAGCCGCGGCAGACATGCCGGCGCCCGATCCGCACTCCGCCATGCAGCCACCGACTTCGGCAGCGAATGTAGCGTGAGTCGCGATGAAAACCCCGATAAGCCCCGCAACCAGCAAAGCCCGAATCCGTTGCTCCTCGTCGACGCCCATTGAATCGGCCACCGCCAACATGGACCCCGGCATAGCGCCGCAGGAACCTGCAGTCGGAGCCGCTACAATGACTCCCATTGAAGACTTCACTTCCAAAATCGCGGACACGTAAGCGATCACACGATTCATCACGTCACCCGGAATCAAGCGACCTTCCGCCTCACGTTCAACAAAAGTCACGGACTGGCACGGCAAGATTCGGTCAGCATACTTCGTCCCCGCCAAACCCGTCTTCACTGCGTATTCCATCAGCCCCAAGACCATCCGGCCTTTCTCCATCACCGCTTCGCGAGAAATTCCTCCACGGATGCTTTCATACTCGAGAGCGAGTTCCCAAAGCTCCCAATTCTTCCCTTCATTGTACGCCAGCATGGCCTCGACAGTCTGGAACGGAACCGACAGATTCTTGCGAGACATGATGGGCAATACCGGCTTCAGCACCCTTAAAGCACAAACCATCGGATTTTCTCGAACGATCGAAAGTATGTGCTCCTCGGGTTCCTTGACCGATGAAAACCGCAACAGATTCGCTTCCCCTTCCAGGACCTGACTATCATCGCACGTTATCAAATTAAACAACTCCGTCCGAATGGAATCGCGCTCTGCATCGTCATTCAAATACACGAGCGTTTCGAAAAAATCTCCCGCCATCCTTAGTGCCACGTCATCGATTTCGGTGACTTCGATCATGCCGCCGCCAGTCGAGATCGCCTGAAGTTTATGGCAAAGCCCACTAACGCCCTCAATCTCCAACCTATAGTTATTCGGGTGCTCCGCTCCGTAGGATTCGTAGTGAACTTCGATTTCCAACCCAGCCGATTCAGTATGCTGAGCGTGATCGGGTAGGCGCGGATCATCTGGCTCCCAACCGAGAAATCCGCCGTAAAGCCCCATATCGGTACCCTGAGACTTATGAGTCGTCACCAGTGAGCCATTGGGGTCATAATATATATCCACTCGTCGCAAATCGCCCTCAACTAAATCGCGACAAAGACGCCCGATGCGATTCGCCGCCGCGCTATGGGAACTGGATGGCCCGCGCATCACGGGACCAAGAACGTCATTGAAAATGCTGGGGATGTGATTCGACTCACTCATTCGGCTCGGGTTATCATGGGACTTAGCGTTTCTGACATTTCGCGTCTCGAATGGAAAGGCCTTTTCAGGAATCAAAGTAATTACTTTTTCTGGGGCTTAAGCAGATCAATTGTAGTGCTGGTCGTTGACTCGCCGTTCAGGTTGAGGTGTCGCCTCAGCGAGCCAACCTACATTTTGATTTTGCAAGATGGTTCGCTGACCCATCAAAGATAGACAAGCGTTGTCGCCTCCTCCTTCACGCATACGATGACCGCAACGTCATTGCCCTACCCACTCACATCCCATAATCAGCCGGATTGGGCCTCGTCTCAATGCCATTCCTGATGATGGCAAGAATCCGCTCTCGCTCTTCTCCTTCGATCTGAAGTCGCGGTGCTCGCGTAAGCTCCGAGCCATAACCGCACTCGGCAACCGCTAGCTTAATATACTGAATCAATTTAGGAAGCGTGTCCAAGTGAAGGAGCGGTGTATACCAACGATAGATCTCTAGCGCTTCCTTGTACCGATTCGCCTCCACGAGATCCCAGATAAGCCGATTCTCAACGGGAAAAGCATTCACCAAACCCGAAACCCAACCATCAATTCCCAAAACCAAGCTTTCCAATACAAGATCGTCAACACCCGCAAAGAGCTGATACCGGTCGCCGCAGAGATTTCGCAAATCCGTGATGCGTCGCGAATCCTCCGACGATTCCTTTATCGTCGTAAAACGAGGCTCGTCGGCTAATTCGGCGAAGGTCTCGGGCTTAATATCAACGCCGTAGGAAACCGGGTTATTATAAATCATGATCGGCAGATCAGTCGTCTTCGCCACCTCTCGAAAATGAACGATCGTTTCGCGTTCATCGGTCTTATAAACCATGGTCGGAAGGACCATCAGACCATCGACGCCCGCTTCATTTGCCGCTTCCACACAACGACAAGCTTGCGCGGTGGTGTACTCGGCAACACCCGTAAGAATTGGAATCCTGCCATTGAAATGTTCGACAGTCGCCCGCAACAGGTCTATTTTTTCCGACGACTCCAACGAACAATTCTCGCCTACCGTCCCGAGCATCACCAAACCATGAATCCCCGCATCGACCATAACATCCAAATGCTTCAAAGTAGATTCGATGTCCAAAGAACCGTCTGGTTTAAACTGAGTGGTTGCAGCTGGAAATACGCCCGCCCACCGAGTCTTTAATTTATTTGTAGATTCAATCATAATGCGATCAACGATCTTATTCGACTTTACTTAGCAAAAAATCAACGTTTCATTTTGCACACAATGTCACTATTATGAAAATGGTTTTCCATCCTCTGTCAAATAGCAACTGATCACCCACTCAGATATCCGGCAAACCTCTAAAACCATGATTCACTACAATCTCCTTAAAACTTCTGCTTTGCTCACGCTACTCATGGCCATCACCTCAAATCCAACAATGGGCAAAACCCAGGCCCAATGGGAAGAACCCCAAAAAAACCTAAACGATTCCTCACTGATCACCTTGCAAGACGTGATCGACGAAAAGGCCCTGCCGGTGAAGAAGGAAACGCAGACAGCCTGGCGAGCGGAAGGCGCCAGTTGTTTGGTTCTCGAAAAATCTGAAGCGATCGAGGATGGCAAAGATCTTTACGACTGGAATCCGGAGACCGATGAAAAAGCGCTTCTTCTATCGGCTGAGACCTTTATTCCAGACGGACACAACAAGCCTTTGAAACTCGAAAACCAGAGAAACCTCACTTGGTCGCCGGACGAAAAGAAACTACTAATCTATACCAACACCCAAAAAGTATGGCGGGCGAACTCGCGAGGCGACTACTGGGTGCTGGATCTGCAAACGCATTCACTGAGGCAACTCGGCGCCAAATTCGATCCGGCAACCCTGATGTTCGCAAAGTTTTCGCCCGACTCGGACCGAGTGGCCTATGTGCAGGACCGCAACATCTATGTAGAAGACCTCGATCAGGATCGGATCAAACAGCTGACGACTCGCAAGAAGGACACGATCATCAACGGAACCACGGACTGGGCCTACGAAGAAGAGTTTCAAATCCGCGACGGATTTAAGTGGAGCGAAGACGGAAAGCACATCGCCTATTTCCAGTTCGACACTGAAGGCGTGGGCACCTTTCACCTGGCCAATTACTTAGCGGGAACCTACTCGGAAATCATCCCACTTCCCTATCCCAAGGTCGGAACCACCAATTCGTCAGTCCGGATTGGCGTGGTCAGCTCCACTCGAGCCCGAACCAAGTGGTTCGATGACCTGCCAGGAGATCCGCGCCAGCACTATATTCCCCGATTCAATTGGGCTGGAAATTCAGAGAACATCGTTTTCCAGCGCATGAACCGCCACCAGAATACCAGCACGCTCTGGATGGGAAATTTAAAATCCGGCACGCTGAGACCATTCTTCGAAGAAACAAGCCCCACCTGGATTTCCGTGCACAATCACATGACCTGGTTCGAAGACGACGATTCCTTCCTCTGGCAGAGCGAAACCGACGGCTGGCGACATTTCTATAGCGTTACACGAGATGGAAAACGGAAAACCCTGATAACAAAAGGCGATTACGATGTGATCTCTCTCATCAAATTCGACGAGCGATCTGGTTGGCTCTATTTCATAGCATCGCCAGACGAACCGGCGCAGCGCTATCTTTTTCGGGAACGACTGGACGGTACAGGCAAGGCAGAGCGCTTAACTCCCCAAAAGCTAAGCGGAACCCATTCGTATCGACTATCCGGAGACGCAACCCGCGCATTCCATACTTTTTCCAACGCCAACACCCCTCCCGCCTACGACTTAGTGGAGCTACCCGGGCACCGAATCATCCATACAACGGAAGACAACGCGGAGGCGAAAGCGAAAATGAAAGAGGTTCATTTCCAAACTACCGAATTCTTGAAGATCCCAATCGACGAAGGCGTAGAGCTCCCTGCCTACATCATCAAACCCCACGATTTCGATCCAACTCAGAAATATCCGGTCCTTTTCTATATATACGGCGAGCCCGTCGGACAAACCGTAAAGGACGCCTGGAGCAAAAGCCTGTGGCACCAATACCTGGCCCAACAAGGCTATATCGTCATGTCCATCGACAACCGAGGCACATCCACTCCACTCGGCCGCGACTGGCGCCACCACCTGCACCACAATATAGGTATCCACTCGGCCGAAGATCAATCCGCAGCCGTCCGGAAACTATTGCAAACCCATTCCTATCTAGACCCGAACCGGATAGCGGTCACAGGATTCAGCGGAGGCGGATCCATGAGCTTGAACCTTTTATTCCGCTATCCTGATCTCTACAAACTCGCCATGGCAGGCGGATTCATCAGCAACCAGCTCCTCTATGACAGCATCTACCAGGAGCGATACATGGGCCTCCCCGACGATAATCCGGAAGGCTACAAAAATGGTTCTCCAATGACGCACGTGGAAAACCTGAAAGGACATCTCCTCATCTACCACGGCACTCAGGACGACAATTGCCACTACCAGAATTTCGAAAACCTCGTTCAGGAACTCATCAAACACAATAAGCAGTTCACCGCCGTTCCCTATACGGGCGGCACTCACTCGATCAAGTCCGCCGGCAATGGACAAGGCACAGCTCACAATCTAAAAACGAAAACCTGGTACCTGATGAATCACATAAAACCAGGTCCGCTTCCCCAATAGAAAAGTCAATTCCCCCACAACTCAATCGGTAAGGTTGCTCGTCCCTAGCAACCGCAAAGCCAAAAGCGCTGGCGCGTCCTGCTCCGATTCGTAGCTAACCTCGTATTTATCTCTCTAATACATCTATAATTTCAGTCAAGGTGCCCTGCGGGCACACAGGTGTCGTTACACGACAATAGGTTTTATGGAATTTATAGTACTATGGATTGACTCGCGTCATGGGCCAATACCTAGCAAATTCATTTACCTAATCTTTAGGCGAACTCTTTGTGATTGAATGAATCCATTCTTGGCGTTTCGCCTCAGCTTGATCTCCAAAGAATATCTTGCAGGCTTCTTTCAAGCCTGGAGCGTCTACGATATCTTCATTGCGGACTACTTGCGTGATCTTCGATCGTCTGCGTAAAAAATCCTCGAGTTTTGTAACCATTTCATGGCGACCTGTATGTTCAACTTCACAGCGAAGGTACTCGGCATCCTTCATCAGGCGTTGCGCCTTTCCAGGGTCGCGACGGATATCTTCGAGCAACTCGAGTGCGTTACCTCCGTACCGGCGCCATAACCGTTGCGTCAACGGTTCCGATGAACCCTTAACGGTGTAAACATCAAGATCCATGAGTTTAGCCTGATGATAAAATTCATCGCGGACCGTATCATCGTCCTCTCCATACCACTTAAAATCATCGAATGGCAGTTCAATCCCCATCGCTTTGATGATTTCCGCGACTTCATTTCCTACATTAATGCAGTCAGTGGTTTTACCGCCAAAAATACTCAGATGCTGGTCTTCGTGGCTGACATCAATCGCATGTTTGCGCGATAGCTTCACCCAATCAGCAACACCGTCTCCGCCTTTCAGGGCAAGCGGCCTCACCCCACAACGCTCGGCAATGATGTCCTCTTCTGTGATCGGCTTATTTAGTCTGAGGAGCACATTAATATTATCCAATACGAATTTTCGATCCTCTGCAGTTACTTCCACATCCGGACTATCGACCTGAATATCCGTTGTGCCAATAGAGGTTTTGTTTCCCATCGGAATGACAAAGAACAAGCGTCCGTCACTAGCAAAAAAAGCCAAGATTCGATCTCCCTCGGCTATTCGATCTACGATTAAATGTATGCCCTTCGAGAGAAGATGCCGATGTTCAGTTTTCTGGTTAGCCAACTGGTTGTGTTTATCCACGTATGGACCACAAGCGTTAACCATCGCTTTGGCTCTAATTTGAAATTCTTCGCCACTGATATTATCACGGGCCGAGACTTTCCAAATAGCGTCTTCTCGTACTGCACCGGTGGATTCAACGTAATTTGCCGCTACGCATCCGTAATTCATGCTCGTACGCACAAAGTTGAATACAAAGCGTGCGTCATTGTCATAAAGGTACGCATCAGAATACTCGACGCCGCCAGCCGCGTTATCCGTATTGACGGATGGTTCGCGGGCGCGAATAGAATTAACCGTCATGAAATCGGGTGCTTGAGTAAAGAACCGACCCATTATCCAATAAAAAATAGTGCCCAAATAGACAAAGAAAACCGGGAATCGAAAGCCTTTAGCGATGGTAGTTAAAAATCGGATTTCCTTCACTGTTGATGGATAGCTTTCCATCAAATGATTGCGGCTCTTACAAAGTTTGCTAACGAGGAGATATTCGTGTGTTTCTAGGTATTTGATTCCGCCCCAAGCCAGGTTTGAAGAATTCGAACTAGTTTTTCCAGCAAAGTCGCCGCGGTCAATTAACGCTACCTTGGCGCCCTTGGCAGCTAGGGAAGCTGCCGCCACAGCCCCATTGATACCTCCGCCAAGCACCAATACGTCGTAAGTGCGATTTTCAGCTTTGAGCCTCTCAATATTGCTAGTCCGTAAATTCATATCTGTCTGATTGAACGATACGCTTGCTTGAATAAGCGCTGCAAGACTCATTGATATTCTCGTTGCTTATTCTAAGTCCCAAAAGGGTGCCGCCGGTTCGAGCGGCAGCTCTCATTAGAATGTTGGAAATCAAAATAAATACATTGGGTCTCCACCAGCCTTGAAATCATCCCAACCTCTGGGCGAAAAACGCCCTTTACGATCAGCAGCACTTGTCTGGTTCGCGTGATAGATTTTTCCTTCCCCCAGAGTAGCGTAGCCATACTTCTTGAAATATTCAGGAAGAAGAAGGATGTCGTCGAATCGTTCATTCACCAACCGGTCGTAACCGTTTCCATAGACTCCGGTCGACGCCGGATGGAGACCCGACATGATAGAGGTGCGAGACCGATTGTACGAAGGGGCATTGCAGTGAGCGTTTCTGAACAATATTGCTTGAGCCTCCAGCGAATCGAAGTTCGACGTATCCCCATCGAACGGCTCACGGTCCAACTGAGAAGGCCCCCAATCATTAAAGTCATCGATGGATACAAAAAGGATGTTTGAACTCGACAGGCTCACCACAGGTGGCCTTCCCTGCTTGTCCCGTCGCAGCTCTTGAGCGGAGTCGGAGGTTTGCCCAAGCGCTTGGGTAGAATAACTAAGGCAGAAGGCTAAAGGTTGAAGGATGAGTAAGAATCTAAATACTGAAACGAGGCGTTTAATCTTCATGAGTTTTAAAAAAATCAGATATCTTGAAAAGCCGAGGTTTGCCAGGTAGGAAGTCTTCCAGCTTCAGGAAAAGGGAGCGATTATATCATAGATTTGGAGGAACCCGCGATAGTCTCTATGCTAATAGCGAAAACGATGAAGCCCATGACTCTGCACCGCAAGTATTCGTATAAAATCAGCACGGCAGGCAACTGTGCAAGACACAACCGCACAACCAAATCATCCCCCTCGAAATATTAGAAAGGTCGCGACCGATCTCCGAGCGGTCGTTATTATTGAAGCCATTGATCCCGCTAAGCGGACTCAATGGCCGCTCGGAGATCAGCCGCTACCAAAATCAAAAACGAAGCACGTGTCCCACGTAGTCCACAGAGGGAAGCTATCGGACATTAGAAGACCGTTTCTCTACGGAGTGATTCGCATCGGCCTTTCCGATGCATCGCTCATAGTGTAGGGCAACTGAAAGACACGGCTTCCATCCGAATTGGAAAAATAGAGTAGCGACTCGGAGAACTCCGCAGGATCTCCGTCGGCCCAAAAACTGTAGAACGGGTCACGCGCGTTCACAGGTCGCCGAACATAATTGTGATTTCTTGGACTGTCGCGAGTAATCATCGAAGCCAACTTCCAGCTCATTCCCAAATCCTCGCTAACCCATCGAACAACGTCTCCGCCTGATTGATAAAGTTGGGGGCCAGAGCCAGTTGGAGCGATTACTGCCCAACGAGATCCCTCCATATATAAACTGCCCATGTCGTAGTTGTGATCCGAACTACAGACCAAGCTCTTCATCCATTCTCCATCGCGATAACGAGTCACCCACCATTCGCGTCGACCGTTTTGCGGCCCTGGCTCGTGACCATCGCTCGTAATATATAGGCACACCGGATTACCATCGCTATCGAAATTTAGGTCTTTAAGATAAACGTTTTTGCCTTGGCTCGCATAGTCGATCACTCGCGCTCCGCAATCGACCGTCGTCATCGGAACTCCCAGTTCTTTCCCTTCAATCGTTGTCCATGTCCTACCTCGGTCTTTTGATTGAGCGTAGTAAAGATCCGTTCGCTTATCCACGACTCCATTTGGATGCCGATTAAAAAACGTGCAAACCACCCCGTTACGCTGACCGCTGACTTGATAATGCCCGCTCTTCATCGTTCCTGGCTCAACGATCCCAGCAAGCTTCGCATCATCACTCCACACAACGCCATCCTCGCTCGTTTCGTAATACAACTCGCGGACGCCCGTGTACTTGGTGAAGAAATTGAAAAAGCCCTCTCTGTTATCCCACAATGGTTGAGGATAAGTCATCTCTTCTTCGGTAACTTTAACGAAAGAATCGATACTATAAGGACGATCGCTTCGATATTTGAACCCCGGACGTTTCTTGGCTCTTCCACTAACGAAGACCCAAATGTATCCTTCCTTATCAATAGCCAAACTCGGGTCGTCATGCGGGTCAATGACATCGATCTTATCCACAACCACAGTCGGCTTCGGCACCGAATGAGTCTCGTGATCGTAATAGGAAATCATGCACAACAACCGTTTCTCGTCTTTTTGCGTGGTCCCTCCATACACGAAGAATGTCTTATTCGATTCGGCCGAGTATATCGCTAACGGTCGATGCTTCGCAGTATAGGTGCCCAATCCTCCGGAATATTTGTCTCCATATTTCGAATATTGTCCCAGGGTGAACCATATCCCTCGATAGCCATCGATTTTTCGATTATCGAGAACTGGCTGAGCAAAAAGAGCAGAACAATACAACCCCCCTACCGCGAATACCATGAAGCGCAAACTCATGAATGCTAATCTAAATCCGTCACGATTTGCGATCAAGGACAATAATTTAGACGCACTCCAAATCCAACTAATCAGAAGCCTAATCGCATGGGTAGAGCCAATACTGGCAAAACTCATACCTCAATTTATTCCGAATCACGTTTCAATGGACATACTTCTTCTTACGCGACTTCCCTCTATTCCCGACGTCTTCTCGAATAGCACGTTTCGCTTCCTGAAGTTCCTCAGGCCAGACGAACTTCGGAGCGCTGGAAGGATCGTATCCCTCCAGGTGGTCGTGCAACCGCGTCGACGGTTTCGTATAAATCAGTTCGGTATTGCCGAAGACCTCCTCGCACAGAGCCGCCAAGCCCGAGTCGTATTCTTTAAGTTCCTCGCGCGTATCCACAAAATTGTGGTCATGATCAGGTTGTCGATTATTATCGAACCAGGACTGCACGCCCTCCGCAAAGTACTCAGCATGATTTACCGACGCATACTTGCTTTCCCATAATCCAGCCCCAATCGCTTTCTCATAGCTGGCCCGAAGCCGATCGTCGAAAGTGGGGTCCAGTCGATCCATTCCTCGATAATGAATGTTATGAGCAAATTCATGGATCAAAATATTCTCGCTCCAATAGGGATCGCCCTCGAAGGCTAAGATATTCTCCTCCGCGCAGGAACAGACTGCATCTGTTCGCGAGCCTCCAAGACCGCGTGCTCTAGCATCCCAGAAGTCCTTAGGCTTCAACATCGAATGCTCCGGAATGTCAGTGGTATATTCATCATACCCCATCACGATCATTCGAGATCCGCTTTCAATCATGGCGTCTTTAACATCCGGACGATTCGCGAGCATCATGCCAATCAGGTATGCCGCCTCTTTAAGTGCATAGTCATTAACCTTTTCGGAACTGACAATCGGGTAGCCGTTCACGCTAACGTACTTCTTATAAAAAGAAGGTAGTTCTAAATCCGCCGGTGGCGTAGTTACGATCCAATTACATTTAGCAGATGTAACGACCAAAAAAGCTAACAAGACAACCACGAAATGATTTACTAGTTTCATAATATCTAAAAAAATCTCCTACCTCTCTGGAATCATAGCTCGTGCAGTTCGGTCATCCACGACGAAATATCCGAGCGGCTTGTCGGCCTGATCGGATATCATCCAAACAGCGCCCGGACGCCCCCAAGCACCTCCAGGTCCGCGCTAATATCGATGGTCTTTTATTCCTCCACTTCGCCATTCCTATAAGGAATTATTTATTTTGCACACAAAAGCAAACAATAACTCCCCCTCGAGATCCCCTTTACACAATGATCAACCTATCCTTACCTTTATCTTAATGACTTGTTCGAAATTCTCTAGCATCAAATTAATTTCAATTTCAGCTGGTCGAATGACCGCAACGGTCCATGATCGCAAACTCACGTGAACATTGCCGACTACATCGAGAAAGACTTAAAAGAGAAAATTTGCCACGGGGACCAAATGCCCGAACGGCTGACTCTAGCATCAATTGCCGCGAAATATGACGTCAGCATGACGCCCGTTAGAGCTGCCATCAAAGGCCTGATAGAATCGAAATTCATTCTCAAAGGCGAGAACGGTCGACTAAACGTGAATTCACGTAGACGAGCCAAAACTCCGCCCCCAAAGACCATTACCGAACCAGAACTGCACAACCCCAACTGGGAGGAAATCATCACGGAAGACATTATCCAGCTAAGCATCCGAGGGGAACCTGCCTACCTTCGAGAAGAACCTTCCGCTCAACGTTACGGAATCGGCCGAACCGTAATCCGGCAAGTTTTCAATCGTCTAGCAGGAGCCAACCTTATCGAACATGTTCCGCGGCACGGCTGGCGCGTACATCCATTTCGCGAGAAGGATATGCTGGACTACATCGATATCCGAGAAACGCTTGAACTGCAAGCGCTCAAGCTAGCCAGAAAGCGACTAGACCCAATTAAGCTAAAGGAATTTCTCGTAAACAATTCACCCGATTCGAAAGGCGAACCCCAACTGGACAACAGGCTACACAAATACTGGATCGAAAAATCCGAGAACCGGTACATCCAGTTCTTCTTCGATCAATTTGGCATCTATTACTCGTATCTATTCTCTTACTCGACAGTCGCCACATCGCTAATCGAGGAAAAGGCGGCAGAGCACCGCGAGATTTTGAAAGCCCTACTAAAAAAGGATTGGGAAATGGCTAGCAGCGCCCTGCTCCAGCACATTCGAAAACAGCGCCCCAACGTGACGCAGTTCTTCGAATCCCTATCCGATAAGGGTACCGAACTAAACGCTTAGTAATTTTTCAACGTTGGGATAAGCGCCAGGATATTAAAAAGATTGCGACCGATCTCCGAGCGATCATTTTTTGGGGGATTTATAACTGAAGGACCAAGTCGTTCAGTGGCCGCTCGGAGATTAGCCGCTACCATATTAAGCAACGAAGCCCTTCACCGGGCTCAGGGTTTGAGTAAAGCCACGAGGTATTTACTATTACCAAACAAAACTACGAGATTGGCCTAAGCAACCTCGGTTAACCCACCCCTGAGCACCGAATCTACTTCCACGAAAGTCCCTCGGGAAGTCTATTCAAATTCTCACACCCGGATTCCCCAACGATTACCATATCCTCCAGACGGACCGCTCCAATCGCCTTACAATACAACCCTGGCTCGATTGTCAGGGCATCGCCTTCCAGCAACTCCGGGCCTCTAAAATCAAGCAAAGGTGGCTCATGCACTTCCAATCCGATCCCATGCCCCGTCCCATGGGTCATCCCGCAATACGTATCGGGTTCTTCACTATCAGGAAGGCCGACGGAATATCCGCTGGCAACAATGGAAGCTAAAGTCGCTTCGTGAACGGATTCACCCGTGACGCCTGCTCTTGTCGCACTGATTCCGGCCTGCTTCGCCTTCCCAACTGCTACATGCATACGCGCCACCTCATCGTGAATATCTCCGTGAACGACCGTTCGCGTGCAATCGCCGCAATACCGAGTCGCCCTGTTGGTCGGAAACACATCGACGATTACCGGTGAACTGGTTTTGAGCGGACCCGATCCAAAATTATGGCAGTCTGCCGCAATCGGCCCTCCGGCCACAATCGACGACGGATTCGTGAAACCTTCCGAAAGCAGAAACTGATCAATCTCGAACCGAACTCTCTCGGAAGTTAATACCTCGCCCTCGCAATGAAGAGAGCCATCTGAATCTGCGTCAGAAACGGCAATCATTCTACACGCCATTTCGATCGCCTTCTCCGTTATTCGCTGCGACTCGCGCAGACAAGCAACCTCCTCTTCGTCCTTCTGACGGCGATCCAGAATCCCTAAATTCGAATCGCACTCTACTGCGATTCCCGCACGACGAATCATCTCCACATAGATCAGCGGCAAAGACCGATCTCCAATCACTCGCGATACTCCCGAGCGCCGCAAACACTCCGCTGCTGCTTGCGCCGTAGCGGTTTCACGATCGCCCGACAATCCTTTCACAGGGGTAAAATCCGCCGGACAGTGAACATCCGTAACCCGAGCGTTACGGGCCGCTCGCTCCATCTCTATGTCACGTAAAATGAGAACACTTCGAACTCCGGCATCTAACTCGATGAGCACCACCGAATCGACAACCGAAAAACGAAGCCTCCGATACAAAGCAGCATTAATCGACGGGCTTCCCGCCATCACAACAGCGGTTTTAATTTCTTCAGTCATACTACGAACATTATCTAATTTGGGGTGAAACGGTTTATAGTACGGCTGTATACCGCAATCATCTGCAAGCGAAAACGAACGGCGACAATAGCGACCAACGAAGAGCAAATCCTGGCACTGAGTTCGCAATTGGAAAAAGCAATGGCTGAGTATCAACAAATGCTCGCCAATATTCCTCCCGCTCAAAGAGAAATGACGAAGAAAACGATGCCCAAGTTAATGCCCCAAGGGATTGGAGAAGAAGGCTCTGAAGCGGCTTTTGAAGTAAGAGGAACCAGCGAGAAATCAGACATATATGGATATCCAACTCGCAAATACGAAGTCTAAAAAGGCGACTCCCAACAGCAGGAGCTTTGGGTAACCGCCTGGTCGAACATGGAAGGAAGCGAAGAAATCGCCAATGGATTTGAAAGCTTAGGGTCCCTCTTCGATCAATTCATGAAGACTATGACTCAAGACTCGATGGGAGCAATGATGGCTCAAAATACGCAGCCCAATTCTTGGCTCACGCGGATGGAAAAAGCCGGAGGGCTTCCAATCATGACAAGAATGTACGGCCCCGGAGGAAACGTCACCCAGGAAACGAAAATCTTAAGTACTGAAAACAAAAGTTACTACCTTTCCGAATTCAGCGTACCAAAGAATTACAAAAAACAGAAAATGGATATGGGACGCTAATCCACCTCTAAACTATTCGCGCTCGAATGAAATAAATTCGACCGATTCCAACAACGATTGGCCGCTTGTATACGCCAATTTTCCAGGAGCGGGCGTATCGGTTTTCATATTCTGTATCCGACGAACAACGTCCATTCCTTCGATAACACGTCCAAACGCCGCGAAGCCCTGGCCATCTGGATTGCGTTTACCGCCAAAATCGAGACTGGGCTGAGCGTTGACGCAAACGAAGAATTCGGACGTACCCGAATTTGGAGCAGAGCGAGCCATAGATAACGTCCCATCAAGGTGTTTAATCTTTGTCATATTCGTGGGCTCTAACGGAATCGGATCGAATGCTTTCGCATTCTCCACGCCGCTCAATCCCCCTTGGATCACTTCGATTTTAATCGTATTCTGTTCCTGGTTATTCAACCGGACCACACGATAAAACGAACCCCCATTCAAATGGCCGCCATCAATGTATTTCAGGAAGTTCACAACGGTTGCAGGAGCTTTATCCGGATACAGTTCAAATCGAATATCACCCGAACTCGTGACAAGTTTCACGTTTATCGACTCAGCGAAGACAGAAACACCAAGTCCAAAAAGCAAGGCAGCAAAAATCATCCTCATCACTCGCCAGCATAGATACTGTTTCATAACTTATTTCGTTCGAAAACTCTCGGACTCGATTAACGCAAGCAGGAGGTCGCGAAAGCCTCCTTTTGCTTCACTCGTTTCGTCCACAATTCCTCCAATCAATTTGCGATCTCCATAACTCATTTTACGGCCCGTCGCATAGGTCAGCAGTTTTTCGGAAAGACATTCCGAAAACGGAGAAATATCGCGAACCAAATACGCTTTTAGATCTCGAACATCGTTCAATTGCGTTCCGTCGGGCATCACACCGTCGGTTTCTACTGCAAGCCGTATCGGTTTTTTACCCTTGGATTTTCCCGACATCTTAGGATATTCAGTCCGCCAACGACCGATAGGATCAAAGGACTCCAAAACGAATCCAACCGGATCGATTTTCTTATGACAGGCAGCGCAGGACTCTTCCTGCATATGAGCCGCTAGCATTTCCCGAGGAGTTTCTGCTTTACTGGTATCCGGCGTCAAAGCCGGTACGGCATCCGGAGGCGGCGGAGGGGCATTACCCAAAATATTCTCCAATATCCAAACGCCTCTCACAACCGGTTGCGTATCGACCCCATTAGCGGTTGCAGTCATCACTCCAGCCATTCCCAGGACCCCACCAAATCGGCCACCGCGTTCAAAAGAAACTCGGCGTAACGTTTTCTCATTCTTCGCTGTCCCTTTCATCGGAAGCTCGTACACGTACTTCCCCACAGAAGTATTCGTATAGGTGAAATCAGGATCAACGAAATCCTTCATTGGACGATTCGTATCCAACATTTCCCTAAAAAACAGGTTTGGCTCTTCCACAAAAGCGAACCTCTCATTGTCGCCATATTTAAACGTCTTCGGTTTATCGAAAAGCGTTTTGTCAGGTGTTAAATCTTCCAAAACCGCTAGATCGAGCCACTGATCCAGAAAGCTGCGGATGAATATTTTCGAAGCCTTAGAATCGATCAATCGCTCCGCATGCTGCCTCAAAACAGTTTCCTCCAAAATCGAGCCTTCATGCGCTGCGGCCAACAGTTTAGCATCAGGGGGACCCGATGTTAGAAAATAGGAGAGTCGCGCAGCCAAACCATAAGCATCCAAAGAACCCTCCTCAAACCCGCGATACAAGAAATAAGGTGATTTCAAGGCCGTCCGAAGAACCATATGCAAGCCATCTTCCAATCGCCCCGATTTCGAAATTTCTCTCTGAGCAAGATCCCAATATTCTTCAAACACCTCTTCGTTTACCGGGCGACGAAACGCGACCGGTAAAAAGGAGTGAATGAAATCGCGAGCCATTTCCCGATCCGACCTGCCCTTCGTTCGACCTAGCAACTTAGAAGCGCGTTCCTTCCAGTACGTTTCTTCTTCGCCGTCTACTAACTCGATAGGACCGAACACCGTCGCCTTGTGCACCTCAAGCGCTGGGCCTTCTTCTAAATGCTTGTATTCAAGAACCTCTGTCGTCAGTCGCAGATTTTTTATTACAACCGACACCAGTTCATCTAAAGACTCTTCAGTAGGCGAGTCCGGCAATAAATCCGTTTTCATCAGCGCCTTGAGTCGATCCCAACCTAATCGGCCACGTTCAACTTTCCCGTCAGCTTGTTTGTAAGCTGCCGCTAGAAGCGGATCCTCGAGAAACAAACGTTTAACGTGAGCCGTCAGCTTAACCTTATCCTCTGCAAGCGACGCATTATTGTAACGAAGTGCAATCGTCTCCCCTTTCTCCAAAACGCCTTCGAATCGATATTGTTGCGGGGGTCCCGACTGAATGGATACTTCTCCTATTTGACGAACTGAATCTACTTTCTCGCCTGGAGCCTCTACCGCGTTTACTGCATAAACATGGCAAACTACAGATTCGCCCGGAGGTGGATTGAAGGCTGAAAGCGTGAGTTCGACTTGATAGCGTCCCGTGGTACTGGCTTCGAACCTGCTAGGCCACGTTGCGCTCGCCGACAAAGCTTCCGAGCTCGAGACCACTCGCATGGTTTCGCCAACAAGCAATCCCGAGGAGTAAGCATAGCTGAAATCCTTCGCCAACACATCCGTCGCTATTGGCTCTACTGACTTTCGAACTGGAGGAAAGAGCTTCTCCGCAAGGTCGTTCGCGACCTGAGCATAGGACTGTAAAAGCGGACCTGACAGCATCAAGGCCGAGGCTTGGTTATCAAAACCATTCGCCTCGCTATCGACCGGAAAACCATCGGGCAATTCATACTTCGTACTTAACAGTGCGTTCAGGCTGTTCACGTATTCTCGCCGATTCAATCGTCTCAGCGTCGACCCACCTATCGACGCATGTTCGCTAAGCGATTGATCCAGCCAATCGACCATTGAAGCGCGAGCACTGGCTGATGGTTTTTGCTCCTTCTTCGGTGGCATCTCTCCCGACTCCAAAGCGTTAATCGCTCGCTCCCACAATTCCAGCGAATCCTGATTGCTCCAATCAATTTCGGGCGCCTCTAAACTAATCTCCCCCTTACGTTCGAAGTCGTCATGGCAATCCAAACAATACATTTCGAGAAACTCATAGGATGCATCGGGGATCGCCTGGAGCTCCGAACTTCCAAAGCTATTCGTTTGTATTCCCAAAATACAAAAAAGCAGACCTATCAAACGTAGGGGTGTCGCTCGCGGCGATCGGCATCGGTTGAGTTCTAGTAGTGGATCGCCGCAAGCGATGCCCCTACAAACCAATCCCATGGAAGTCATTTTCAACATGCTCCGAGCAACCCTGCTAAACTAGGTACTGATTCATATTGCGGCTCGCATTTGAAAAGCGATCCTGCTCGATCCCAAGCTGCTGCAACATCGTCACATAAAGATCTCCCAAAAGCGGTGCGTCCGATGCGTTGCGATCAATCGCAATATACGACCCATGCTTCAATCCTCCACCGGCGAGACATATTGGAAGATTCGCGTTGGAGTGACGACTAGCATCACCCATCCCAGCGCCCCACAATATAAGCGTAGAATCCAAAATCGGCTTCCCTTCGGTATCCGTTTTTCGCTTCAGCTGATCCAAGAAAACAGACAGAAGCGCCATGTGCTGGCTTTCGACCTTGATAAGATCTTCGACCAAACCAGGATTATTCCCGTGGTGAGACAGGGCATGATAACCTGCCGAAAGCGTTTCTCCATTGATCGTAAAGACTTCACCCAAACCAGGAAGAAACATCGTGATCACGCGCGTTGAATCCGTTTCCAGAGCCAAGGCCATCAGGTCGTACATCAACGCTTGATTTTCCAACATTAAAGTCGGGGCGATAGGATCGAACTCAGGCAGCTGATAATCCACCTTGGGGCGCGGTTCGCGCAGTCCGTTCAACTGGCGTTCCATCCGTTGCTCAAGATCCCGCACCGATTGAAAATACTCGCCAAGCTTTTCCCTATCTACGGAACTCACCGTTTGCTGCAGGCGTTTAGCATCACCCGAAACGCTATCCAACGAGCTCTTTCCGCTTTTTATCAAATATTCGGTCCGGTCGACATCATCCGGCAGTCCAAACAAGGTTTGATACACAACGCTTGGTCGCTTAACCATCGGCAAGGGAATGCCCTGCTCGTTGTACACCATCTTTTGCCGAAAGCTACCTCGGCCTGCACTCAACTGAAGCGAACCGATCCGCGTATCCGCACCGATATGCTTAGCTGCGATTTGATCGAGCGAAACATCGCCGACAGTTTTCCCGCACAGAAAATTATCCCAATTTTTGTGGCCGTTACTCGCTCTGTGATCCAATCCAGAGATCAAAGTAAACCGGTCCCTGTGTTGCATCAAAGGCTTAAGCAATGGCGTAACGCCATAATCCGAGCCGCTTTCTTTCGGATAAAACGATCCCGCATGGAGCCCAAGATTTGCCCCAACACATACTAATCGCTTCGCCGGACCCAATTTTCGACCTGCCGAAATTGCTGAGGCGGCCACAGGCAACGATTCGAGAACCGGCAGAGCGAGCGTCATGCCAATCGCCCGCAGGAAGCGTCGTCTGTCGATGGGTGTTTTCATGGGAATGAGAAATTGAGAATAAAACTACACAAAGGTTCCGCCAACACCCAGCCTCTTGGACACGAAAGACGCTCTAAATGGCTCGATTAACCGCCTTCTAGAATTTTCCAATTTCTACCTTCTGACCGCGAATGTGATACAGATGACTGAAAAATCCGTTTTCCCAAGTTTCCTCGATCGATAATTTTCCGTATAAAGTCACAGGCACATTATCGACGGCCAAAGCTCCCGGACCGGTCATCTTCACGTAAATGAATTCATTGTAGGAAGGCATCACCCCAAAGCAGCAAGCCATCGTATTTGGGACCAGCAAGAATTCTTGCACGATCTGACCATCCGATTTGATCGGCATCATGTAGCCAGTGATGGAGATACTCTTCTTATCCAGTTTAAAAATAGGCTCGGGAAGGAAAGAAAGAAGATACTCTTTGTCGGCCCGTACAACGAGATCGCTCGATTCCGGAACCTCCGGCTGGTAATCGAAAGCGCTCAAATCACTCAACTCTATCGTAAGCTCCTCGGCGCTCGCCAATGACGAAACCAAACCGAAAATCAACGCAGCTAAACCCGTAACAACTCTGTATTTCATATTGAAAAGCTCCTTGTCGATCGTACCAATTTAATGAATTGTGCTCTAAACTCAATGTTTCCCTTCTGGAAATTCGAATTCTATCCGAGAAAACGTCTGGCCGAAGATCTCGATTTCATCGATTATGACCGGGAAGCGGCCCTCAGGATCCAACCAATCCGCTTTCAATGCGAATTTCGCAGTGTTTCCCGCCGATTCGCCTGTAGCCGCATTTTCGACGGCTTCGAATGTCCCAGATCGACCATCCAGACTCGCTGTCACTGTCGCCTGCTTGACTCGAACGAAACGCTGAGCTCCCCCATCAAGCACATAGAGCGCCCATGATTTTCCGCCTGCTTCTGCGACGAGTTCAATCTGTGCCATATGCTGCCCAAGCATAACCAAAGCACCACCGTGCGGCGCCAAGTGAAAGTGACCTTGGGTCGAATCCGCCTGATTTTCGCCCGATTTCGAGCAACCAAGCAACGTTGCTAAAACAGCCACGGCTATAGCCCATTTAAAATCCAATTTCTGTAGTTTCATCTTAAATTTCGAGACACATCCGTCCGATACGCCTTTATCGCGGGCAACACGCCCGAAAGCAAACCAATCCCCAACATCCCCAAAGGAGCCCACAACATCGCAGCATTCCCGGTAAACGGACTCAAAGCCACGCCGGTTTCGCGTTGCACGATTTCACCAATCCCCATGCCGAGCCCGGCATAAACGACAAATCCGAGAATCACGCCCGCAAATGTCATGCCCACCGCCTCCAATAACGATATCATGAATACCGTCCGTTTACGCGCCCCAAGCGCTCGCAACACCGCAATGTCGCGCTTCCGCTCATTCATGGCATTGTAGAGAATCGCCAAGATCGACCCCCCCGCGATGATTGCGACCAAGGCTGCCACTGCTTGAAGGATCTTGTCGAACCAACTAATCTTATCGAAAAACTGGAGAATCGTCCGATTCGCCGGCCAGGCCAAAGTGAGACGATCGCCTTGCTTGTTGTACATCATATCAAGCTGAAAACCCGCCATACTGGCTCCTCGCTTGAGCTTTATCAAAACCGCGCTCACATCGGTAGCCGCCTTCGGATTGTGACCACTCATGGTTTGAATCCCGCTGATCGGAATCCAGACCACCTTGTCCACTGGAGTTCCAGTCGCCTTCAGCACACCTGTCACTGTGTAAATTTCCTCATGCTTCGCGCCTTCGTTATATACCAATCCGTGATACGGATGAAAGGTATCGCCAACGCCCAAGCCAAGACGTCTCGCTGCAAATGCGCCGACGACCGCATGCATCGAACCCGACGCAAACAGCGAGCCGCCGCTCTCCAATTCAAACGAACGACCTTCCGCATACTCATGATTTTGCAAGTACTCCGGAATCGAGCCTACTAAACGATAACCGCGATAATTATCGCCCACAGCCAATGGGTACGCCGCCTCCACAGCTGGAAACTTCGTTGCTTGCTCGTAATCCGACCAACGCATCAACCCCGGAGACTCATCCAAGTGATAAAGTGCGTTCAAAACGATTTGCAGCTTCGAACCCCTCGGCCCGAGCACCGCGTCAAAACCGCCGCTCGCTCCCGCGAAGCTCTGCTCCGCCTCCTTCTTAAAAGCCCATACCAACATCAGCAGACTGCACGCTAGAGCCACAGCCGCGATCGTGATCGCACTGGAAACCCGTCGTTCCCTAATTCCGCGCATTGCGATAGATAATGAATTCATGAAAGTCCCTCCGATCCTGGCAGCAACGAACTTGCTTCGTTCAATTCCGATAAATCGATCGTTCGCTCGAATCGATCTTTAAGCGACGGATCATGACTCACCAGAAGCAATGCCGTTCCATTTTCCCTGCATAGCGATTGAATTAAATCCAATGCTACCGCCGCATTGCTTGGATCCAAATTGCCCGTTGGCTCATCTGCCAAAACTAACTTTGGCCGATTCGCCAATGCCCTCGCAATAGCCACTCGCTGCTTCTGCCCCTGAGACAATTGATCCGGACGATAATTCAAGCGCTCCCCCAAACCAACCCGTTCCAGTAACTTTCGGGCAAGGGCCACATCAGTCTTTCCGCCAAAAGCCATGCCTAACTCCACATTCTCGATACACGAATAGGCATCCAGCAAATTGAAATTTTGAAACACGTAACCCAGGGAACGAGCCCGGTGGGCATCACGAGCAGATTCCGCAAGGGCTCGCATATCCGTTCCGTCGAGCGTGACCGCTCCTTCATCCGCCGCAACGATTCCGGCGATCACATTTAGCAAAGTCGACTTGCCTGAACCGCTTTCGCCCTGGAGCAATACCTGCTCCCCAGCATCGAGCTCAAAAGACGAAATGCGGACAATCTCAGTCCATTCGCCTCGATCCGACAAATAGCGTTTCGAAAGGTTTTTTAAAGATAGTAGGGCCATAAATTAAACGAGACTCAACTCACGCTGCTTAATTTCTCCGCACTTTCAATACACGAGTTGCCCGATCCAAGCGAATTGCAATGGATGCGATTAAAAGAGCCACCTGATATTAATCAGGTCGTAAGCTCTCGGGTCGAAGAAATTCAGCCCACCCTTACTGCATCAAGCGTCATCCCAATTGCTTTCGGTTTATTTGCGTTAGTGTAAATCAGTGTGCTCAGTGGTTCTAAGATTCCTTATGGTTTGTTCATTTTGATTTCTTTACCACTGAGGACAGCGAACCTTACCGGCGAGGAACAATAGATGACGGAAATAATCGCCCAAAATTGTAATTAACCTCGAAAATTTCACTGGCTTCCTCCCTCCAATTTCCAGCAAGATGGGGCTCTTCACAAAGAAAACCGATGAAAACCAACGAATCCGCAAGATCCGCCAAATGCCAACGTTGCGGAGCGCCAATCGAATTCCAGGCAGACTACCCTCCTGTCTGCGACGAATGCTACCCTATCTACGGATCCTGCTGCAACGAATGGAGAAACGCCGACAATCCCGACAGCGATTGATCCGCAACAAATCCACTCCCCTGAACGTTAACACGGGAGCTAAGCATGCCTAAAAAAATAAATCCATTATTCGCTCGCTCCTAACCTTCGCCGTCATCGCGATCGGAGCTTACTTTCTTAACACCGCCTATCAGACCCATCTCGGTCAAAAAACAATCGATAGCACAGGCCTTGAAATCCTCTCTCTAGAGACCGCTCTAGCGAAATCGAAAGAAACCGAGAAGCCAGTCCTGGCTGACCTCTCCGCCATTTGGTGCCCGTCATGCCGACAGCTCGACAAGCAGGTTTTCGCCAACGAAGCAGTCAAAACGAAGATCCAAAACAACTATATTTTCACCCGAATCGAGTACGAAACCGAAGAAGGTAAAGCCTTCATGGAAAAACACCAACTCCGCGGCTTTCCGAACTTGCTCACTCTCGACGCCAACGGCAACAAACTGAAAACATTCCAACGACCCTTTCGCCAGAGACCTTCCTCGCCTCCCTCTAAAGCCCGGCCGCAATCGGACACTGAAACAATTTCCATTGCCTGAAAGGCGCTTCTCTTAAATGATGAACTCCTATCTTGCATGAAAACTCGAATTCTCAATTTCCTGGCTCTTGGTTTCGTCGCGTCTTCGACAACATTCGCCGATTTCGAACCATTCCCGCCAACCCCTCCAGGTCAGCCCTACTCGAACGAAGTTGCTCACCAAGCATTGGCGAATTACGCGGACCTCGCTTGGGAAATGTATTCAGACTCGGTCCGCGAGATCATTCGATTCAACATGGCGATCTACGCCTTTCGCAAAGACCCTGGACCTGAAACATTCGAGGAAGCCAAACGGCTCTGGGTCCAAGCTCGCAAAATTTACGGCCGAACGGAAGCCTTTCGCTTTTCAGAAACTGCAATCGACGAACTCGATTTGGAAATATTCATCAATGCCTGGCCAGTTGATGAAAGCTACATCGATTACACCCGCGACGATCCCAATTCCGGCATCATCAACCAACCCGATCGCTACCCGAAACTGAACAGCGTTTCCCTACCCAAACTCAACGAAGCCGGCGGCGAAGCCAATATTGCCACAGGCTGGCACGCGATCGAATTTCTTCTATGGGGACAAGACTTCAATACCAAGGGACCAGGCCAACGCTCCTGGACCGATTACACGACTGCTCCCAACGCCGATCGGCGTATGACTTATTTGGTTACAGCCACTGAAGTGCTGCGATTCCATCTAGTGGCAATCGCCGACTCTTGGAACCCATTTAACTACGATGGCACCCCCGGCGAATTCTTCCTGCGCCGTCCCTCCAGAATCATTCGCACCGTTCTCCGAGGCCTTTCCGCTCTCTCCGGGCGAGAGATCGCCAGCGAACGCCTCGCGACCGCTCTGCGCAGTCGGTCCCAGGAAGACGAACATTCGTGTTTCAGCGACACCACTCACAACGACCTCGTATCCAATATGGAAGGCATCGAATCCATCCTATTCGGAACTTTCACCAGCAATTCCGGCAAAGTAATAATCGACGAAACGGGTTTCTACGATCTTATAGCAACCGCAGATTCCGAAATCGCCGAGAGCGTTAGAAACCAATTCCACACAGCCAAGAAATTGATCTCGGTCATCCCCACTCCCTTCGATCAATCGATCATGGCTCAAGAAGGCGGATCGGAACACCAAGCGATTCAAGCTGCCGTCGCCGCTCTTTGGGAATTCGTCTACACGCTCTCCGATGCGGAAGAAGCCATGCAGCTTTCCGTTAAAGGACGATGAGCTTTTCCCGCATTTGGTTACTGCTCGCCATCGGTTGCTGGCCGCTCGCGGCGGACCCCAATCTGCCAGGCGGCGCAACCACTGCATTCGAGAACTCGCGCGAAGCCTACACTCAGCCCGCCAGTAATCTCGACCCCAGGAACTTCGCCCAATTCTTTTCCGGCGATACGATTTTCAATACTAATTGGGTCAACGCATCCTCGGTCGTCGATGGTCGCGACGGACTCGGTCCGCTATTCAACGCACGCTCTTGCTCTGCTTGCCACTTCAAAGACGGACGCGGGCGCCCCCCCGAAAAAGGCGAAATACCGAACGGCTTCCTCATCCGCATCAGCCAGGCCGAAAATGAAGCCCCCCATCCGATCTACGGTAATCAAATCAGCGTCAGAGCGCTGCCCGGACTGCCACCCGAAGCAGCAATCGAAATCTCCTATCAGGAAATCGTCAGCAACTATCCCGATGGGAATGAATACCGTATCCAAAAACCTCTATACGCTATAAAAAAATGGGGATACACCGAACCGAGCTCCCCGCTCATGGTATCTCCTCGATTAGCTCCGAGCGTATTTGGATTGGGCTTACTCGATGCAATCCCTGACGAAATCATTCTCGCTCGCTCCGACCCCAGCGACACGAACGGCGACGGAATTTCCGGTCGACCCAATTGGGTAAAAAGCCCCAGTAAAGGCGAACGCCAATTGGGCAAATATGGATGGAAAGCCAACAAAGCGACTATCGAAGATCAAAGCGCTGGCGCGTTTCAAAGCGACCTCGGAATCACCTCCATGCTCTTCCCCAACGAAAACCATTCAAGCTCCCAATTAGATGAATTGGATTTCCCTAGCGGCGGTTCTCCGGAACTCAGCAAACGCGACCTCGAAGACATCGTATTCTACCTTAAAGCGCTGGCTCCCCCAGCCAGTCGCTTCAAGAGCGACGAGGCTTACGAAAACGGTCGTCAACTCTTCACTCAAAGCCACTGCTCGAGTTGCCACACTCCCGATTTCACAACGCGAGCGCAGACCGAAATTCCCGCCCTCGCGAATCAACGAATCTACCCTTATACGGACCTTCTCCTCCACGACATGGGCGAACCGCTTGCCGACAATCGCTCCGATTTCGAGGCCAAGGGCAACGAATGGCGCACACCTCCACTTTGGGGACTCGGGTTAACCCAAGCAGTCAACGGACACAGTCGCCTGCTTCACGATGGACGAGCCCGTAACGTGGAAGAAGCAATTCTCTGGCACGGCGGCGAAGCCGAATTCAGCAAACAAGCCTTCATGCGCCTAAGCTCCTCTGAACGTCAGATCCTGATCGATTTCGTCGAGGCGCTATAGATTCCAAAAAGGCAACCCCAACCAAGCCGATGCCTCTCCGGCACTTGCCAGCGAAGCCTCTTCCAATTAAATTTCCGATAAACTGTCGTCGACAACCCCGAGCAACCATAAGGACATCAGAGCCGATTCCCAAGACACCGGTATCCGCGGCGCAATGATGACATCATCCTGGTCACACATATTTGGAACAATCGTCTCGCCCAAACCAGCATTCACAACTCCGCGGCGTATCGTTTCCGTCCACGTCGAAGGTTTCAGGTTTTCATGGGCATTGAATACACTTCCGCTAAACGGCAAAGAAAACGGGAGCGCCAACCTCAGGAGCAATATCGCCCAAGCCCAACACAACAAGTGCGGCGAAATCATCCGTTTAAGCAAAGGCGTAATCGCGAGGAGGATCAACGCGAGAAGAGCGAATCTAATGGTCGCGTCCCAATGTGCCCAAAACAAATCCGCCCTCTTACTTACCCTTTTCCTCTAAAATTCGCCTCAATTCATCTATATCGTCTCCTGACAATTCCTCGTTCTCTATAAAGTGGAGCATCATCGGAGCCACCTCGCCGCGAAAGACCTTCGAGAGGAACTGGCTTCCTTCCGCGCGGCGACACTCACTCTCGCTCAGTAAGGAACGGTAAACATTCGCCCGACCTTCGCGCTTCGATTCCACAACCCCCTTTGCCTCCAAACGAACCAGAAACGTATTAACCGTTTTCTGTTTCCATAAATCGTGCGTCAACCGCGCGAGCACTTCCACTGCGGTCATGGGCTCGTGGTCCCACAAGGCTTTCATAACCTCCCATTCCGCATCCGATATTCTTGGGGCATTCATCGTATCTTATACAAGCAGAACTTAATAGACTACAAACGTAATCTTCCGTCAATCCGTGATCTGTAAAACTTCAATCTCAAGCCAAACCCTAAAGGCGTACGCGTTTACAAATCCATTGGACAACGAATCCTCACAAGCGTTCAAAAGCGACTGGGCAGGTTAGCTTTGATTCCTCGCGGCTTCGAAGAATGCCAAAGCCCTGAGCTCATGCCAATAACCTGCAGGACTCGCCTTTCCGGGGAATCCGCAATGACCTCCGCCTTCAGGAATTTCCAAATGCAGCCACTTGCTCTCCCGGGCAATCTCAACGGGGTAGCAAGCTTCCGACAGGAAAGGATCGTTTTTCGCATTTACCAATAAGGCCGGTCGATCAATCCTATCCAACGAGCGAGCGCAACTGGATTGCGTCCAGTAATCGACTGCATCGCGAAACCCATTGAGCGGTGCAGTATAGGTTCCGTCGAAATCATAGAAAGTTTTCATTTTCAAGCAACCGTTAGCATAACTAAATTCTGGATACAATTCGTCTTTATCCCGGAGCTTAGAACACAAACGCCGTGCAAAACGCTTCATATAAAACCTATTGCCGGACTCGGCTAAACAATCCGAACCTCCTTGTAGCTCGCATGGAACGCTAAACGCCGCAACCGCTCGAACCGGTTTCGGAAGCCAGGACGACGTTTCCCCAAAATACTTCAACGCCACATTGCCTCCCAGGCTAAAGCCCACGACATACACTTCGCCATATCGCTCAGCTACTCGATTCATGACCTCAGCCAATCCCACAGTGTCCCCGCTATGGTAAAATCGCTCTAGCCTATTTGGCTCGCCGCTACAACCTCTCAGATTCAAAGCGCCAACCGCGTAGCTCGCCCTATCGAAGGTCCGAGCCATTGCCTTTACGTAAGGCGCCTGGCTATTCCCCTCCAAACCATGGATAACAATACAGCAACGCGACCTCGACTCTTGATCGCCCGATTTCACCCAATCGACATCCACGAAGTCCGTATCCGGCAATTCGAAACGCTCGCGACGATATCGAATCCGTAGTCGCCTCCTGGTGACATTCGGCAAGATCGTCTGCCAATGTGGATTGGAAATCCACCAAGGCGAGCGATACGTCGAATTCGCGATTAAAGGCACAGCTTGCGAACAAACCAAACAACCGGGCCCTCGCAAGCTCCGATTACTGGCAAAGTTTCTCATTTGTCCGAATGACATCCAGCCGAAGTGCAGCTCATCAGCGATTACGCTGCCGGAAAAAGCCCAAAACCTCAGTTTTTTCAAAATTGCCCAATAGGCGACTTGAAGCCCACGCTCGAACCCCTACAACTAGCCTCATGCAAGAGCGGGAAATGCAGAATCCGACTGAGTCCGAAGCCTACGCCCTGCGGCGGGCGCGGTTGGTCCAGATGCACCCCAGCGATATTGCCGCTGAAATCGAGAACCTGGAACTCGACGAAATCCGCGAAGTCTTCCGAGATCTGAATGACGACAAGACTGCAGACGTCATTCCCGAGCTGCCCCAGGAGCTCCAAACCGAGCTCATGGAAAACATGCGCCTCGAACGCGTCACCGAGATTATCCCAGAGATGCTCTCCGACGAAGCGGCCGATGCGCTAGGTGACGTCTCACCCGAGCGACTCCATGATATCATGGAAAAGCTCCCCAGCGAGGAGTACGAAGAAATCTCCGACTTGATGGAGTACCCCGAGGATTCCGCGGGCGGAATCATGCAGAAGGAGGTCCACGCCATCAAGGATTCGCTCACGTTGGCCGAAGCCCGGGAAGCGATTCGTAAGGACGAAGATCAAGACCAAGAAGATGTCAGTTCAATTTACGTCTATGCAATCGATGATTCCCAGCGCCTAAAAGGAGTATTACGACTGCGCGACCTCCTCTTTCGCGACCTGCGCCTTCTTGTCAGCAAAGTAATGGTTACCGAAGTCCGCTCGATCAGCGTCAACGCCGACCAAGAGGAAATCGCCAATCTCTTTCAGAAATACAACTACAGTTCGCTGCCCGTCGTCGATGATTTTGGAAAACTCGTCGGCCGTGTGACTTCCGATGACGTACTCGATGTCATTCAAGAAGAAGCCACCGAAGACATGCAACGCATGGTCGGTATCTCAGGCGACGAATCCGTATCCACGCCTTGGAGAAGATCAGTCCGCAACCGACTGCCCTGGCTTTGCGTCAACCTGTGCACTGGATTCGGTATAGCCTGGGTCGTATCAATGTTCGAACCGGCGATCGAACAATACGCTATCCTCGCCTTTTTTCTTCCGATTGTCGGATTGCTCGGAGGCAATGCGGGCAACCAAACCCTTACCATCGTCGTACGTTCCCTCGCTCTGGGCGAGATCGACGATGACGAATGGAAACCCCTTCTCCTGAAAGAAGTCATTACAAGTTTCACCACTGGTTTCGCAATCGGAACCTTAGCAGGTCTCGCATCATGGCTCTGGATCGGTATGCCCATCCTCGGACTCGTCGTATTTCTCGCCATGCTCCTAAACATGATTGCTGCGGCCCTCGCCGGAGTGCTCGTCCCCTTCGGCCTTCGCTCGCTGAAAATCGATCCTGCCCTCGCTTCTTCGATTATGGTCACTACCGCCACCGATGTAATTGGCTTCTTCATCTTTCTCAGCCTGGCGACCTTGGCCATCAATACATTCAGCCTCTAGAAGACCACGCTTACGGCCCTTGAATTCCGATCTATCTCCAAGTACTCCGTCATTCGAAACCTCAGAATAAACCCGCACGTAATTATTCAATAAAACCGTTCTCGCTCGACCTTAGTTGTATCCTCTTAATCCTATAACCCCCTAACTTAACGCCTTTACAACAGCTTTCGAAAAGTTGACCGCACTCAAGCGATCCGACTCGAGCCATCTGGGCTGATTTTATTTTCTTTCCCATGTCCGTCTCCGTACCTGTAGAGCAAATTCAAAAATACCTAAGCCACTCGCTCGTCAAAGTCTTCACGACAATGGCTCACGCCAAGTGCTAATTTCTAGGTCAAGAAGCCTACCGCGGTAGCCAAACTCTCAGCCCCGCAATCGATCCCATTAGAGATCCCAGTACACACATATTCGCGTCATGCGTTGGTTTTGCAGGAGAGATCAATGGCGTTTGCTACCTATTCATGGGCAACCGGTTTGCCTATCACGCTGCAAAACGGATCACCGGCATTGAAGATCCGGAACTCGACGACGATACCGTACGCGACGTTTGCGGCGAATTGGCCAACATGTTCGCCGGCACATTTAAAAACTGTATGGCCAACCTCGGACTCCCCTCCACTTTGACCATTCCGACCATTATGCAAGGCAAACGAATGGCGATCAACACTGCAGGAACCAACGATCAGTTTCGCTTCACTTTCGAAGTCGACGGCTTTCCAATCTTCGCCGACCTAATGCTTTCGGACAATTAAAAGCTTTCCTTATTAGTCAGTCAAAGGTCTCGGATCTTTGGCGAAGCGATCCGCTGATCCTACTTCGGAGCGATACGGTAAACGCAGCGCCTCGAATCGGTCATCAAATGCTCGGTCCGCTCAACACTTACCGCGTCTCCGAATGTTTGTTGAAATACACTCAGTTCCCCCGTGCAGAACCCCGCACAATTTTCCGCCGCAGCGCAAATCGGGCAATGATTCTCAACAAGATAACACACCCCCGCTTCGTCTTTTTCGACATCAGCCATATAGCCCTCCTCCGAGCGTAATTTGGCTAAAGCCTTAGCCTGCCGAAACAAAGACGCCGATCGGTCCACCTTCTTCGAGTACACCTCAACCTGCGCCGTTCCACGCCGTTTCAAAAGTGCATCCATCCCTTCCGATCCCACCGTCTCGCTCAAGCCGCTCAACAAATCGAGAATCAAATCACGATGACGATCCGAGAAATGGCGATTCGCATTTGCCGTAAGTTCCCAAAATTTGGTTGGCCGCCCCTTCCCTCGCGAGACATCTTCAGAAGTAACGTCTCCAGCTTCGCCCAACTCCCGAAGATGCTGGCGTACTGCCATCGACGAAATCCCCAACTCTTCGGCCATCACACTGCTCGGCAAGGCTCCTCGCATTTTCAGCTTATTGAGGATTTCTCGGCGGGTCTCCCAGTGGGCTCCTTTGTACTTACCGTCTTTCACTCGTTGCTTCGTGGGTTGAGGTTTTGGATCTACCGCAATCCGGCCCGATATCCAATCACATGTTTCAAAAGAATTTTCTTACCTTAAAAAGTCGAGCATAAAGAGATCTCCCGAACTAGTCAAAACTACCTGAGGCTTCCCCCTACGCAATCGCCCGGCGACATCCTGATAGACATTCCGTGTTTTCGTGCTATTGTAAATAACACGTAAACGTACAAACTATGACTGACCTCCTAATAGTTCGAATGGCCAATCGCTCCAAAGAGCGATATTCCCGGAAAGCCCGGGCCGAGAACGTACCCGTAGGGATGCACTTCGGTCTCGTTGTCGGTGTTGGACTAGGTCTTGGAATTGCCTCGGCATCCGAATTCGATCCGTTTGTCGGGATAGCGATTGGGGCAGCTTGCGGTATTGTTTTCGGCGTTTTATTTGGACGTTTTCTCAAGCCGACTCGACGATACAGGCGTACTCGACAAGCCTACTCTTACGAAGGCATGCCCTTAGAAAACGAAGAAGGCGACGAATCCGGCGAATCGTCACCTAAAACTAGCCATTAAGCTATTCGCCTGCCTAGAGGTTTTGGAATATCAGGCGATAGAAATCCGGATGCGAAATCCAGGTCTGTCCGCTGATGATCTTGCCATCAATAACGGCTTCCGGGCGTAGCCACTTTCCGCCAGCCGCTTCGGCCTCCGGACGGCAATGCTCGTAGCAAGTCACGTCGACATCGCCCAACAATCCCGCGGTCGCTAAGATTTGGATACCGTGGCAAATGCTGTAGATCCACTTGTCCTTTACGTGAAATTCTCTGACAATCTCGAGCACCTTGGGATCGTTTCTCAAGTACTCCGGAGCGCGTCCTCCAATCAGTAAGATCGCCTCGTAATCATCGACAACCACTTCCCCAAAGTCCACGTTGGACTCGGCTACGTAGCCCGGTTTCTCGATATAAGTATCCCAGCCCGGAGCAAAGTCGTGCAGGACCAAATTCAAAGGTCTCTTGGACGGAGCCGCAATGTCGACCTCGTAGTTCGCCTCTTGGAATCGATGCAGTCCGTAAAGAACTTCATAACTCTCGCCGCCGTCGCCGGTCATAATAAGTATTTTCTTGCTCATAATAGAACCTAATTGATTGGGGTATGGATAGAGTGTTCCGCCGATGCTCGTTTTCTTCGATCAAGCCGCAAGCTTGAAATGCTCTCGACCGAGAGCCTTACGGCCTTCTCTAAAAAAACATTTGCTTCCCATGACCTTCTCTTTCTCCATCCGAGGCCAAATCTTCTACTTCCCAATGTTAGATCGCCGCAAACTCCTATCTGAGATCTTCCGCTTCATCCTCGTAAGCGGAGTCTCTTTTACTATCGACGCTGGAGTTTACTTGGGGCTGACAAGTCAGCTCGACATCGATGGCTCTTGGGCAAAACGAATCAGCTTCGCATGCGTTTCAGTTTGGGGGTTCTTCGCCCACAAACATTTCACGTTTCGCCATCGATCCTTCAATCGCAGCGAACCCATTCGATTCGCATGCGTCTATCTGACTGGTTGGGTACTCAACAGCCTCGTTTACGATGCCACGATAGCTCTGGATCAGAGGGCTAAACCGGCCTTCCTCCTCGCCACATTCGCCTGGGCCTGCTGGAATTTCGTAGGCCAAAAGTGGTTCGTTTTTCGCGAGCCTGCAGAGAAAGCCTAAAACCCTTTGATTCAGACTCGTCGAGCATCGCTCTGACGTCCCGTCAGATAGTGATAGCAGGGGCGATCGCACGGATGTCCCGCAAAGCGAAACTTATCCTCATTTATTTTCCTACAATATGCAGTTTCGCCCAATTTTGACGATTCTTTCGCCATTATTGACCGATCTACGCTTCTCCAGTTCAATCGACTACCGGCACGATCTCCGAACCTTTTGCCATTCCTTCCGGCAACTCCATAATCCGTATATTGCGGAAACGTACCTGAGCCCCTTCCGACTCCAAACAAAGATACCCTTTCTTAACCGAAGAATTGCGAATGCCATTCACGAATTTTCCGTTGATCGACAACTTAACCGTTCCATCCACGCAAACGACCGTATACTTATTCCATTCTCCCTTGCCCTTGCAGCGATATTCCGGTGACGAGCTCCGCTTTCCGCGTGGATGATCGGGAATAGCCGTCACCGTTCCTGCTCCGAAAAGCTCTCCGCTTACGTATTCCTTAACTCGGTTGTGAATCACCGGGTACTCCAGCTCCAGCATCTGAACCTCCATTCCGTTCGGCAAGCGATTAGCGCTGTTAACTTCGCCTTCGCTCCAAACAAACACGCCCGAATTTCCGCCGGCTTCCAAATGCATCCATTCGATTTCCAAAATGAAATTCTCGTATTGCCGATCCGAGCGCATCACTCCAATCGGCAGACCTTGGCAAACGATCATTCCGTCTTTCACGGACCAAGTATCCGGTCCCGTATTCACATCCACCCAACCATCCAGGTTCTTACCATTGAACAAGGGCTTAAACGACAAAGGTTCGTCTGCCCCAGAAAAGCCACTTCCCAACAAAACGATCAATCCAATTATTAGTATTTTCATAGTCTTATATCTAAGTTGTTTTAAAGTCTCAATTCTTCCATCCCACTGGCTGAGTCCAGGCTTTTTGGACGAAATCGCTATACGCATCGTATTTAAAATACGGAGGCGCATCGCAATGCACCACCCCTCTGACGTAGAGCTCGTCGCCAGTCATCCGATAAACGGCCTTCGAACCTTCGGTCGATTGCAGCGACATGCCAATCCGTTCGTCCGCATAGTCCGCGGTCACCGGATGCGAAAGTCCTTTCTCGTCAACGATCGCTTCCACTTCCTCATGATCCAGCGACGCTTCTTTGTGCGTACCAATAAAATCGATACGATAGTTCAGCCCTTTCTTTTTTTTGACTACCACGGTCAAGGTCCCTGCTTCCGCATCGAACTCCAGCTTCTTGAGGATTACGCCCGTAGTAGAATAGAACATCCCTTGTTGCATTGCTTTCGCAATCGCATTGGGCGTCAACGCGCGTGCCCGCACCATCACCCAGGACGTTCCTGGAGCGTTCATCACATAGTCACCGACATGATAATCGTGCGTGTCGTCCGTAGCCGTTCCATAGATTGGAGGCAACCCGCCGCGCTTCAAGCGCAGCGTATTCGCGATGTCCCAGATTCGCTCTAACGAAGGCCGACTACCGTCGCCAAGGTTAAAGCAATTCGAGCTGGAATTCATAATCTCCACCCCATGCAAACCTTCAATGTCAGCCAGCATTTCGCCCGTAACTGAAAACTTATAATTGGGGTGATTCACCTGCCAGAAGACCGGATCGCCA
>Ga0233432_10000331_pt1 | contig 45551 bp, 42 predicted proteins | sample SI_122_August201_6_FD_179870 | JGI IMG/M metagenome (GOLD analysis project Ga0233432, IMG submission 179870) | Seawater microbial communities from Saanich Inlet, British Columbia, Canada - SI_122_August2016_10_MG | ecosystem: Environmental > Aquatic > Marine > Inlet | place: Canada: British... | reverse complement strand
TTTGCAGATATATTCAACTGCGGACGTTCGAAGCCATAATCAATTAGCTTTTCCCAAGTTTGATTTTTGATAAAGAGATAGTCTTTTTGCCCCTCCATTATAGAGATTAATAGGTTGTTGAATGAACCAATATTTGTAAAGCTTGCATTTATTAAGGTTGAATCTGTAAAAAACATATCTTTTGTCCATTGTGTATAGTCTGAGAGAAATTGATTGTTAGCTTCTGAATAATACAAGCCTTGATTTGTAGCAACATATATATCTTCTTCAATTATTGTAGTTTGATTAATTTCCAAGTAGACTCCATTTTCACCAATTTTATAAGTATCTTTTATTTCTTTTTTAATTAAATCAAGAACTACAACTCCAAATGAACAAGACAAGTATGCTAAGTTATTTTTAAAGTAAACATTATTGATTTTTTTTAAACCACTAATTTCTTTTCTTTTAACATCAGGTATATTGATAATTTCATTTTCTTGTACTAGGTCTATATTACAATTTTCATAACTTATTAGAATAGTATTTGAAATTTTATCAAATGCTATTTGCTCTGCTTGATTTTCTGATAAGCCATTGATCTTGGATATTCGGTTGATACTATTATCTTCATTGTTATAATAAAAAACACCCCCTTGAGCAATGCAGTATGTTTTTTCATTTACGATTGCTAAATCAGTTATTTGATTATATGCTAAATAATCTTTCCAATATCCAATTTCAACATCTTGAGTGAAGGATACTAGGGGAAATATAATTAGAAATAAAATTCTCATATTCTAGCAATTATAAAAATATTTACACTCATTTAAACCTTATTTGATTAAAAAAATTGTACAATTTAATTCTTTCTTAGTTTTGTAGTATTAGGCTCAGTAGTTCAACTGGATAGAATATCAGATTTCGGCTCTGACGGTTGGAGGTTCGAATCCTCCCTGGGTCACAAAATTATTCAATAATTATCTTTTTTATGATACTCCCGTTTTTACGTTGGTGTAACAAGATTTTATTGTTTTCTAGTTTATTTCTTTTACCTAATAAGTTATAAATATTTCCATCTCTTAAATCTTGATTTATTTCATTTACATTTGATAAACATTGAATATTTATAGTATCAGAGTAAAATACCAGATCATTAAGTTCTGATTCTAATTCAATTACAATATGTAAGTCACCTGAAATATTTGGTGTTACAAATAGGTTGGTGAAATTTATTTGACTTGTATATCCTGCACTGTAGTTATTGCCATCATTTGGAGATGTTGTTGATACTCTTACTCCTGAAGAGGTGTTTTCAATAGCAAAAAATCCAATTAAACTACTACTACTATCATATGAATTTATAATTGCATAATTTGCCCCAGCAATTAGCCCTACCCTAAGTGTGCTATTTATGTTTTGTGTAGCTGAGTTTAAAACTGCATAGCCAACGGAGTCTCCTGAACTTACTGAGGAAATATTAAAATAACCACCATCTGTTGTTATGGTGCTATTACCAATATCAGGCTCATTTTGAGATTGGTTTATTTGCACTAATAATGATGAGGGGGTATTGCATTGTGTGCTACCCAAAGAAGTCGAGATTATAGGATTAAATGGCTCAGGAACAAATATACTAGTGTTAAATGTATCGCTAGCTGACCATAGAGAACCCATATTTAGTGTAGAATCATGGTATGCCATAATTTGCCATTCATAGGTTGTGTTTTGTTGTAGGATAGGAATATTTGTGAAGTTAACCCCACTATTTATAATGCTCAAATTTTGCCAGTTGTTTGTATTATATATTCTATAATGTACTCTATATCTATCTGCTGACGGTACATTATTCCAGTTTGCTTGAGCAGAATTATGTGTTATGTTGTTGGTTATCAGGTTATTAGGCGTGGGGCATAATATTGTGGAAGTGAAAAACGTATCTACTTGTGACCAATTAGAATAATTAGCATTGATTGTATCGCAATGACTTCTTATTTGCCAGATGTACGTTGAATTATCAACTAGGTTGTTTAGTACTTTTGATGTTAATAGCGAGTCTATATTGTTTTTATATGACCATGGAGATGTATTTATTACTTTATATCTGATTTTGTAATGATGAACATTATTTACATTATTCCAATTTAGATTAGCACTAAAAAAATACACATTATCAGAAAAAATGTTTTGAGGTACTCCACATTGTGAAAACAGATTTACGGATTGACAAATAATAAGAATAATTACTAAATATTTTTTCATATCTAGACAAATTTACAAATTAAAAAATTTATTTTTTATTTTTAAAGATGTATATAGTGCTGGAGTACTCTGTAAAGCCAAGCATTGCAGAAATGTTTGAAATTACTCCCATCAAGAACCCCTCTATATATTGCTTTCTGCCACTTCGATACTCACTGCTCAATAAAGAAACATAAAAGGAATCAAATTTCATTCCAATTTTATTCTTGAGAGTAAAATTATATCTACTCATTAAGTTAGTTATTGTTTTAGGGCAAAAATGATTTACATGTATTGGAACATCCCATGCCGCCCAATAATTCTTGTATTTTTTAGCATCTAATGATTTGTGATTTGGTACTGCAATTATTAAAACGCCATTATTTCTTATGATTCTATTTAAATGCTCAATTGTCTTATTTAAATCATATACATGTTCCAAAACATGCCACATAGATACGCTATCAAACTCATCTATATTAAATTGATTTAGATTGCTCTCTGACCTTATATCTAAATCGTAATTTTTTATAGCTTTACTTCTTGCTATTTCTGATGGCTCTATTCCAATACACTCTATATTTTTTATATTACATGCATTCAAGAACTCTCCAGTACCGCATCCAACATCAAGATGTTTTTTTGTCCCTATTGAATTTAGAAGTAGTTTTGTTTTTGTTTTAATCGCGTATTTTCTTACTGTTTGATATAAGAAGTTAAATAAACCTTTATTACTATTAGTGTGTGAAATATATTTGTCACTCTTGTAATATTCACCTATCTTCTTTTCTTTGACCCTAGGGTTGGTAAATAAAAATTCGCAATCTTTACATTTTACAATAACAAATTCTTCGTTACTAGTGCTATAATCTTTTGTTTTAGTAATTCTTAAAAAATTATTACCATTACATATTTGACAGTTTTTTATTTCAATCATCTTCCCATATATATTAATAGTATATTAATGTCAGAAGGTGATACCCCGCTTATTCTACTTGCTTGCCCAATAGATCTAGGTTTTATTTCTGCTAATTTTTCTTTACCCTCAGTAGAAATTGAATGTAATTTTTGATAGTTAAAATCTTGTGGAATCTTTATGTCCTCCAGCTTACTTAGTTTTTTAGCGGCTTCCGCCTCCTTTTCTAGGTAACCACCATATTTTATTATTATTTCTGCCTGTTCGATTGCATCTTTTGAAATTTTACTTTCTTTTAAATATTCCCTAAGTTCTTCAGAAATCAGTAGGTCATCAAACTTTACATGTGGTCTTGATAAAAATGAAAAAAGTTTTCTTTTTTGAGTTACTTCTGCGCTTTTTTTCTCTTTTAGCACCTTATTTATTTTTTCAGGTTCTATATTTTGTTTTTTAAGAAACTTTATAAGGTTTTCCGTTTGATCTATTTTTATATTTAGCCTTTTATATCTCTTCGAGTCCGCTAATCCTAAATCATATCCTTTTTTGGTTAATCTAATATCTGCATTATCTTGTCTTAATAACAATCTGTATTCTGCTCTTGAAGTAAACATTCTATATGGTTCATCCGTTCCTTTTGTTATTAGGTCATCTATCAAAACACCTATATATGCATCAGACCTTGTTAATACAAACTCATCTTTTTTTATTACCTTTTGATGTGCATTTATTCCAGCTATTAAGCCTTGGCAGGCCGCTTCTTCATATCCTGTTGTCCCGTTTATCTGACCGCAAAAGAATAAGTTTTCAATAATTTTAGTTTCTAATGTAGTTTTAAGCTGAGTTGGTGGGAAGTAATCATATTCTATTGCATATCCGGCTCTGAAAAGCTTAACATTTTCCAAGCCCTTTATTTTTCTTAGAGCTTCTATTTGAATATTTTCAGGTAGTGATGTTGAAAATCCGTTTAGATATATTTCTATTGTCTCTTTTCCTTCTGGTTCTATAAAAAGTTGATGCCTAGGTTTGTCTGCAAATCTTACTATTTTGTCCTCTATTGAAGGGCAGTATCTCGGACCTAGCCCCTGTATTCTACCATTAAACATTGGTGATTTTTCAAATCCTTTTTGTAGTACTTGATGCACTGCCTCTGATGTGTATGTAATGTAACAACTTTTTTGATTTTCAATTTCATTTTTTTCTATATATGAAAACCCCCCCTGTTCTTCATCTCCCTTTTGCTCTTCTGTTTTTGAATAGTCAATTGTACGACCATCAAGTCTTGGCGGTGTTCCAGTTTTCATTCTCCCATGAGTAAACCCCAAATCTATTAGTTGTTTTGTAATTCCTTCAGCAGCAGGTTCACCCGAACGCCCACCCTTATAATTTTTTTCTCCTAAATGGATCAGGCCATTTAAAAATGTACCATTACATAAAACAACACTCTTACCACTTATAGCAACCCCCATCTTTGTTTTCACTCCTATGATTTTTTCTTTATCTATCAAAACACTTTCAACACTATCTTGGTAAAAGTCAATATTTTTATTTTTTTCAAGTGCAAGCCTCCACTCTTTCTCAAATAACTTTCTATCGCATTGTGCCCGTGGACTCCACATTGCCGGCCCTTTAGATTTGTTAAGCATTCTAAACTGAATTGTAGATCTATCAGTTATTATTGCAGACATTCCTCCTAATGCATCAATTTCTCTTAGTATTTGTCCTTTTGCAATTCCCCCCATTGCTGGATTACACGACATTCTGGCTATTGTTTCCAGGTTTTGTGAAATAAGAAGGACTTTTGATCCAAGCGTTGCAGCGGCATGTGCAGCTTCACAGCCTGCATGCCCACCACCAACAACTATTACATCATATTTTTCCGTATAATTCATAATGTTTCACATGAAACAAAAAAAACTAAACAATTGATAATCAGTGATTTATATATTATCTAGGTAGTAGTTTTCTTTTTTTCTTATTATTTTCTTTTCTTCTTTATTCTGATCATTATATCCAAGCAAATGTAATAAACCATGGGCCATTACTCTTTGTAATTCGTAATTATAACTAACCTGATAAAATTTGGCGTTATCATTTACTCTTTCTAAACTAATTATAATATCACCAGCTATCTTTTTATCTGCAGAGCTATCAAAGGTTATAACATCTGTATATGATTCGTGCTTAAGGTATTTTTTATTATACTTCAGCATTTCTTCATCATCCACAAATAAAAAACTTAAGCTTACAATTTCTTTTCCTTCATTATTAGAAATACTATTTAACCACAATTTTTTCTTTCTAAGATCTTTTACTTTAAATTTTGATGTATTCTGAAACGTTATCATTTTTTCTTTTTTATAATCGAATTAAAGTACTTACTTACTTCCTTTTTGTAGTATGGTTTTAAATTAATTGGATTTGAATTTAGTAATTCAATTTGGTTAATTTTCTCCTTCAGTATTTTATCTATTTCTTCAGACTTATTCTTATCGTCTATTCTCCATTCAAAAGATTCTCTTTTTTCTTCCTCACCCTCTTCTTTTTTAGCTTTTTCATAGTCAATAAAGTTATCAATGATTTGATCTAATCTCTCTAATGTTGTGTTTGATATTTTATTATTAATAATATCGTATTCATTTTCCTCCATTTGTTTTTTTATTTCTTCAATTTTTTTGGAATCCTTTGAATTATTCTCTCCATTTTTTAAGTTTTCTAGTCCAGATTTAATTAATCCTTGTTTTTTGGCTAATTGCATCAGATCCTTACTACTCATTTTTTTGTTACCCTTATTTTTCTCCCCATTTTTTTGTCCATTTTTCATTTTTTTATTAAGCTCTTTTTGAGCTTTTTTTATCTCCGACATTGATGGGTTATTAGAATTTTTAGGATTGTTACAATTTTTTGGTTTTTTACAACTAGAAGGCATCGAGCTTAAATCCATTTGCATGCTTTTAAGAATCTCTGATAATAACAGTGCAAGATTATTTGTTGAAGTCATTACAAATTGTTGTTTTTCTGAAGCTTTATTAGTTTTTCTTTCTTCTAAAAAACTAGTTGTATAATTCATATTATCTTTAATTAATGTAATTTCTTTATTAATTCTTGATTTGATTTTTACCACTCTTTTGCTAAGAGCAAAAAGAGAATCTTCAATTATTTTGCTGTCATCTTGTAATTTTTGCTGTTTTCTAACAAGATTAACAAAATCAGGATTTGTTGTTTTTGTTTTTTGAGTAATTGAGATTAATTCTTCCTGGTTGAAAGATAGTGTTATAAGGTTTTCTAATATCTCCCTAAGCGTTTCGATGTTTTCTATTTGTGCCTCCTCACTATTGCTTTGTTGCATTGACATTAAGCTTTGTTCAAGATCTTCAAGTTTTTTGATAGCATCATCTTGCTTTTTTGAAGAACTTTTCTTTTTATTTTTCTCTAAATCATTTTTGCTTTGTTTCATTAGACTGCTTATCTCTTCTTGCTCTTCTTTTGTTTCTGGAATTTGATTTTTGTTTTCTAATTCATCATTTTTTTTCTTTAATTCATCCAATGATTTTTTAATTTCCTCCATTTCTTTTTCTAAAACTTCTTGTTCTTTAGCTAAATCATCAGTTTTTGCTTGTTTGTTGTCTGTTTCTTCTTTTAGATTTTTCTGTTTTTCTTTAACCTTATTTAAATCATTAATTATTTCCTCAGTTTTTTGTTCAAATTCTAGTTGTTTGAATAATTCTAACTCTCTGTCTAATTCTTTTTCCAGATTATCATTTTGCGAATCTAACTGCTCTAACAATTCTTTTAATTTTTCCTTATCCTCTTCATTAATTAATTGTTCAAATTCTTCCAAAAGTTTTTTTAATTCTTCATCAATTACACTTTCCATTAATTCTTTTAACTGTTTTTGTTTTTCTAGATTTGATGAGTTAATTTTGGATTGTTTTTTTTCTTGTAAGCGACTATTTTGCTTATTATTCTCTATTTCATTTAAAATTTTATTTTGTTTATCAAGTATTTCTTTTGCTTTTTGTTTGTCCTCCCAACTTAATTTATTTTTATCGATAATATCCTTGTTGAAATTATTTATTTCTTTTCTTAGTTCTTTTGCTTGGTTCATAGATGTACTTAGGCTATTTTTAATCTTTTTATTTATCAATTCTTTTTCAAAAATATTTTCTTTCCTTGATTTTTTGGTATAACTGTAAACCTCGCTTTTAGTTTTTTTATTTCCATTTATAGCATCATTGTCCCATACTTCAAAATAGTATTTTACTTCTTGATTTTCATTAATATCAAGCTTATCAAAATTAAACTGGAAATAAAAAATCTGTTCTGTATCTCTAGAAATTTTTATTTTTTTTGATTTCCTGTTTAAATCAATATCGTAAATGAAACTTAATTTACTAAGCCCATAATCATCTGTTATAATACCACTAAAAAAAGCGATGTTATCAACACTATCCTTTGATTGATCAATTGATATTTTTGGAAACTCATCTTTTGTTATATTGACATTAAAATTAATTGTATCTGAAACTGAAAAATTATTTTTATATGAAAAAACCACATCAGTTGGCTTGTAAAAAATCTTATTTTTCATCAAAGATTTTTCTATTTTTTTAATAGACTTTTCATTGTTGAATGAAATATACACAGAGTCCACATTTTCAAAATCAACTATCCATTCAACTTTAGTCCCTTCATTTATATCTAAATCTTCAAGACTATTTATAATTTCTTTTTCTTTATTTGTGTAAGATGGAGGAGTGATTATGGTTTTTACTCTATTAATTGTGGGACTTGGAATTATATCAATAACGTAATCTATTGACTTATAGCCGCCGCCTACAATATTAAATTTTAAGTCATCGGCTAAATTTTTAAATAAAAACTCATGACTACTCAAGCTTTTTTTAGTCATCAAAAATTGATTATTACTAAACCTAACAAAAAACTTATTTGGTATTTCTTCTCCTTCTATTTGAATCTTAAGATTATAGTCTTTAAACTGATTCCCAATTAACTTTCTTTCTATTAAAATATTATAAGGAGCTTCGGGTTCAAAAAATTTATTGTGTTTAATAATTCTCTCAGAGCTTTTGGTAATAACATCCTCTTTTCCACTAATAAACAATATAAATATAAAGCCTAGAGGAATTAACAGCCATTTACTATTTTTAAGTGAAGATTTAAAATTTATAGCGCTTAAAATTGGTACCGGTGAAATTTCAAGCGTTTTTTGTTCAATACTTGCGTTTATGAGCTCACTATCACCGCTCATCTCATTTAGCTCTAAAATATTTGTTAGCTTATCATTAATTTCACTAAAATGTTTTCCAAGTATTTTAGCAGCATCTTTATAATTAATACCTTTTCTAAAATTTAGCAATTTTAGAATAGGTATAAAAATATATTTGAATGCAATAGCTGTATTTAATGCAATGTAAAGCCAAAAGAAAAATGTTCTTAAAGCAACATCAAACATAATATAGTGCTCCAGCACCGCAATTACAACAAAGAAAACAATCAAACCAAGTAAAGAGAGTACAATACCTTTTACAAGTTGATTTATATAGTATTTTCTAATAAACTGATTTAGCTTATCAAATAAGTTTTTTCTGCTTTCCACTTATGCAAAAATACAATTTTAATGTACTACAATTTAGATGAATTTATATCTTAAATACTATCTTTGTGCAAATTTTAATACATGTCTGAAGTAAGAGTTCGATTTGCACCAAGCCCAACAGGACCACTGCATATTGGTGGTGTAAGAACAGCACTTTATAACTATCTATTTGCCAAAAAGCATCAAGGCAAGATTATTTTAAGAATTGAAGATACGGATCAGTCTAGGTTTGTAAAAGGAGCAGAAAACTACATAATAGAATCTTTAAATTGGTGTGGTATAAAGTTTGATGAAAGTATTATAAATAAAGGAGATTATGGTCCATACAGACAGTCTGATAGAAAAGAAATATATAGAGAATATGCTGAAAAATTAATAGAAGAGGGCAACGCATATTACGCCTTTGACACTTCTGAAGAGCTTGATGAAATGAGAAGCAGAATGAAGAAGGCTGGAGTTCCTTCCCCCCAATATAATTCTATTACAAGATCTAGCATGAAAAACTCTATTTCTCTTTCAGAAGATGAGGTAAAAAGCAGATTAAATAATGATGAAAAATATGTAATTAGAATCAAAATGCCTAGAAATGAAGAGGTGAAAATTCATGATGTTATTAGAGGCTGGGTAGTTGTTAATACTAATAATATGGATGATAAAGTTATTTTTAAATCTGACGGAATGCCAACATATCATCTTGCTAATGTGGTTGATGACTATTTAATGAAAATTTCGCATGTTATTAGAGGTGAAGAGTGGTTACCATCAGCTCCTTTACATGTGTTGTTGTACAAGTTTTTAGGATGGGGTAAAGAAATGCCAAAATTTGCGCATCTACCTTTAATCCTCAAGCCTGATGGAAATGGAAAGTTAAGTAAAAGAGATGGGGATCGATTAGGATTTCCTGTTTTTCCAATAAAGTGGATTAACCCTGATAATGGTGATGTTAGCTTAGGATATAAGGAGCAGGGTTATATTACGGAAGCCTTTATTAATATGCTATCGCTTCTTGGGTGGAATCCCGGTACTACACAAGAAATTTTTTCTATGAACGAGCTAATACAATCTTTTAGCTTAGATAGAGTAGGTAAAGCCGGCGCTAAGTTTGATTTTGATAAAACAAAATGGTTTAATCAACAATACTTGAGGGCGAAAAATAAAGAAGATTTAGCTAATGAATTGCAAATAATATTAAAGGAAAATAATATTAAGATGGATGATAAATTTGTTGCATCGGTCTGCAATCAGCTTAAGGAAAGAGCAACATTTGTAAAAGACATGTGGTTAGAAGGTGCTTATTATTTTTCTGCACCAACTACTTATGACGAAAAAACAATTAGAAAAAAATGGAAGGAAGACACTCCAAGATTTTTATCAGAATTAAAAATTAGGTTAGAAAAGATTTCTGATTTTAGTTCTATAAATATTGAAATAGAATTTAAGAAATATTTAGAGGATAATGATTTAGGTATGGGGAGACTACTTCCTGCTTTTAGACTTGCATTAACAGGTCTGGGAATGGGCCCTTCTCTTTTTGATATCGCATCCCTTTTGGGAAAAACAGAAACTATAATGAGGATGGAAGTAGCGTTAAACACTATTAAATCATGAGTTTGATTACTGTTGAGGGAATTAGAGTTTATGCTTATCATGGTCATTTGCCCGAGGAAGCAATTTTAGGAGGACACTTCATTGTAAATGTTTGTGTAGATATAGATGCATCGGAAGTAGAAAAGTCTGATGATTTAAATCATACCGTTGACTATGTTCAGATTATAGAAATTGTTAAAAATCAAATGAAGATACGAGCTAATATGATTGAAGTTCCAGCAAAAAGAATTGTTGATGCTTTATTGCCTTTAAGTAAAGTCCAGAAAGCAAAGGTTGAAGTAGAAAAAGTGTTACCTCCTATAAACGCTACTTTTGATAAAATTTCAGTTACTGTTAAAGGAGAAAATTAACTGATATTTAGATTTGATTTACAAAATTATTTATATCTACTTTCTTGGAGATTATGCTATGAATTTGTGCAATAGAAATTCTTTTTTGCTCCATAGTATCTCTGTCTCTTAAGGTAATTGTATCATCTTCTAGCGATTGATGATCAATTGTAATACAGAATGGAGTTCCAATAGCATCTTGTCTTCGGTATCTTTTTCCTATTGAATCTTTTTCTTCATATTGACAATTAAAATTAATTCGCAAGCTCTTCATTATTTCTCTTGCCTTTTCGGGCATACCATCTTTTTTTGTTAGCGGAAGAACTGCAGCTTTTATTGGAGCTAAAAAAGAAGGTAATTTAAGTACTGATCTTTTTTCTCCATTTTCTAATTCTTCCTCACAAAACGCGTGACTTAAAACACTTAAGAACATTCTATCTAAACCAATAGAAGTTTCAACTACATATGGGGTATAACTTTTACCTAACTCTGGGTCAAAATACTGTATTTTTTTCCCAGAATGTTCTTGATGTGCTGTTAAATCAAAATCTGTTCTTGAATGAATACCCTCTAATTCTTTAAACCCAAAAGGAAATTTAAATTCAATATCAGATGCGGCATTAGCATAGTGAGCTAAATTTTCATGATCATGAAAACGATAATTTTCAGAACTTATGCCAAGAGATAGGTGCCATCTCATTCGATTTTCTTTCCAATATTCGTACCATTTTATTTCATCTCCTGGTCTGACAAAAAATTGCATTTCCATTTGTTCAAACTCACGCATTCTAAAAATAAATTGACGTGCAATAATTTCGTTTCTGAAGGCCTTCCCAATTTGTGCAATTCCAAAAGGAATTTTCATACGAGATGTTTTTTGAACATTTAAAAAATTAACAAAAATACCTTGTGCAGTTTCAGGTCTAAGGAAAAGATCAGAAGCGCCTCCAGCTGTAGCTCCCATTTGAGTTTTAAACATTAAATTAAATTGACGAACATCAGTCCAATTGTTAGTTCCTGAAACAGGACATTTTATGTCAAGCTCAATAATTAAATTTTTTATTTCTTCCAGATTTCCCGAAGAAAAAGAAGTATTCATTTTGTTATTTACATAGCTTATCTTTTTTTGTCTTTCTAAAACTCTACTATTAGTTGTGACAAATTCTTTTTTGTCAAAATCAGCACCAAAACGCTTAGAAGCTTTTATAACTTCTTTTTCTATTTTTACTTCAATTTTGCTAATATAATCTTCAATCAATACATCAGCACGATATCTTTTTTTGGAATCTTTATTGTCAATTAAAGGATCATTAAATGCATCAATATGGCCAGATGCTTTCCAGGTTTTCGGATGCATGAAGATTGCAGAATCAATGCCAACAATATTTTCATGCATATTAACCATGCAAGTCCACCAATAATTTTTAATATTATTTTTTAGCTCTACACCATTTGGTCCATAGTCATAAGCTGCAGATAATCCATCGTATATTTCAGAAGATTGAAAAACAAAACCATATTCCTTGGCGTGCGCAATAATATTTTTAAACAGATCTTCTTTATTTAACATGTCACAAATCTAAGAATTCTCAAAATATTATTATGTAATTTTACAATATGATTCAGATTGAGGACAAAATTATATCCCAAGAAATATTTGATCAACAATTTGTGTGTGATCTAAATGCATGTAAAGGTGCGTGTTGTGTTGAGGGCGATTCAGGAGCCCCACTTTTAAAAAATGAAGCCAAAGAATTAGAAAAATCATATCCCATTATAAGAAAATATCTTTCAGCGGATGGTAAAGAAGCAATAAAAAAGCAAGGATTCTCAGTTATTGACTCTGATAATGATTTAACAACTCCATTAGTCAATAATCGTGAATGTGCATACGTTTTTAATGATTCGGGTATTACCAAATGTGCTATTGAAAAAGCATATTTAGAAGATGAGATTAGCTTGAAAAAACCAATTTCATGTCATTTATATCCTATAAGAATAACAGAGTACAAGGAATTCGATGCTGTAAATTATGAATCAAATAAAATCTGCTCTCCTGCTTGTAAGTTAGGAGAACTGCTAAAGGTTTCAGTTTTTAGATTTTTAAAAGAGCCTTTAATACGTAAATATGGCGAATCCTTTTATACAGAGTTAGAGGTAGTTGAAAAATCTCTTAATAAGAAGTCTATTTAAATGCATTTTCTCCTGTAATGTCTAGACCAGTAATGAGTAAATGAATATCATGAGTTCCTTCATATGTGATTACTGATTCTAAATTCATCATATGTCTCATTATTGAATAATCTCCAGTAATACCCATTGCGCCAAGAATTTGCCGAGCATCTCTTGTAATATTAAGTGCCATCTCAACATTATTTCTTTTACACATAGAAATTTGTGCAGTTGTCGCTCTATTTTCGTTTTTTAGAACACCTAATCTCCAAGTTAAAAATTGTGCTTTAGTAATTTCCGTAATCATTTCCGCTAATTTCTTTTGCTGAAGTTGAAAAGCAGCAATTGGTTTACCAAACTGAATTCTTTCTTTGGAATACCTTAGCGCGGTGTCATAACAGTCCATAGCTGCTCCAATCGCTCCCCAAGCAATACCATATCTTGCAGAGTCTAAGCAGCCAAGTGGTGCGCCTAATCCATCTTTATTTGGCAAAATATTTTCTTTTGGAATTTTAACATCATCAAAAACTAGTTCTCCAGTTGCAGAGGCTCTTAAACTCCACTTATTATGTGTTTCAGGAGTTGTAAATCCATCCATGCCTCTTTCAACAATTACACCTTTAATTCTTCCAGATTCATTTTTTGCCCAAACCACTGCTATATCAGCAAAAGGTGAGTTAGAAATCCACATCTTAGCTCCATTTAACAGGTAATGATTACCTATATCTTTTATATTAGTTGTCATTCCCCCAGGATTTGATCCGTGGTTTGGTTCAGTTAATCCAAAGCATCCAATCAACTCTCCACTAGCAAGCTTTGGTAAATATTTTTTACGTTGTGATTCATTTCCATATTTATATATCGGATACATGACTAGTGAGGATTGTACTGAAGCAGTTGATCTCACCCCACTATCACATCTTTCTAATTCTTGCATTATTAAACCATATGAAATATTATCAAGGCCTGCTCCACCGTATTCAACAGGAATATAAGGTCCAAATGCACCTATCTCAGCTAGTCCTGGTAGTATATTTTTAGGAAATACTGCTTTTTGACAGGCGTCCTCAATAATCGGAGATACTTCTTTTTTGATCCACTCTCTAGCCGCATCTCTTATAAGTTTATGTTCCTCTGTAAGAAGTTCATCTAATTGAAAATAGTCTGGCGCTTGATATAGGTCTTGTTTCATAAAAGTTAAATAATCTTAAATGCAAAAATATTGTTTTTCTAAATAAATTAACAACTATTTATAATAATATAAAAAAGTATTTTTGTGCCTAACATGAACCCAATCTTACAAATTGAACAATCCTTTTCATTAGTTTTCTTACTACTTACTATATCACTTTTTTTAGTTGGTGTTTTAAGAGCATATTATTGGAAGCATACGAAATTGCTTTTTTTAGCTTCATTAAAGTATAGATATGCGAGTCAATATTTAAGACAGGATAATGTGTTTACTGAGAGAGTAAATTGGCTTACCTTTGCAGTGTTATTTATTAATTTCCCTCTTTTATTTTTAATTAATTCTCCAGATTTTGAATTAAAAGAGTTTATGTATATTTTTTTTCTGATAATCACCTTTTATCTTTTTAAGTATCTAATTATCAGATTTTTAGGTAGTTTATTATTTATTAAGGACATTACAAGATTAACAGTTTTCTTTTCATACCTTTCAGATAAGTCTTTTGCAATTACATTAACACCCTTTATTTTAATATCTTATTATTTTAGTTTTGATGTAAGTTCGCTGACACTACCATTTATATTCATTCTTGGTGCATTTTTTTATGTTTTTAAATCTTTTTGGATGTGGAGAATTGGAAGAAATTCGTTTGGTTTATCTTCTATATATATATTTTTGTATCTTTGCATCCTAGAAATTTATCCTTTTGTATTTTTTACAAAAGGATTTTTTTACTAAAATAAGTAATGACAACAGCTAAAAAAAAAGTAAAATCTATTTTAATATCACAGCCTAAGCCAGAGGTCAAATCTCCTTACGCTGCAATTGAAAAAAAATATAAATTAAAGATAGATTACCGCCCTTTTATTCATGTTGAAGAGATATCTACTATTGAATTTAGAGAACAAAGAATTAGTATTTTAAATCACGATTCAGTTATTTTTACCAGTAAGCACGCAATGGATCATTATTTTGGAATGTGTGAAAAGCTTAGAATAAAAGTACCTGATTATACTAAGTATTTCTGTGTTTCTGAGGCCATTGCTCATTACTTGCAAAACTTTATAACTTTTAGAAAAAGAAAAGTTTTTACAGGCGAGCAGAGCTTTGCAAGTTTAATACCTGTCATGCAAAAACACAGTGATAGTAAATTTATTTTCCCTTGTTCTGATGTTTTGAAAAATCGACCAAATAAATCACTTGAAGAAAGTAATTTAGATTATACAAAAGCTCAGATGTATAAGGTTGCATGTTCCGATTTGTCTGATCTTAAGGATGTGAAATATGACATATTAGTGTTTTTTAGTCCAACAGGCATTAAATCACTTTTTGAGAACTTTCCAGAGTTTGTTCAAGCAGAAACAAGACTTGCAGTCTTTGGGCCTACAACAGTTAAATCGGTAAAAGATCATAATCTAAGAGTTGATATTGAAGTCCCTAATAAGAATGCCCCTTCTATGTCAATGGCATTAGAACAATACATTAAAGAGGCTAATAAGAGAAGAAGGTAAACCAATTTTATGTTTAGTTTAAATAAGTCAGAAAGACTTTGTGGTAAATCATCTACAACTGAACTTTTTTTGAGTGGAAGTTCAATTAATGATGACTCTTTTCGAATAATTTTTTTAGCTCAAGATTATACAAGAGAAGTTTATTTTAAAAGTCAATTTATTGTTCCAAAAAGACATGTTTCAAGAGCTGTTGATAGGAATTTTATTAAAAGACAAATGAGAGAGGCACTCCGAAAAAATAAAACAATATTGATTGATTTTTTACAAAAAACTAGCAAACAATTAAATTTTGCTATTATTTATCAAATTTCAGAAACACAAGAGACTAGTTTTATAGATGAAAAAATAAAATCCTTAATTATTCGTTTAATTAAAAAGTTATGAAACAGGTTTTATCAATGATTTTATTGTTTTTAATTTACTTATACCAATATATAATTTCTCCATTAATTCCTGCAAGATGTAGATATAACCCCACTTGCTCAACTTATTCTAAAGAATGTATAATTAAATATGGTCCTTTTAAAGGTTCTTTATTAACTTTAAAAAGAATTTTAAAATGCCACCCATGGGGCGGCACAGGCCATGATCCTATTCCATAACTTCTATGATTAAAAAAATTAAAATTACAATACTAACTATAGCCTTAGTTTTTACTTCATTTAGCTTTACAGATAATTACTTTGAGATTGCAAAAAATCTTGACATTTTTACTACTCTCTATAGAGAACTAAATAATTACTATGTTGATGAAACTGACCCTGGTAAATTAATGAAGACTGCTATTGATAAAATGTTAAAATCTTTAGATCCCTATACAAACTATATTCCTGAATCTGAAATTGAAGATTTTAAATTTATGACTACTGGGCAATACGGGGGTATTGGAGCGGTAATTACAAAAAGAAAAGATTTTGTTTTTATTAATGAGCCATACGAGGACTTTCCAGCACAGAAAGCAGGATTATTGGCAGGAGATAAAATACTCGAGATTGATGGTGTTGATGCTAAAGGAAAAAGCACCGAAGATGTTAGTAAGGCACTTAAAGGTCAGCCAAATACTTCTGTGAAATTGTTAATAGAAAGACCATATGAAGACAAACCTTTTGAGGTTTCTTTTAAAAGAGAAAAAATTTCTGTTAAAAGCGTTCCTTTTTACTCATATATTGAAGAAGGAATAGGTTATATCAAACTTAGAAGCTTTACTCGTGACTGTAGTAATGATGTGAAAAATGCACTTTTAGATTTAAAGAAAGAAGGTGATTTAAAAGGTTTAATTTTAGACCTAAGAAGCAACCCTGGTGGCTTGTTAAACGAGTCGGTTAATATTGTAAATCTTTTTGTTGAAAAAGGGCAAGAGGTAGTCAGCACTAGAGGTAAGATTGAATCATGGGATAAGATTTATAAAGCCTCTAAATCACCATTAGATTTATCTACTCCAATGGTTATATTAATTAATCAAAGTTCTGCTTCAGCATCCGAGATTGTTTCTGGAGCAATTCAAGATCTTGATAGGGGCGTAATCATAGGTCAAAGGAGTTATGGAAAAGGCTTAGTCCAGCAAACTAAAAAGCTAAGTTATAATTCACAATTAAAATTAACTGTTGCAAAATATTATATTCCAAGCGGAAGATGTATTCAAGCACTAGATTATTCAAACAGAAATGATGATGGCAGCGTTGGTAAAATACCAGATTCTTTAATGACTGCATTTCAAACTAGAAACGGTAGGACTGTTTATGATGGAGGTGGTATCATGCCCGATATTGAAGTAGAACAAGAAGAGGTCAGTAATCTAATTATATCTCTTGTTCGAGAGCGATTGTTTTTTGATTTTGCAACACTTTATAAATTTCAGAATCCATCCTTTAGTGAGGATAGTGTTTTTGCAATACCTGAATCTGGCTTTAGTTTATTTAAAGAGTTTTTAAGTGATAAATCATATGATTACAAAACTGAAACTGAGAAAGCTTTTGATGTTTTAAAGAAAAAATCTGAAAATGAAAATTATTTTACTTCTATTGAAAATGAATTCAATAATCTGTTGAGTGAATTTGAATTAAATAAAAAAGATGATCTTAATAGGAATGAGATAATGATAAATGAAATATTAAGTGAAGAGATTGCCTCAAGATATGCTTTTCAAGAAGGAAGAATTCAAACATCAATTCTTTTTGACAAAGATGTTGCTGAAGCAATTAAGTATTTAAATAATAAAAATTTATATCAATCAGTTCTTACAGCTGTAGATTAAATATATATTCTTTTAATTCTACGATTAATGCTAGAAAGAAACTCATAAGGAGTTGAGTTAATTTTTTTACAGATATCCATAATATTATTGTTAGGCCCAAAAACTTCAACTCTATCACCCTCATTAACATTAGTATTTGATAGGTCAATAACACAGGAGTCCATGCTTATTTCACCTAAAATATTACATTTTTTTCCATTGGTATATAGTTGACCATTTTGATTACCTAATTTTTTGTCTAATCCATCTGCATAGCCAAAAGGAACGATTCCTATTTTCATTGTTTTAGTTGATTTAAATTTACCACCATATCCTATATATTCATTTTTTTTAATAGTTCTGATTTGACTAATTGTAGTGGTGAGTTTTCCTATTTGTTTAAGTTTAGGTTGTTGATTAATTCCTAAAATCCCTATACCTATTCTGACTGCATCATATTGTTTTTTAGGGAACCTAATTACTCCATTTGTGTTTAAAATATGCTTATACATCTTCATTTCAAATTTTTCGCATATTTGATCAAACATTGAAAATTCTTTTTGTGTTACAGTATCTCTACTTTCATCATGAGTGGAAGATAGGTGGGAGCAAATAGACTTTACTTTAAGGTTTTTATATTTTTTAGTGTACTCTTTTATCTCATTTATATCGTTAATGGAAAAACCAAAGCGGTTCATCCCACAATTAAATTTCAGATGGATATTGATATCTTCAAATTTATTACTCAAAATGTCTAGTACTCTAAAATTATAAACAACAATTTCAAGATTATGTTTTATAATTTGGTTAATTGATTTTGGACTAGTGTTAGCTACAATAATTGGTTTAATTATTCCATTTTTTCTAAGTATTACTCCTTCTTCAAAATCTGCAACCCAAAAGGCATCAATATTTATTTTTTCTAAGTATTTTGAAATTTCCACATCACCATGCCCATATGCATACGCCTTTACAACAGCAATAATTTGGGTCTTTGTGTTTAACTCTTTTTTTAGATAATTAATATTTTGCTTGATTAACTCAAGATTAATTTCAAATATGGATTCATTTATGTTAGACATCCTTATTCATGTTTTTAATAAAACATTTTTTACAAAGAGCTAAATAATTGTCTTTTCCCCCTAATAAAATTTTATTGTCATCTGTTGATTTTCTATAAGTATGACAAGCCTTTCCGCCACACACATCACATGTAGCATGTAATTTTGTGATTTGATTTGCAATTTTTATTAATCTTGGCATTGGTCCAAATCCATTTCCTAAATAATCCATATCTAAACCAGCAATAATTACCAATTTTTTTTCTGACAAATTTTTACAAACTTCTATAATATCTTTATCAAAGAATTGAGCCTCATCAATTGCAATAATATCGCTAGATTTAGATTCTGTAATAATATCCTCAGATTTTTTTATGGGTATTGCACATATTTCACTTTTATCGTGTGAAACAATTTTTTCGTTACCATATCTAATATCAATTGCTGGCTTAAATACTTTAACATTACAGTTATTGTCTTGAAAATGTTTTATCTTTTTTATAAGCAGTTTTGTTTTTCCAGAAAACATTGAGCCACATATAACTTCAAGCCCCTTTTTTTGTACAGATTTTCTAGTTGTAGACTTTATCAATGTATTAGTATTTAGTTATGTTTGTTAGCAAAAATAAAAAACTAGCAGGGTATTTTATGAAATTTAAGTCCTTATCTATTTTGTTCTTCAGTACGTTATTCGTTTTTAGTACTAATGCATCTATTTTAGATTCTGTTAAAACTAATAAAAAAAGAGTTATAATAGTATCTGGTTCATTGGGCCTTTATTTTGCGGCATCTTATTTATATGTTCAAAATGCATGGTGGAATGATATTTCAGAAGAATTTCATTTTGACCCAGGTAATGATTTAGTTTATGCATTAAATGTAGATAAGGCTGCTCACTTTTTTGGAGGCGTATATGCGTCAGACCTATTTTCCTCATCATATAGATGGGCGGGTATTGGAAAGACAAGATCAAAATGGTATGGGGCCGCTTTTGGTATTGGCGTTCAACTTGCAATAGAATTTAAGGATGCTTATGCCCCTTATTGGGGGTTTAGTAAATGGGATCTTGGACTTGGATCAGTAGGAGCGTTATGGCCAGTTCTTCAGAACTATTATGATCCATTAAAGGCGATAAATTTTAAATTTTCTTATTTTAAACGTTCAAATATTTATTGGGAGCTTGAAGCTCAAAGAGGTAAAAATCCTAGCAAATTTTCGTGGTATGATGATTATCCTAATCAAACATATTGGGTGACATTAGACTTAGATAAATTAGCTAATAATAGTAAGTTGCCAAAATGGATGGATATTGCCATTGGTTTTGGGCTAGATGACACACAATATTTAAGTAATGGCAATGGCACTAAAATGGGGGGTAATCAGGAATTCTATATTTCCTTAGATTATGATACTAATCAAATTTTAAAAAAATGGAATACTCCTATTGCTAGAAAGATAAAATTTATTTTAAAATATTATAAGTTGCCAGCTCCAACAATACAGATTTCTCCACAGATTAATTTCCTTCCATTTTTCATTTAATAAACTATGTCTAAACTATATATTATTCCAACTCCAATAGGTAATTTAAAGGATATTACTATAAGAGCAATTGAAGTATTAAAAGAGGTAGATTTAATTTTAGTAGAAGATACTCGAAAAAGTATTAAACTTTTAAATCATTTTGACATTACAACACCTATGTCATCATACCATCAGCATAATGAACATAAAAAACTTGACAGTATCATTGAAATATTAAATTCTGGAAAAATATTGGCATTAGTCTCAGATGCAGGTACTCCATCAATTTCTGACCCAGGTTTTTTACTTGTAAGAGAATGTGTTAAAAATAAAATTGACTTTGAAACTTTACCTGGACCAACTGCATTAATTCCATCTCTTATTAATTCTTCTTTTTCAAGTGAAAGATTCATTTTCGAAGGTTTTTTGCCAGTAAAAAAAGGACGGTCAAGGAGGTTGAATGCTTTAAAAGATGAAACAAGAACAATAATTTTGTATGAATCACCTCATAAATTTATTAAAACAATAAATGATTTAATAGATAATATGGGATCCAAACGAAGAATTAGTGTTAGTAGAGAATTAACTAAAATTTATGAGGAAACAATTAGAGGTGATCTTAGCTATATTTTAGCTTATTTTAAAAATAAAAAATTAAAAGGAGAGTTTGTAATTGTGATTGAGGGAAATAAATGAAAAATTGGAAATTACAGAAAGTAGATCATGCGTTAACAAATAAGTTAGCAAATGAATTAAATGTCTCAAAGGATATTGCAAAACTCTTAATTATTCGAGGAGTTGATAGTTTTAATGCCGCTAAGAATTTTTTTAGACCAGATTTGAAAAATGTTCATGACCCTTTTCTTATGAAAGGAATGAAAGAGGCAGTTAAACGCATTAATAGAGCTAAATCACAAAATGAAAGTATTTTGCTTTTTGGTGATTACGATGTTGATGGTACTTCTGCTGTTTCAATGATGTATACGTTTTTTAAAGATCAAAATATTAATGTTAATTATTATGTTCCAGATAGATATAGTGAAGGATATGGATTTTCTAAGCAAGGTATTGACTATGCATTTAATCAAAAAAACAGTTTAATTATTACTCTTGATTGTGGAATTCGAGCAGTCCAACAAACTAGATATGCTAATAGTAAAAATATTGATGTTATTATTTGCGATCACCATAATGTTGCAGAAGAATTACCAAATGCTATTTCTATTTTGAATCCAAAACAACCAGACTGTTTGTACCCGAACAAATATCTTTCTGGCTGTGGTGTAGGATTTAAATTTATTTCAGCGTATTCTATACATAATAATATTAAGAAGGAGGAAACATATAAATATCTAGACTTGTTAGCCTTGAGTCTAATTGCTGACATAATGAGCCTAACTGGTGAAAATAGAGTTTATACTTTCTATGGTTTAAAGAAAATAAATCAAAATCCATGCGTAGGGTTAAAGGCTTTAATTAATTTATTGTCAAAAAATAATTTAATTAAATCCTCTGATATTTCATTTGGAATAGCCCCTTTAATTAATGCCGCAGGACGTATGTCTCATGCTACTAATGCAGTTAAGCTTTTAATCGAATCTAATGCGCATGAGGCCGAGGTATATGCAAAAATATTATTAGAGAATAATATCGACAGAAGAGAGGTCGAAAAAGAAATTACTAAGCAGGCATTAGAAATGATTGATGACAAAATGCATACATCAGTTGTTTCTTCAACTAATTGGCATAAGGGTGTAGTTGGTATTGTTGCATCTAAACTATTAGAAAAGTATTATAAACCGACTATTGTTTTTGTTGAGAAAGATGGTTTTTTGACGGGCTCCGCAAGATCTGTTAAGGGTTTTAATATCTATCAAGCTATTAAGGAATGCGAAGATCTTTGCGAAAAGTTTGGAGGTCATATGTATGCTGCTGGTTTAACAATTAAATCAGAAAATTTTGATTTGTTTAAAATAAAATTTGAAAATATTGTAAGAAAAAAAATACAGCCAGAGCAAAAAATTAATGTAATTGACATTGATTTAGAAATTGATCTTGATTCAATAGATGGGCGCTTTTACAGAATTTTAAAACAATTTGAGCCTTTTGGCCCAGATAATCTAAATCCAATTTTTTCTACTGAAAATTTAATTATCAATAGTCCTGTACGTTTTATTGGTGAAGATAAGTCACACGTGAAATTAGAGTTAAATACTAAATCAGCTAAAATAAATGCTATTGGATTTGGAATCGCATCAAAGTTTAAAAGTTTAAAAAAACAGAAAATTGATTTGTGCTATACTTTAAATGAGAATTATTGGAACAATAAAACAACAATTCAATTAAATATTAAAGATGTTTTTTAAAAACTGGTTCTTCCTACGAGTATGGAAATCTTATTTTTTATTTTTATTAAATTATTTAATAAAACAAAATCTGTTTCTTTAATTGAACTGTTTTGAATCTTATTTTGGATTTTTTGAATTTTATCATCCACGTGCTGTAACTTTAACATTAACACCGCTTTTTCAGTAGTTTTTTTAAGGTTATGACTTTCACTACCTGTATAAATTTTATGTTTTAACGCCCAATTATCACTTATAATATGTTCACTAGAGAGTAAATCTACTGCAAGCTTGTTTATTTCATTGTTACTGTGAGAGATAAAAAAAGATTGATTTAGTTTAGATTTTGATTTGTTTAAGTTTTTGACTTCAGCAAATATTTTGTTATGCGGTTCATTTGTTATTTCAATTTTATCAGATTCAAGTTCAGAAATAATAAATTCACTAATATTAATCTTCTCTTCATCAAAGTTTATGTGTTCATTACCATAATTCAGAATAATTCTTATTATTTCTTCTTCGTATTTTTTAAGTTTTAAGTCTCCTGAAATTTTTTTAGGTTTTTCTTTAGATACTTCTTTTTTGATATTTTGTGATAGATTGATTTTTTTTCTTTCTTGATCAATATCTCGAAGTAGTACATTTTCTTTCACATCAAGTAATTTACTACAAACTTTACAATATTCTGTTCGAGTTAGGTAATCAGGAATTAAAGCAATTGACCTTATAATATCCTTAATTATAGCTACTCTTTTTATTGGATCTTTTTCACTTTCGGCATTTAGAATATTTGTTTTATATGTAATAAAATCAATTGCTTCTGCATCAAGAAAATGACTCAACTCTTCTTCTGAACTTTTTTGTGCAAATGAGTCAGGATCTTCATTATCAGGGAATGGCACAACCTTTACATTCATACCTTCTTTTAAAATCATATCTACCCCCCTAAAAGAAGCTTTTATTCCAGCATTATCACCATCAAAAAGAATGGTTATGTTTTGGGTAAATCTATTAATAAGTTTTATTTGTTCAATTGTTAGGGATGTGCCAGATGCTGAAACAACATTTTCAATACCTTTCTGATTTAAAGAAATTACATCAGTATATCCTTCAACAAGAAAACAGTTATTTTTTTTACTGATTGAGTTCTTGGCAAAGAAAATACCATAAAGTACTTTGCTTTTATTATAAATTGGTGATTCTGGTGAGTTCTGGTATTTTGCCTTTGCATTTGGGTTAAGCGCTCTACCGCCAAAACCTAAAATTCTACCAGAGAAACTATGTATTGGAAACATTACTCTTTCTCTAAATCTGTCAACAATTCCAGTATTTTCAATTTTAAAACCTAATCCAGATTTTAAAATATAATCTTCAGAATATAATTTATTTAAAGCAGTATTAGTAAAGCAATCTCTTTGCTTAGGGCTGTATCCAAGCCCAAACTTCTTTATGATTTCCTCATTATAACCTCGTTCTTTAAAATAATTTAAACCAATTGTTTTTCCTTCATTGGTTTGCCATAGTTTCTCAATAAAAAAATCATTAGCAAAGCTTGAGAGAATATACAAGCTGTCTTTTTCATTAGCAGCTTTGGTCTGCTCAACAGTCATTTCTTCTTCAACTATTTCAATATTATATTTTTTAGCTAGATATTTTAGTGCTTCAGGATATGTATAATGTTCTTTATCCATTAAAAAGCTGACACTATTACCTCCTTCTCCACAGCCAAAACACTTATATATTCCTTTTGTTGGAGAGACGGTAAATGATGGTGTTTTTTCATTATGAAAAGGACATAGCCCAAGAAGATTAACACCGCGTTTCTTTAGAGTAATAAAATCAGAAATAACTTCCTCAATTTTTACAGTTTCAAAAATTTCATCAATTGTATTTTTCGGTATCATTCCTCTCTTTTTACAACGTATTCTACTAAATCTACTAATGATGATTTTGATTCGTTATTTTCAAATTCTTTCAGAATTCCTAAGGCTTCGTTAACAAACAACTCCATCTTATTTTTTGCGTATTCTAAACCTTTTTTTTCTTTAACAATATTAATAATTTGCTCAACTTTTTTAGAGTTTTTACTATCATTCTTAATAGTATTTATAATAAATGCTTTTGTTTTTTTGTCGGAATTATTTAATGTATATATTAAAGGTAGAGTCATTTTTTTCTCTCTTATATCTATCCCTGTTGGTTTTCCAATTAAAGGGTTTTGTGTATAATCAAACAAATCATCTTTAATTTGAAAAGCAATACCTGTCTTTTCACCAAAAGCCTTCATCTTCAAAATATCATTTTGATCAGCATTTGATGATGCAGCTCCTGCTTCACAGCATGCAGAAATTAAAGCAGCAGTCTTCTTTTTAATAATTTCAAAATAAACCTCTTCCGTGATGTCTAATCTTCTAGTTTTTTCAATTTGTAATAATTCTCCTTCACTCATTTCTTTGACAGCTGTACTCATTATTTTTAATAATTGAAATTGCTCATTTTCAACCGCTAATAATAATCCACGAGATAAAAGAAAGTCTCCAACTAAAACAGAAATTTTATTTTTCCAAAGTGCATTTATTGAAAAGACTCCTCTCCTAAAGTTTGCCTCATCAATAATATCATCATGCACCAAAGTTGCTGTATGTAGCAATTCTATTAGGCTGGCAGCTGTATAAGTACTTTCATTAACATTATTAAAGATTTTCGCAGTAAGGAATACAAATAGTGGCCTCATCTGCTTTCCTTTCCTTCTAATAATGTAGTGCATTATCTTATCTAATAATGGAACACTTGTTTTTAGTGAGTTCTTAAACTTACTTTCAAAAAGCTCCATTTCTTTAGAAACAGGTTGTTTGATGTCTTTAATTTTTAACAAAATTCATAATAAAATTATGTAGCTAATATACAAACTTTATACTCTAGTGGAAGTGTGATTTTTCTTATTTTAGTTTATTAACAAGTTGGCCACAAGCAGCATTAATATCTTTGCCTTTGCTTCTTCTTAAGTTCACAATAACATTTTTTTCGTTTAGAAAGTTTATGAATTTTTCAGTTTTATTATTTGATGATTTTTGAAATGGGATATTGTCTACACTATTATATTCAATAAGATTCACTTTACATGGTGTTAACTTGCAAAACTTAACCAGCTCATGCGCATCATCCAAGCTGTCGTTTATGTCTTTAAATAGAATATATTCATAAGTAATTCTAGTTCCTGTTTTTTCAAAAAAATACTTAATAGAATCTTTTAGTTCTTCTAAGTTTATTGACTTATTTATTGGCATTATTTCTTCTCTCTTTATATCATCACTTGAATGTAAACTAATTGCAAGATTAAATCTAACTTCATCATCTGCAAGTTTTTTAATCATTTTTGCAATTCCAGCAGTTGAAACAGTTATTCTCTTAGGGGACATTGAAAGGCCATTTTCACTTGAAACAAGTTCAATGCTTTTGAGTAAATTTTCATAATTTAATAATGGCTCGCCCATACCCATATATACAATATTTGAAAGAGGTTTTCCAAAATTTAGCAAGGCTTCTTCATTTAGAATAAAAATTTGATCATATATTTCCGCATAATTTAAATTTCTCTCGAGCTTTAAGGTTCCTGTCGCACAAAAAGTGCAAGACAAACTACAGCCTACTTGAGAGGAAATGCATGCAGTTAATCTCTTTTTAGAAGGTATTAAAACTCCTTCTACTAATTTATTATCATGCAACTTTAAGCTATATTTTATTGTCCCATCATTGCTTCTCTCAGCTTTATGAATTTTTACTGCATTTAAACTAAAATTTTGTTCTAATAAATCTCTCAACGATAAGGATAAGGACGTCATTTCATTAAAATTTACTGCTCTTTTTTTCCATAACCATTCGTGTATTTGTTTTGCTCGAAATGAAGGTATATTTTGATTTTTAAGGAAATTAATTAATTCCTCTAGTTTAAGCTCGCGAATGTTTTTCTTGGTAATCATCTAATTACAAAGATATACTTACTTTTGATGAATGAGATTTATATCGGCTGATTATTTATATACTCTACATTCAAAACCTATAAAAAATGGAGTTTTGCAGATAAATAATTTTGGAGAGATAATAAATATATTTAAAAATAAGACAGAAATACCTGGCCAAAACATTGAGTTTTTTAATGGATTATTATGTCCCGGATTTATAAATGCTCATTGCCATCTAGAGCTCTCGCACCTACATAATACTTCTAATAGTGTAAATGGATTTTCAGAGTTTTTAGAAATTGTTAAGACAAGAGATAATTATTCTAAAGCTTTTATTATTAGAGCTATTAAAAGTGCTGAGGATCAAATGATAAAAAATGGGATTGTTGCTGTTGGTGATATTTGCAATACAATAGATACTTTGGAATTAAAAATAAATAAAAAATTACATTATTATAATTTTATAGAATCATTTGAAGTAAAAACTGAAAAATCTAAAGAGGCAATTGCAAAAGCTTTATTAATTAGAGATGTCTTCCGGAATAATAATTTAAAGGCAACTATAACTCCTCACTCAGCATATAGTGTTACTCCTGATTTAATGCGATTAATTGCTAATGTTTCTGATGAGTCCGATTATACTTTTAGTATACATAATCAGGAAACAGAAGAGGAAAATATTTTGTTCAAGGATAAAAAAGGCCAATTTCGTGATTGGCTACAATCTATAAATGCATCTCCAAAAATATGGAATAATAGATCCTCGAGTTTTTCAGTTTTAAATGAGCTGCGATGCAAAAGAGTTATCTTTGTTCATAATACATATACTAATCTTTTAGACTTGAAAGATGAATATTATTGCACATGTCCTTGCGCAAACTTATTTATTGAAAATAAATTACCCAATTATTCTATTTTTAGTAGTGATAATTTATGTGTTGGGACAGATAGCCTAGCATCAAACAGTCAACTTTCTATAATCAAAGAATTAGCTTTGATAGAACAAAATTCGGACTATTCTTTGGAAGAATTATTGAAGATTGGCTGTAAAAATGGTGCAAAAGCATTAGGTTTTAGTAAGTATGGAACTTTTGAAGTCGGAAAAACCCCAGGAGTTAATTTAATTACCGGATTTGAACTTAGCTTGACTGATTCTAAGGTTCAAAAAATAGTTTAGTTTACTTGTTTTATTAAAAGTTGTGCTAACTCATAATCTAGAGGCGTAGTAATTTTTATATTGTTATAGCTTCCAATTATATTCTTTATTTTTCCTTGTTTAGACTCAAAAACTGAGGCGTCATCAGTAAAAATCTTATCATAATCTATTTTATAAGAATTTAAGATTTCATTAAATAAAAAGCATTGTGGTGTTTGTACCTTAAAAACACTATCTCTATTAATTGCTTTTAAATTATCACCTTCTTTTATTCTGATCGAGTTTGTAGCATTAATAGTAGGAATAATACCAAAACCACTAGAAACTTTATTGATGAGGGTTGTTATTAATTCTTTTTTCACAAAAGGTCTTGCCCCGTCATGTATCAGAACAATATCCGTAGAATTAATAGCATTTAGCCCGTTTTTTACAGAAAAAAACCTGTTTTCCCCTCCTTCCACTAAAACGTGTTTTATATTAAAATTATATTTTTCACAAAGTACTCTCCATCTTTCAAAATACTTTTTAGGTAATACTAAATAAATTTTGTCTAGGTGAGAAAATTTACTCAATGTATGCATTAAAACAGGCTTGTCTCCTAAAATTAAAAATTGTTTTGGAGTATGACTATCTAACCTTTTTCCGATGCCACCAGCAACAATTAATGCGGATTTTTCCATTTTTTTATAGAATCAACATAGCATCACCAAATGTGTGAAATTTATACTTTTTCTTTACCCCTTCTTTGTAGGCTTTCATAAGTAATTCATATCCTGAAAAAGCAGATACTTGCATCATTAAAGAAGATTTTGGTAGATGGAAATTTGTTAGCATACAAGATGCGATTTTAAAGTCATACGGAGGGAAAATAAAAATATTAGTCCAACCCTCATATGGAATAACCATATTTTTTGTTGATACCGAAGTTTCAAGACTTCTCATTACAGTAGTACCAACTGCACAGACTTTTTTTCTTTGCTCAAGAGCTTTATTAATATTAGCTGATGCTGCAGTATTAATCATCATTTGCTCTGATTCCATCTTATGTTTTGATAAATCTTCAACCATAATAGGACTGAAAGTCCCAAGCCCAACATGAAGAGTTGTTTCTGCAAATTCAATTCCTTTAATTTGCATTTTTAGCATTTGAGTCTTACTAAGATGTAGGCCAGCAGTTGGAGCCGCTACGGCTCCTTCATTTTTCGCAAACACTGTTTGATATCTTTCAGTATCGTTCTGGGTTGGCTCTCTTTTTATAAACCTTGGCAGAGGAGTTTGGCCTAAAGAATTAAGTGTTTCTTTGAACTCTTCGTGAGTGCCGTCATATAAAAACCTTAAGGTTCTACCTCTTGAAGTAGTATTGTCAATAACTTCTGCGATTAATTCATCATTTTCACCAAAAAAAAGTTTGTTTCCGATTCTAATCTTTCTTGCAGGATCAACTAGAACATCCCAAAGTCTATTTTTTTTATTTAACTCACGTAATAAAAAGACTTCAATTCTGGCTCCTGTTTTTTCTTTATTAGCATAAAGTCTAGCAGGAAATACCTTAGTGTTATTTACACAAACTACATCTCCGTCATTAAAATAATCTATAAGATCTGAAACTTTTTTGTGTTCAATTTCTCCAGAGTGCCTGTGTAGAACCATTAGCTTTGCATCATCTCTATTTTTAGCTGGAGTATCTGTGATCAGTTTTTCAGGGAGATCAAAATTAAACATGGATAATTTGTATTTCATAGGATAGGATTTTAGGTCTGCAAATATAATGCATTGGGGTCCCCTTGTCAATAGGTTTTATAAATTAAGTTTGTTTTTAAATTCATTTACAGATAAAGCCCGATTTAAATTATATTCTCCAATATGCGTTCTAGTCAACTGAGATAAGTGTGCGCCATTTTTTAAGTGTTTTCCAAAATCATCCGCAATTGAACGTATATATGTTCCTTTACTACACTCTATTTTAAATTGAAAATGGGGTAATGCAATATTTTTAATTTCAAATGAAAAAATAGTGGTTTCTCTGCTTTTAATATCAACGGATTCTCCTCTTCTTGCTTTTTCATATAATCTTTCGCCCTTTACTTTAATTGCAGAATATATAGGAGGTTTTTGTTGGATTATACCAATAAATTTATTTGCTGTTTGTAGAAGATCTTTTTCTGAAATGTTTGAAATATCAAATGTTTTATCTATTGATGTTTCAAGGTCATAAGAAGGTGTTGTAGATCCTAAAGTAATTTGTCCTGTGTAAATTTTTCTTTGACCTTGAATATCAGAGATTTTTTTTGTGAATTTACCAGTGCAAATAATTAATAAACCGCTAGCGAGTGGATCAAGAGTGCCCGCATGTCCCACTTTAATTTTTTTTATTTGATATGCTTGACGAATTAGATTTTTGACTTTTTTTACAACATCAAAAGATGTCCAGCCAATTTCTTTGTTAAATAATAGTATTTTTCCATCCTCAAAATTTTGTTTTGAAAAAGCATTCACTTGTATTGATGTTTTAAAGACTGAAGGTCATTGCAATTATTCCAACTATGAAGCAGTAAAATGAAAAGTATTTCAGCTGACTATTTTTTACCAGTTTAATCATCCATTTACACGCAATAATTCCGGTGAAAAAGGCAAAGATAAATCCAATAATTAGAGGTAATAATGATTCGCCATATTCTAATTTATCTATAGAAAGAAGGTCTTTAAAGACCTTTCCAAAAATAAGAGGAACAACCATCAAGAAAGAAAATTTTGCAGAATTTTCTTTGTCAATCCCCAACAAAACAGCTGTCGAAATTGTCGCTCCTGATCTTGATATTCCAGGAATAATTGCTATTGCTTGAGAAACCCCAATTATAATAGCAGATTTAAGATTAATATTTTTTTCTGTTGGCTTTGCTTTATCAGCTAATAATAGAAGTAGTCCGGTTATTATTAGCATTCCCCCAACAATAAGTAAATTGCCTGTGAATAAACTTTCCACTTCTTTCTCAAGAAAGAAACCAACAAAAGCAGCTGGCACCATGGAAATTACAATTTTTAATGAAAACCAAAAACTTTCATTCTTTTTAAAACTAATTAAGTCAGTAATTATTTTTTTTATTTCATTTCTAAAAATTACAATAGTGCTACATGCAGTAGCGAAATGTAAAATTACAGTCATTAACAAGCTTTCATTTGCTAATTTATTTTCACCAAGAATAACTTTAAAAATTTCAAGATGACCACTACTACTTACGGGTAGAAACTCGGTTAATCCTTGAATAATACCAAGAATTATAGCGTTAATCGTGTCCACTTATTTTTTAGACTTATACATAATAGCAAAAATACCCATCACAAAACCCGAAACAATAAGAATTGGAGCTAATGTTAGTCGTTGAAAGTTAAAAATCTCCTCAGAGAATTGTGTAGGGTCTTCAGATCCACCTCCAATCATTAGAGTAATTCCTAACAAAATTAACACTAATCCTCCAATGAGTATTATGTAGTTTTTTTTCTTAAAAACAAAATCCATTTTTTGTAATTTTTAGTTAATTATATAATTCCCCTTCATTTAGATAGATAAATTTTCTTACAGCAAAAAATGTTGAGGCTCCACTTATTATTATTCCAGAACAAAATAAAACAATAAAAACTAAACCAATAATTTGTAAATCATTAATATTTAAAATGCTTGCTGTTTCAGTTTGTATTAATTGTATTGAGCCAAGCAGCATAAATATTGCGAAAATAGCACTATAAAGTCCTTGATAAATCCCACTGATAAGAAATGGTTTTTGAATAAATGAATTTTCTGCCCCAACTAATCTCATTGTTCTAATTATAAATCTTTTGGAATAAACAGATAGTCTTATTGTATTGTTAATGAGTGCAAATGCAATAAAAAATAATATTAAGCTTATGCAGGTTAAAAAAAACGAAATTTTACCAACATTACTATTAAGTTTTTTTATTAAATTTTTTTGATAAAAAACTTCATAAACTACATCACTTTTTTCGAGTCGTGAACTTATGTTTTGGAGGCTATCATTATTTGCGTAAGATGAGTTAAGTTTCACATCAATTGATGCCATAATTGGATTAAAGCCTAAAAATTTGACAAAATCCTCTCCTAAATCATGTTCTAGTTCTTTTGTAGCCTTTTCCTTTGAAATAAATCTAGTGCTCTTAGTGAAATCTTCGGCATCTAAGATTTTATTAAATTCAATTAATTCAATTTCTTTCACATCTTCTTTTATCATAATAGAAAAACCAATATTTTCTTTTACATAATTAGAAAGTTTTTGTGCATTTATCAGTACAAGAGATAGTAATCCAACTACAAAAAGAACTAAAGAAAGACTTATTATCACTGATACTGAAGATGAAACTATTTTTTTGTTAAGTGATTTATTTTTCTTATTTCTCATAATTAATGCTAAAATATAAAAATACTCCAAAGATTAGTTGGGATTAATTAACTTTGTAGACCATATCATATATCAAATGCAATACAACTTTATAGACATAGAAAAAAAATGGCAAGAATATTGGGCTAAAGACAAGACTTTTCAAGTTTTTGAAGATAAAAACAAGCAAAAATTCTATGTTTTAGATATGTTTCCTTATCCTTCAGGATCGGGATTGCATGTTGGCCACCCTTTGGGTTATATTGCTTCGGATATTTATGCTAGATATAAAAAACATAAGGGTTTTAATGTTTTACACCCAATGGGCTATGACTCTTTTGGTTTACCTACAGAACAGTATGCTATTGAAACCGGAATTCATCCAAAAATTGCCACTGAAAAAAACTCAAATAGATATAGAGAACAATTAGATAAATTAGGCTTTTCTTTTGATTGGAGTAGAGAAATCAAAACATCTGATCCTAATTATTACAAATGGACACAGTGGATTTTTAAACAATTATTTAACTCCTATTACTGCAATGTTCAAGGTAGGGCTCTTCCTGTAACTAAATTAATCAAGGAATTTGAAAGAAATGGTAATTCCTCCATCAATGTTACATGTAGCGATAATGCTTTTTCTTTTTCTTCAATAGATTGGTTAGGATTTTCTGATGAAAAAAAACAAGAAATACTTTTATCATATAGGTTAGCTTATCTGTCAGAAAGTATGGTTAATTGGTGCCCTGAACTAGGGACGGTACTTGCAAACGATGAAGTTAAAGAAGGTCGTTCAGAGAGAGGTGGTTTTCTTGTTGAGCAAAAAAAAATGAAGCAATGGTCTTTAAGAATAACTGCTTATGCTGATAGATTACATGAAGACTTAAATCAACTTGACTGGTCTGATTCATTAAAAGAAATGCAAAGAAACTGGATTGGTAAGTCTAAAGGGGTCTCGATGAATTTTTCAACTGAAAATAATGAGGTAATTGAGGTTTTCACTACACGTCCTGATACACTTTACGGAGTTAGTTTTCTTGTCTTATCCCCTGAACACAAATTAGTTGATTCACTTATATCAAAAGAAAAAGAAAAAGATGTTGCTGATTATTTATCTATTTCAAAATTAAAATCTGAGAGAGAACGACAATCAGAAAAAAAAATTAGTGGAGTTTTTACTGGAAGCTATGCTATTCATCCGTTTACTAAAACTAAAGTTGAAATCTGGATTGCAGATTATGTACTTGCCTCATATGGCACTGGAGCAGTTATGGCCGTTCCATGTGGAGATCAAAGAGATTGGCTATTTGCAAAGCATTATAATATTGAAATTTTAAATGTTTTCAAAGGAACAGATATTTCTGAAGCCGCTTATGAAGGTAAAGATACTATTATATGTAATTCTGAATTTTTAGATGGTTTAAACTGTTTGGAAGCAATAGATTGCTCAATTTCTAAAATAGTAAAATTAGGAATTGGTGAAGAAAAAATAAACTATAGATTAAGGGACGCCGTCTTTTCAAGGCAGAGATATTGGGGAGAGCCTTTTCCAGTTTATTATAAAGACAATATCCCACATATTGTAAAAGGTGATGATCCAGTCACTTTGCCCGAAATTGACAAGTATTTACCAACTGAATCTGGCGATCCACCACTTGCAAGAGCAAAAAAAACTGATTGGAATATTTTTGAAGGAGAAAGAATGGATACCAATATTATGCCTGGTTGGGCAGGATCCTCATGGTATTTTTTGAGATTTATGGATGCTAATAATGAAAATGAATTTGTTTCGAGAGAAAAATCTGATTACTGGGGCCAAGTTGATCTGTATATTGGTGGAGCTGAACATGCAGTTGGTCATTTATTGTATTCTAGGTTTTGGACTAAATTTCTATACGACAGAGGATTTATTTCTTTTGAAGAGCCATTTAAAAAGTTAATAAATCAAGGGATGATTTTGGGCAGGTCTAATTTTGTGTATAGGGTTAAAGGGTCTAATACTTTTGTTACGAAGTCACTAAAATACAATTATGACACTTCTAGAATGCATGTAGATATTGATTTGGTAGAAAATGATTACTTAGATATTAAAAGATTTAAAAAATGGCGTAATGAGTTTTTGGATGCTGAATTTATTTTAGGAGAAGATGGAAAGTATAAATGTGGTTTTGAAGTTGAAAAAATGTCTAAATCAAAATACAATACTCAAACTCCGGATGTGTTAGTTGAAAAGTACGGCGCTGATACATTAAGATTGTATGAAATGTTTTTAGGTCCACTCGAACAGTTTAAGCCCTGGGATGTAAATGGAATAAGTGGAGTTCATAATTTTTTAAGAAAAATATGGAGGCACATACATAATGATGAAAATCAAATTTTATTAACTACTGAAATCCCAAGCGAAGAATCTTTGAAAACTTTACATAAAACAATTAAAAAAGTAGACGAGGATATTCAAAGGTATTCTTTTAATACTGTTGTTAGTACTATGATGATTTGTTTAAATGAATTAATAGATCAAAAATGCAAAAACAAAGAAATATTTTCCAATTTTATAATTCTTTTATCTCCATATGCTCCTCATTTTGCTGAAGAAATTTGGCAAAAGATGGGTAATACCTCATCTTTATCAACCGTTAAATTTCCACACTATAAATCAGAATATTTAATTGAAAATGAAATAAATTACCCTGTATCTTTCAACGGAAAGATGAGGTTTAAGGTTAGTTTGCCAGCTTCAATGAGTGTTAAAGACATTGAAGTATATATCTTAAAACACGAAAAGACAATTCACTACCTTTCTTCTGCTGAACCTAAGCGAATAATAATAGTTCCTAAAAAAATAATCAATATTGTTATTTAATTTTCTGAATTGAACCATCCAATAATTTTTTTTTTAAATAGTAAGATTTTTATTTCTCTTTGTGTTTTTTGCCTTGCCTTATCCACTCAATTTATTATTGGAGAATATAACTTAAATTTACTTTTACTAATCTTTTTTGGAACATTCTTGTCTTACAATTATCAAAGAATTATGTTTCATTTGAAGTTAAAGAAAAAACTCTCTAATTCATGGTTTGTAAGAAATAATAAATTAATTTTTTTAATAGTTGTAGCTGCAATAATATTCTTGTTTTGTTTTTTTAAACTTAAAAATATTACTAAGTTAATGGTAATTTTAGTTTCATCAGTTTCTTTATTTTATCCAATACTTAGGAAAATACCTTTTTTAAAAATATTCCTTATATCTTTTTCTTGGGCATTTTCGACAGTTGCATTGATTTATTTTGAAAATAGTTTAGATTTCAATCAGAATTATTACGTTTCTATTATTTCACGTATATGCTTCATACTAGCAATTACTATGCCCTTTGATATAAGGGATATTAAGCACGATAGATTTAAACTCAATACTATTCCTTTAGTTTTTGGAGTAGAAGTAGCGCAAAAAATTGCTTTAACTTTTTTAGCTCTTTATTTATGCATTGAGTGTTATTTGTATCTTCAGGATTTTGCTTTTAATTTTATAATATCTACAAGCTTATGTTTTTTATACTCCTTCTTTATTGTAAAAAATCTTAATAAAAATGCAAGTGGTTATTACTACTCATTTTGGTTGGAGTCATGTTCAATTTCCCTTTTAGTTTTTTTAATAATTACATCAATCTTGTTATAAAATATCTTACTATATTTACTTCAGTTAAAACACTACAAATGTCTAAAAAAAACTCTTCTGTTCATTACAATGAGTATTTGGATCTTGATAAAATACTTGATGCTCAAACTCCACTAAGTAAGGCTGGAAATAATGAGGCTCATGAAGAAATGCTTTTTATTATTATTCATCAAACTTATGAGTTGTGGTTTAAGCAAATTATTCACGAAATAGATTCTGTAATGGCTTTACTTAGTAAGCAGAAAATGGATGAGGAAAATGTTGGTTTGGTAGTTGGTAGATTTGATAGGGTAAATAAGATACTAGAAGTTTTGGTTAAGCAGTTAGATATTTTAGAGACTATGACTGCTCTTGATTTTTTAGATTTTAGAAATTATTTGTCCCCTGCCTCAGGCTTTCAATCTCTTCAGTTTCGTAAAATTGAAGTAATGTTAGGTCTTAAAATTGATAAGCGTCACCAATTTGGAGGGTGCCCATATCATAATCAATTTACAGGAGAAAAAAAAGAGGAAATACTAGAAATTGAAAAGGATACTTCTTTATTCGCTTTAGTTGAGAAATGGTTAGAAAGAATACCATTTTTAAATATGCAGGGGTATGACTTTGTGGATCAGTACAAGTCTTCCGTTGTCGAAATGCTCAAAAATGAAATAGCCGTAATTAACGCTTCGGGTCTTAGTCAAAGCGACAAAACGATTAGGGTCAAAATGATAGAAGAAAATAGGAAGTATTTTGATAATATTTTTGATGAAAAGAATCATTCAAAATCAATTGAAAATGGATTAACTAAACTATCATACAAGGCTACTATGTCAGCATTATTAATCAACCTTTATCGCGAACAGCCAATACTACAATTGCCGTACAAGTTTTTACGTCAACTTGTTGAAACGGATCATAAGATTTCATTGTGGAGGTTTAGACATGTTCAAATGGTTGAAAAAATGTTAGGTCAAAAAATTGGAACTGGAGGTTCATCTGGGCAAGGGTATTTAAAGAAAACTGTTGATCAACATAGATTGTTTGAGGATATTGCAAATATTGCTACCCTAATGATTTCAAGAGAATATCTTCCTGAGCTCCCAAAAAACATTAAACAAAAATTGAGTTTTAATTTTACTAACAAAAAAATATGAATTTAGGATTAAGAAATAAAAAAGCTATTGTTTGTGGTAGTACTCAAGGAATTGGGAAATCTATTGCCGAGGAGTTAGCATTACAAGGAGTGAGCCTTACTTTAATTGCAAGAAATCAAGATGTCCTTGAAGAAGTTACCTCTTTATTAGATGTGTCATTAGGCCAAAAACATGATTTCTTATGTGTTGATTTTTCTGCAAATAACTTTTCAGAGAGAATAAATTCTTTGACCCAAGATTATGATATCTTAATTAATAATACAGGAGGCCCTGCTTCTGGACCAATTACTGATGCGCAACCAGCAGATTTTGAAAATGCATTTAAAATGCATTTATTAAATAATCAAATTTTAGTTAAAAAAGTTGTTGAGGGAATGAAGAGAAATTCTTTTGGTCGGATAATAAATATTATCTCTACTTCTGTCAAAGCTCCAATTCCTGGTCTTGGGGTTTCTAATACTATTAGAGCAGCTGTAGCAAATTGGGCTAAAACACTTTCTTTGGAATTAGGAATATATGGAATTACAGTGAATAATGTATTGCCTGGATTTACAAACACTAATAGATTAAATTCTTTAATAAATAAGAAAGCAGAAGTACAGGGAAAATCTGTTGATGAAGTTGCATCTCAAATGAAAAAATCTGTACCTATGAATAGATTTGGTAATTCTAATGAAGTAGCTAATGCAGTTGTGTTCCTAAGTTCAATAAAAGCAAGTTACATTAATGGAATAAATTTACCTGTTGATGGTGGCAGAACAGCAAGTTTGTAGAAATGGAAAAAATAAAAAATTATATTAATGGAGAGTTAGTTGATTCAAGTTCAGGAAAATATATTGATAATTATAATCCTGCTTCCGGTAAAGTTTATTCATTAGTTCCAGATAGTAATGAAAATGATATCAATAATGCAGTATTAGCTGCAAAAACTGCTTTTCAAAGCTGGAGTAAAACATCCAAGAAATACAGATCTGACCTTTTAATGCGTCTTGCTTCTAGAATAGAAGATTATTCAGAGGAGCTCATTATTGCAGAAAGTAGAGATAATGGAAAGCCTGAATCTTTAGCTCGCTTAGTTGACATTCCAAGAGCTTCAGAAAATTTTAGGTTTTTTGCTACTGCAATTTTACACTTTTCTTCAGAATTACATGATATGGATGGTAAGGCTTTTAATTATACATTACGAGAGCCTATCGGTGTTGCAGCATGTATTTCTCCTTGGAATTTACCCCTATATTTATTGACATGGAAAATAGCTCCTGCTTTAGCAGCTGGAAATACAGTAGTTGCAAAACCTTCCGAGGTTACACCAATGTCTGCTTATATTTTAAGCAAGATATGTAAAGAGATCGATTTTCCTCCAGGAGTATTAAACATTGTTCATGGTTTGGGAAGTAAGATTGGTGATTTTCTTACTGGTCATGAAGATACCCCTATAGTTTCATTTACTGGTGGAACTCAAACAGGAAGACATATTGCGGGAATTGCCTCTCCAATGTTTAAGAAAATTTCTTTAGAATTAGGGGGGAAAAATCCTAATATTGTTTTTGCAGATGCAAATTTTGATAAAGCAGTTTCAATGGCAGTAAAAGCTGGTTTTTCTAACCAGGGCCAAATCTGCTTATGCGGTTCAAGACTATTTGTTCAAGATGAAATTTATGAGAAATTTAAAAAAGCATTAATTGAAAAGGTGTCAAAATTAAAAGTTGGTGATCCACAAGATAATGATGTTGATTTAGGAGCTATAGTTTCGAAGGAACATATGAATAAAGTATTATCAAAAATTATTCAGGCAAAAAAACTGGGTGGAAATATTTTAATTGGAGGAAATCGTAAATTACTAGAAGGTGATTTATCAAATGGTTATTATATTGAGCCAACCGTTATTGAAAATCTACCATTTGACTGTAAAGTTAACCAAGAAGAAATCTTTGGTCCTGTACTAACTTTGATTCCATTTAAAGATGAAGAAGAAGTTGTTAGTATGGCAAATTCAACAAAATATGGTCTTTCAGCTAGCATATTTACTGAAAATTTAAGCAAAGGTCATAGAGTTGCTGCTGCTGTTAAATCGGGCGTTGTTTGGATTAATACTTGGCTCTTAAGAGATTTACGTATTCCATTTGGTGGTATGAAACAGTCTGGAGTTGGAAGAGAGGGGGGATTTAAATCACTACAATTTTTTACCGAACCTAAAAATGTTTGTGTTAAAATTTAAAATATGAATCGAGAAAAATATAACAGTAAAAGAGCTCCGCAGGCAGTTGGTCTATATCCACATGCTAGAAAAGTTGGTAATCTTTTGTTTCTTTCTGGAGTTGGCCCTAGAGTTGTAAATGAACAAAAAATACCAGGAGTTGAATTAAATGAAGACGGTGGAATAGCAAGTTATGATATAGCAAAACAATGTCACTCTGTATTTAACAATGTTAAATATATCTTAGAAGATGCTGGCTCTTCATGGGACAACATTATAGATATTCAGGTTTTTTTAACCAATATGAAAGATGATTTTAAAATATATAATAAAATATATGCTGAATACTTTAATGAGAATCAACCTTGCAGAACTACTGTTGAGATAAATGCACTGCCTACCCCAATTGCAATTGAATTAAAAATAATAGCAACAATTTAAAATATAAAAATTATGAGTAAAATAAAAACACCTTTTAACTTACAAAAATGGATTGATGATAACAGACACTTGTTAAAACCACCTGTAGGAAACAAAAATTTATATGTAGAATCAGAGGATTACATTGTCATGATTGTTGCTGGTCCTAATGCAAGAAAAGATTACCACTATAATGAAACAGAAGAGTTGTTTTATCAAATTGAAGGAGATATTGTTGTAAAAACACAACAAAATGGTAAGTTAGTAGAATATCCAATTAGAGAAGGCGAGATGTTTCTATTACCTCCAAAAGTACCACATTCTCCTGTGAGATCAGCAGGTTCAATTGGATTAGTAATAGAAAGAAAAAGAAAGGAAAATGATAAAGATGGTTTGATGTGGTTTTCAGATACTGCCAATGAATTATTATACGAAGAGTATTTTAAATTAACCAATGTGGAAAAGGATTTTTTCCCAGTATTTAAGAGGTTCTATTCAGACGAAAAGCTTAGAACATGCCCAAAAACGGGAGAGGTGATGGAAGCTGATGAGAGATATTTAGGTAAATAAAAAAATTCAATATGAGAATAAATGGTCATGGTCATATACTACCTGAGCCATCTCAAATCCCTAAGTTTTTAAAGGATAAGAGGCTGTTTTGGATTGATGAAGATAAAAAGTTCATGAGACAGGGTGAATGGTCAAGACCTATTAATGGTTCTGGTTTTTTCTTAAAAGAAAAAATTGAATGGATGAACCAGAATAATATTGATCATGCTGTTATGTTATGTCTGTCTCAGTTATATTGTAACGGTTGGGAAAAACAAGATTGTGCAGATGCAATTCGTTTTCAAAATGATTTTAATGCTTCTATCCAAAGGGATTATCCACAAAAGTTTACATGCGGTTTTGTTGTGCAGCCATTATACATTGATCATGCTTTAAAGGAAATTGACAGATGTGTAAATGAGCTTGATTTGAAATTACTTTGTTTACCTACTCATTTTGTAAATTCAAATGGTGAATGGTTATCAATTGCGGAAGCTGAAGTTGATCCAATTTTTGAATTAGCTAATAAATATAAACTAGCAATTCAAATACATCCATATGATGGTGAGAGAATGATTGCATTAAAAAATTCATACTGGAGATTTCATTTGATTTGGATGATGGCGCAATGCGCTGACACCCTTCATCTTTTTACTTTGAGGGACTTACCAAACAAATATCCAAATATAAGAACATGTTTTGCACACGGTGGAATGTTAGGTATGGCTAATTATGGCAGGAGAATTCAAGGATTTGACGGTCGTCCCGATATCTTTGAGGAATTACAAGACCCAAGAAAAACACTAGGTCATAAAAACTTGTATTTCGATACTTTAGTACACGATTCTCATACTTTAGACTTACTAAAAAAACGTGTAGGATCTAGTCAAATTATAATGGGTTTAGACGATCCATTTCCATTAGGTGAGATGGAAGGAGTAGGGACTTCTTATCCTGGTAGAGTTTTAGATTACGCTGTGGAGATTGGAGTTTTAACCCAACAGCAGGGTAAGGATATATGGCATAAAAATGTATTAAATTGGTTGAATTTAAATCAAGAAGATTTTAAATAATGGATGCAAAATTTCTTATTGACAACAAAGGCTATTCATTAGATTTTTCAAAGTTTCATGATTTATCTATTCCAATAAACTTTAATGGGGAACAGCCTAACACTTATGGTGTTGATAAAGCAATATCAACTGCTTATGAAGATGGTAAATTCATTGGAGACACAAGAAAAGGAGGTCCATGTAATTTCGAAACTTATTCTATTACCCCTCACTGTAATGGCACGCACACTGAATGTATTGGGCATATCACTGACGAAAGAATTTCTATTTTATCCTCCTTAAATTCAGCTTTATTTCCAAGTACTCTAATTAGTGTTTTGCCAAAATCAAATCAAGAAACATATATTCCTAAAATTGAAACTAATGATCTTTTAATTACAAAGGAAAGTTTAGAGAAAAAATTAAATGACGTATCAGATGCTTTTTTAGAAGGTTTGATTATTAGAACTTTACCAAATCTTGAGTCCAAAAAATCTATTGATTACATGAAACAAAAGCCTTCTTTTTTCACTTTAGAGGCTATGAAATACATAAGAAGCAGAGGTGTAAAGCATTTAATGGTTGATATACCATCAGTAGACAGATTGTTTGATGATGGACATCTGAGTTGTCATAATATCTTTTGGAACACATCATCTAAAAAATTAAATACAGCTGCAATTCATTTCACAATTACAGAAATGATTTATGTAGATAATAATATTTGTGATGGTTCTTACTTTACTAATCTACAAATACCAGCTTTTAATTCAGATGCTGCTCCAAGTCGCCCAATAATTTTTAGTATAAATGAATTATAAAAAAACTAAAGAATTTGCAGAAATACTTGATAGGGATGATCCATTAGCATCATATCAAAGTCAATTTCATTTTCCATATCAAAGTAATGGAAATAAACATATTTATCTGTGCGGAAATTCTCTCGGACTACAAAGTAAAAAAACTTCTGATTTTGTTAATCAAGAACTAGAGGATTGGAAGACTTTAGGAGTCGAGGGGCATTTTCATGCTAGAAATCCATGGCTTCCTTATCATGAATTTTTATCGGAAAGCTATTCTAAAATTATTGGTGCAAAAAATACAGAAGTTATTGCAATGAATACATTATCTGTTAATTTACATTTAATGCTTGTTTCATTTTATAGACCAAGTAAAAAACGCTATAAAATTATAATTGAAGATGATGCATTTCCCTCAGATATTTATGCGGTTGAATCTCATATTAGTCATCACGGCTTAGATCCTGACAAGGTTCTTATAAAACTAAAGCCCCGTAAAGGAGAGGCCGCACTAAGAACTGGAGATATTACTAAATATATAAAAGAAAATTCATCAGAGATTGCATTAATAATGTTTGGTGGTGTAAATTATTATACTGGACAGGTTTTTGATATGCAAAAAATTACTAAAGCAGCTAAAGAAAATAAAATTATAGTTGGTTTTGATTTAGCTCATGCAGCAGGAAACATAAAGCTGGCACTACATGAATGGGGTGTAGATTTTGCTGTTTGGTGCTCATATAAATATTTAAATTCTGGGCCTGGTTCTGTTGGTGGAGTATTTATTCACGAAAAGCATCATGAGAAAAGCATCCCAAGGTTCGCTGGATGGTGGGGTCATGATAAAGATAGTAGATTTAAAATGCCGGATAAATTTATTCCGATTAACACCGCGGAAGGCTGGCAATTAAGTAATCCTCCAATTTTGTCACTTGCAGCGGTTCGCGCTTCCTTATCATTATTTGATGAGGTTGGAATGGAAAATCTAATTGATAAATCAAAAAAATTAACATCGTATTTAGTTTTTTTAATGGAAAATTTATCCTCGAATAGAATTAGTATTATTACCCCTGGGGAGCGTGGTTGTCAAATATCAATTAGAGTTTTAAATGGTAACAAGCAGTTATTTGATGAAATTACTACAAGAGGTGTCATCGCTGACTGGAGAGAGCCTGATGTTATTAGAGTTGCTCCTGTCCCCCTATATAATAGTTATATGGATGTGTTTAATTTTTATAAAATTTTAGAAGATATATTGTAAAATGGAGAAAAAAATCATAATAGTTGGAGCAGGTCTTGCTGGCTCTTTATGTGCTTTGTATATGCTGCAGCGTGGTTATGCTGTATCTGTTTATGAGAGAAGATCAGATATGCGTAAGTCTGTAATGACTGCAGGTCGCTCTATTAATCTTGCTTTGTCAGAAAGAGGCTGGACTGCTTTAAAAAAAGTTGGCATTGAAGATAAGGTAATGGAGATTTCTATTCCAATGCCAAAAAGAATAATGCATGATTTAGAAGGAGAGCTTACAGATCAGTACTACGGTAATGAGGACCAAGCGATTTATTCAGTTCCGAGGGGTGAGCTTAATGTTTTATTAATGAATTTGGCTGAAGAAAAAGGGGCTCAAATATTTTTTAATCACAAATGTGTTGATGTTAATACAGAACATGCTGAGTTAACGCTAATTAATGACAAATTAGAATCTGAGATCAATATTAAATGTGATTTAATTGTTGGTGCAGATGGGGCATTTTCTGCTGTAAGAGATAAAATGAGTCGTCAGGATCGGTTTCAGTTTTCACAATATTATATAGAACATGGGTATAAAGAGTTGTTAATTCCTGCTAATAATGATGGGTCTCATAAAATTGAAAAGAATGCATTACATATATGGCCCAGAGGGAATTTTATGCTAATTGCCTTGCCTAATTTAGATGGTAGTTATACATGTACACTTTTTTCTCCTTTTGAAGGGGAGGATTCATTTAATGAGCTTAATACACCCAAAAAAGTAACTTCTTTTTTTAACAAGGTATTTAAGGACTTTACTCCACTAATTCCCAATCTTGTTGATCAGTTTTTTAATAATCCAACAGCATCGCTTGGTATTTTTAAATGTTATCCATGGCATATCAAAGGACATTGTGTATTAATCGGAGACTCTGCTCATGCTACTGTTCCTTTTTATGGACAAGGAATGAATGCGAGTTTTGAAGATTGCAGGGTTCTTGATGAATTAGTAGGGAAGTACGAGGAAGACTTCTCATTAGCATTAAAAGCGTTTTCTAAATCAAGAAAGCCAAACGGAGATGGTTTGCAGGATCTTTCATTACACAATTTTATTGTAATGAGAGACAAGACAGCTGACCCCAAATTTTTATTACAAAAGAAAATAGAACAAAAATTTTCTCAATTATATCCTGATAAATGGGTTCCATTGTACACAATGGTATCTTTTACTAATATTTCATATTCTGAGGCATGGGAAATTGGTATGCAACAAGAAAAACTTATGTCAGATATTATGTCAATTAAAAATATCGATAAACTTTGGGACTCTGATGAGGTTATGCAAAAAATGCTTGATCTTTCTATATAATTACTTCCTTTATTAGATTTTACTATTCTTTAAAAAAGACTTTCTTCTATAAATACTTGAAAAGTATATAAAACTGCATAAAAGTGTATAAAAAATCACAAAAGTGCATAAAAGCGCACAAAAGTGTATAAAAAACGAAAAAATAATTTACTCTAAAAGATTAATGTATTAAAACATAGTTTATTTAATTATATTTAGATTTGAATATATAAAATACGTACATGCTTAAATTTTTACTCCTCTTTTTTTTGATTCCATTTTATAGCTATTCTGGCTGTGAAGATGGAGACTGTAATAATGGCTATGGTATATATATATGGTTTAATGGTGATACTGATACGCGTGGTTGGGTTGAGGGAGATAAATATGTTGGTATGTTTCTTAATGGAAAGATGCACGGACAAGGAATACTTTATTTTAAAAACGGCAATATTTATAATGGAGCATTTCATAATGGAAGCAAGTCAGGCTATGGAAGTTTAATTTACAAAAACGGAGAAAAGTATTTGGGTAATTTTTTAAATGACAAGAAGCATGGCGCCGGAATTTTAATTACTAATAATGGGGAAGAGAACAAGGTTCGTTATAAATTTGGTGTAAAATTGAAGGATAATGAATTATTTTAAATTTAATAGTCTATTTTTTTTATTACTACTTTTTTACCATAATAATTCTTTTGCACAAATTGATCTCTTAAAGGATTTTTCAAAAAATACAGATGTTATTTTTAGTAAAAAAAACATTTCAAATAATGAAATTTATTCTGGACTAAATGAGGCTTTAGTAATATCTGTTAAAAATTCTTGTAATAAAGCTTCAAAGGCAGGCGGGTTTTTAGAGAATAATAAAATTAGAATAGACTTCCCTAAAGAAATCATAAGAGTTAA
>Ga0233432_10000325_pt1 | contig 45729 bp, 25 predicted proteins | sample SI_122_August201_6_FD_179870 | JGI IMG/M metagenome (GOLD analysis project Ga0233432, IMG submission 179870) | Seawater microbial communities from Saanich Inlet, British Columbia, Canada - SI_122_August2016_10_MG | ecosystem: Environmental > Aquatic > Marine > Inlet | place: Canada: British... | reverse complement strand
CATCGACCTTCTCCCCACTTTTGCCAGACTCTGCGGTGGTGAACTTCCACAAAACAAAATTGACGGCCATGACATCTGGTCCCTCATGAGTGGAAAGAAGGACGCAAGAAGCCCCCACAAAGAATACGTCCTCATGCATGGCCCGGGTACAGTCCGCTCTGGCAAATGGAAATTCTATCCGTGGCAAGAAGGCACGAGCGGCAGCCGCCGTGACCCAGTTCCTGCAGGACGCGAACCCTCTCCACTTCCAGTACAACTCTATGACACCGACGCCGACATTGGCGAAACCAGGAATCTTGCTGAGGAGCATCCCGAAATTGCAGCCCAGCTTGCAACGGCCTATGAGAAACATATTGCTAACATCGAGGTGAATAAGCGGGCAACTGCAACTATGATCCGACCTGAGGGATCAATTTCAGCAGAGCTACCGGGAAGAGCAAAGAAGAACCGAGCAAAGAAGAACTAACTTGGTGGGAGATGATTGACAATCATCTCTCGATTATTCTTTAAGCATTTGTTTGTCGGATCCATTCCAGCACCTGCTGAACGACGAGCTGCTGGACCTCATCCCACGTCATGGACGGGGTCGCGTCATTCCCCTGAACCTGCTTAAAACCATGGCCAGCATTTCTCACTTCGACTAACTCTATGTCGAGACCCTTTTCCTTCGCCATCGTGTACAAGTGCGTAGACAAGTCGATGGGTACGACAGGGTCGGTATCACCGTGCACCAACAGGACAGGTGGGCTATCAGCTTTCAAATATTGATCGGCGCTGACCAGTTTTGCTATTTCTTCGGTACTCATGCCATGCGATGGTTTGAACATCATCGCACCTTTTGATTCACTCCGCCCCGGAAATCTCTCAAGCCGCTTTTCCCAAAGTTCCGGAACGAGATACGTGGTCGCACCATAGAACGAGATTGCACCGATCACCGTGTGTTCGGTTTCCGGTCCAGCGTTCTCACCGGGCAGAAAGTCGCTGTCTGTTAATGCCGCGACCAGTGCTTTGGAACCCCCGGCAGAAGTCCCCCACGTAATGAACTTGTGCGGGTCGACCCCGTATCGGTCGGAATGTTTTGCCAAGAATCGCAACGCATCTTTGCAGTCTTCGAATAGTTGATGGAACCCCAACTCTTCCCCTGCACCAAAGACTCTGTAGTCAATAGTTGCCACTGCAATCCCCGATTCTGTCAGTTCTTTCAAGATCAAAGAACTTCTATTGTAGAGAGCGTTTTTTGTACCACCTGTATTGCCGCCTCCGTGGATATAGATGAAAAGCGGTGCTCGTTCGTACACCTTTGTTTTCGGGTAGATGAAGTCAAGGCGGTTCCTCTGTTGCTTTGTGTTTTTTCGGTATTCAATATCCAGTTCGCCTTTGAGGCCGAGCTGTTTGAGAACTGCTTCTGCATTTTGGCTATTCGTTCCTGAGCGGCTGGCTGAACTCGGCCGTTGCTTCTTACCTCTTTGTGAAGCCTTTTGAACCAGTTCCTGTTTTTCAGTTTCTGAAAGCACGCCGTCACCATCCTGATCAGCCTGCGGATACCGTTGCATCACCCTTTGGCTCACAAAAGCTTCTTCTTCCTCTGAAAGCACACCATCGCTATTCCTATCAGCCTGAGGAAATGACCGAAGAATCTTTTCGGCAAATGTATCTGCCTTAACAAAATACATGGCACAAGAAAGACAAGACACTGCAAGAATCGCAACAAAACAAAACCGCCTTTTCATCAGACACCCTGCTGCTTCCTAACTACTTGAAACATGACACCAATGTATTGAACTGCTCGTAGACTATTTTGTTTCGAATAAAAAATCACGAACAGGATAAGTCAACGTGAGCAGATCAGAGACTGGGGTTGTACTCTGTCACTGCTCCAATCCAAACTAAAGGAACTGGATTACCACTCTACCAACACTATGCTGTTTCAACCCACAGGAAACACGACATGCTACCGCGTTTCGTTTTGCTACTTTCGATTTCAACAGTTTCGATCTGCTCTTTTGGTTCAACTTCTTATGGTGAAGACTGGGCCCAATGGCGAGGTCCAAACCGTGATGCGAAATCAAACGAGACTGGCCTTCTTGAAAATTGGCCAGAGGATGGCCCCCCTCTCGCCTGGAAAGCAACAGGGGTTGGCGGAGGGTATTCGAGTATTGCTCTAGCCAACGGTCGCATCTTCACAATGGGCGATCTTGATGGTGGAAGTTATGTAATTGTCCTTAATGAAACAGACGGTTCGCCTATCTGGAAAACTCGCATCGGTGAAGCTGGCGGCCACAAGCGGTACCCGGGCCCCCGTGGCACACCAACTATTGATGGCGGTGATGTTTTCGTTTTAAACCAGTTCGCAGACCTTGTCTGCCTCGATGCAGAAAATGGCACCACAAAATGGTCGGTCAATCTTGTTGATCAATACGGCGGAAAGATGATGTCCGGATGGAAGTACAGCGAATCTCCACTTACGGATGGTGATCGGGTGATCTGTACTCCGGGAGGTACCGATGGCACCCTGCTCGCCTTAAACAGAAAGACTGGAGAGAAACTCTGGCAGACAGAGGCCTGGACAGATCCTGCTGGCTATTCATCTGTAATCATCGCAACGATTGATGGTACTCGACAATACGTGCAACTAACCGGAAAGAGTGTCGCCGGCATCGACCCCGACTCTGGAACCGTTCTTTGGCAAGCAGACCGGGAAGGCAAGACGGCTGTTATCTCAACACCGATTGTTCAAGAGAACACCGTGTTTGTGACATCAGGCTATGGCATCGGATGCAATGCTTTCCGCGTCACAAAAGACGGCACGAACTGGCAGGTCGAGCAGCTTTACGCCAACAAAGAAATCATGAATCATCATGGTGGAGTCGTGTTGCTTGATGGCCATATCTACGGATCAAGCGGCGGCACATTCCGCTGCCTTAATCTCGACAGTGGCGAACTTGCCTACGCTGGACGAAGTGCTGGCAAGGGTGCCACCGTGTATGCCGATGGTCACCTGTATCTACGAAGTGAAGCTGGCCCAGTTGCTCTTATTAAGGCAACTCCAACAGAACTTGTCGAAACAGGTCGGTTTGACCAGCCAGACCGGAGCGAAGAAAAAGCATGGCCCCATCCGGTCATCGCCAACGGAAAGCTCTACCTTCGTGACCAGAACATCCTGCTCTGTTACGACGTGAAGAAGAATTAAGCCTCACTGCAGAGACTAGTTAGCTTTCCACAGACTTACAGAATCAAACATGATTCTGTTTGGTGCATCCTCGAAGGTCTTGAAAGTCAATTCACTCCGTCCTTCAAGAGAAACCTGCTCGTGCTTGATGAGCTGGCCTTTTCCGTTGACCTCAATCCAGAGTGCACCCTCCTGAAACTCGAGTGAAACGTCAAGCCATTCGTTCAATTTGACGTTCGGTGCTTTTCCGAGGAACTGTTTTCCGCCATGAAGCTTTACGGCGTAACCATTATCTCGAAAAGTTACCGTATTAATATGATGCCCAATATCGAACTTTGGACGACCTGTTTGAAATTCTTTCCCTTCAAACTTCACCCGCATACGAACAACAAATTTTGGCGGCAGGTTATCGAGCCGAATAACAGGTGACAACCCAAGATGGTGATCACGCTTTAGCGCCTTCTCAGCCTCCGCCGCATTCTTGTAGTCCGGAGCTCCAATCAGTAAGCCATCGACAACTTCCCAGTTCTTGGTCCGTGTCTGCCACCATTTTTTGTTCAGCGGACCGTCAAAGCCGTCTGTGTAGATAAGTTCACCAGACTGAAACAGATGCGAATCAATCGGGGGTGGATCAACAGCATGAACACTCGAGGCAAGCACGATGACAGCGAACACTGCAAACAAAAACTTTTGGATCCCCATCACGACATACCCCTTTTTATCATTTGGACTGAAATGCCTTGCTCTGAACAACAGCATGAACGAACTCACTCACTGCATAATCTTTGATTTTTGCAGACTGAACCACTTCCTCTGCAAAGTCTTCATCAGTAAAGCCGAATGGTCGGCCAAGAGCATACTCAATGAGGTGCTCTGTAAAACCACGAGCAAAATCATCCTGACGACTGACGACAATATCTCGTAATTCAAAATAATCGGCGAAAGATGGGCCATTATAGATCGCACCTGACGGATCAATATCCCATGTCTTTTTCTTGCCGATGCCACGACCTCGTTTGTCACGCGCCTGGTAGCTGTCTGTTGTCCGCCACTTACCCGCAGCATTAAAGTTTTCAAGACCAAGCCCGATCGGATCGATCTTTCGGTGGCAACTGGCGCACTGGGCTTCTTCCTGATGCACACGCAGTCGTTCACGCGTTGTGAGAATCTCTCCTTGCAGACGAGAAATCTGCGGCACGTTTGGTGGTGCTGGCGGTGGTGGGTCGTGAAGAAGGTGACGTAACACCCAAGCGCCGCGCTCAACCGGGCTACTTACCACGCCATCACTTCCCATCGCATGAATCGCAGCCATACCAAGCAGACCACCCCTTGGTGAGTTCGCAGGCAGACTAACCTCCTGAAATTCATCACCAGTGACACCTTCTATACCGTAGTACGTTGCGAGCAGGCCGTTAATAAAGACAGTGTCACTCTTCAGTAATTGACTGATACGACTATCGTCACCGCCACGCAAAAGGTGTGCGAACGATTGATAGACTTCTTCGCGCGCGGCAGAGCGAGTACTTTCGTCGAAGTCACGATAGAGCCTCGTATCAAACTGAAAGAAATCGAGGCGTTCCATATCCAGCCATTGGTGCACGAACCCCGAAATAAATTCATTCGAACGCTCGTCAGCAATCATTCGATTAACTTGCTGACGAAGCATTTCAGGCTGACTGAGTTTCTGTTGCTTTGCCAATTCAAGGAGTTCACGATCGGGAGGAGCACTCCAAAGGAAATACGCCAAACGTACTGCAATTTCCCGATCAGTGAGTTGTCGCCGATCATCCGCGTCATTGGGTTCATTGAGGTAGAGAAATCCAGGGGAGGCAAGAATAATGCTCAGCGGCAACCGGATCGCAGTATCAAAAGAGTCACCATCCTTGCGACGAAGGGCAAAGAGATCAGAAAGCTGTTGAATATATTTGGCCTCGGGTTCGACACCCCGAAAAGCCTCCAACGCGAACAGCTTAATCATTTTCTGAGCCCGCAAAGATTCATCTGGTTCGTCGGCTTCGGTAATCCACCAATCCTTCCTGCCAGATTCATTGGACTCATCCAGTGGTCCTTCCCACTCAACCCAGTCAATCCACAGAGCAGGTTTGAGGCCGACGCCATTTTCCTTCCTCGCGTCGCGGTCTCGACTGAGGTCTGCCTTCACATCACGTTTTTCACGGAGAGCAAATTTGCGAGGACTGTTTGTGGTGAGTTGAACCGGAAGTTCAATAATCTCCGGCTCGTCCGTTGAACCAGAAATCTGAAACGTCGCAAGGCGATCAAAATGTTCTTTATCAGGGACGGCACCAAGGTCTACAAAGTGTCGTTCGGCCGGAGTACCCTCGACTGCCCCAATTCGGCATCGGAGTTTGTAGGTACCAGGCGGCAACGACTCAACAATATGCTCAGTTTTTTTCCAGCCAGACGGATGTTCTGGAGGCAGGGCGATGTACTCTTCCTTATTTACATTTGAAATAGTCAGAAATGAACCCACCTGAGTGAGTGGATCATCAAGATAGCGACGGTAGACCGGACCTTCCTCCTCAAACTGACGGATTCGAAATTTTGCTTCCTGCTCATCAACGATACCCTTCTGAGGCTTACCGGTATCCAAGAATGCTTTGCCCTTTTCATACCCACCTTTGAAGTATCCGTTGTACGTACCACCGACCTTCGCGTTTGCATGCAATTCAACTTCACGACGCTGCTTCCATTGTTTCCTTGAACTGCTATGAGGGCCTTCCAATTCCACCCAGTCAATCCAGATCGCGGGAGGAATGCCATACCCGTTTTCTTTCTTTGCCGCATTAAATGTTTTCCAGAGTGCCTTCGGCTTGCCGTTGTTCGGTTGTTTTTCTTGCACGGCAAACTCACGAATTGTATGAGGCCCAACCTCCAAAGGAATCTCAAGGATCTGTGGCTCCTCCACAGTTCCAGTAACCTGACTCGTGCTGATTGCTCTCCCTTCCAGCCCCCAATCCCAATCCGGGCCGGTGTACGTTCTCTGAGGATGACCAACCTGAATAAAATGACGGGAAGGATCGGACCCTTCAACAGCACCAACCCGCACACGAAGGGTATAGTTCCCAATTGGTAGTTTCTCCGGGGACACGATCACACGCCCAGTTCCTTTGGTGGGCTTCAAATAGGCTCCCGTGTCTCGATGGGGAAGGTCGGCGTAGTGTTTGAGATAGGCGTGCAGGTTTGGCCAATTGGGGTTTGCGCTTTGTGGAGCACGGGACTCATCAAAACCAAAATCTCTGGCATCAGGAATACCCTTGAGTCGATCGGTGAATCGGTAGAAACGCAGTGGATCAAGGATTTCTTTCTCTTTTTTGGCGATCTCCGCGATGATCGCTTTGTTCTCAGGAGTCTTCGCAGCTTCATCAACGCCTTTCTGCCACTTGGTAAACCGCGAGAAACTGTCCTCCAACTCTTTGATACTCTTTTCGTTTTGTGGATTGATCGTCTTCTCAGGTTCAATGCGATAGGTTGCTGACGCCATGGACTCTCCTTCCGGAAGAGGTCCTTCGAGCTCAACCCAATCAATCCAGATAGCAGGCGGGTGGCCGTAGCCGTTTTCTTTCTTCCACGTGTTGTGCGCATCCCAAAGTGCTTTAAGGTTTCCGTTGTTCGGCTGTTTCTCCTGCACCGCAAACTCACGAATCGTATTGGATGTGACCTCAAGGGGAATTTCGATCGTTTCGGGGTTCTCGATGGTTCCCATGACTTGATGAGTGCTGATGGCTGGCCCCTCGAGTCCCCAGTTTCTGCTCTCGATCAGGCGCTGAGGATGCCCCACCTGGATGAAACGTCGCGAGGCTGGCGTCCCTTTCACTGCTCCGACACGCACGCGCATAACATAGTTGCCGGGCGGTAATTCCTTTTTCTTCGGAGCAACAATGATGCGACCGGTACCGTGGGCAACTTTCAGGTAGGTGCCGCGATCTCGATGCGGCAGGGCTGCGTAGTGTTTGTGATAGGCCAGGTTGGCGCGATCATTCTGTGGATGGCTGGCGGCTGCTTTCTGCGAGTCACGGAAGCCGAAGTCTTTGGGATTGGGAGTCCCCTCCAGCCGATCGGCAAAGCCATAAGACCAGATGGGGTGCGCGGACTTAGGTTCCGTTTCACGAAATTTCGCCATCCTCGCCTGGTTCTCGTGAGTCGCTGCCGCCTTGTCGACGCCCTTCTGCCAGCGGGTGAATCGAGCGTAGGCATCTTCGATCTGCACGATTTCTTTTTCGTTCGCGGGATTGATCGACTTTTCTGGCTCAACGCGGACGATTTTGGATTCTGTCGCCGCGGCCTCAGTGATCGGTCCTTCCAATTCCATCCAGTCGACCCAGATGGCGGGCGGAGTGCCGTATCCGTTCTTTTGCTTATGGCGGTCAAAATCTTCTCTGACAAGTTTTTCTGACTTGGGCTGGCGTTCCTGGATGCCGACTACCCGCGGAGTGCTTTCCCCAAATTCGATATTGACCTCAATGATCTCCGGGTTCTCAATGGTGCCGGATATCGGTTGCGTGCTGAGCAGTTTGGTGAAGCCGGGTGACGTTCCGTTGAGATTTTTGGGATGACCGATCTCGACGAAATGGCGGGAGGGATCAGAGCCTTCGACCGCACCGAGGCGAATCCTGAGCTTGTAGTTGCCCGAGGGAACGTCTTTTGGATCGGGGTGAATGTCAAAGCGTTGAATCCCCCTCGAAAGTTGCAGGTAGGCACCCCGATCGTTGTGAGGAAGCTCGGCGTAGTGCTTCATGTAACTGTGATATCGCCGGTAGGGGCTATATAAAGCGGCAACGGCATTGATTGGGTCGCTTCCGCCATAGTCGCGAGGATCGGGTGCTCCTTTCAGGAGACCAGCCTTTTTATACTTGAGGACAGGATCGGAATCATAATTGGGGTTCTGCTCGCGAAGGGCGGCCACAATCTCCTGGTTCTCTAACGCTTCAGACGCTTTGTCGACCCCTTTTTTCCAAGGGAGCCATTTCTCCTTGTAGGTGTCTTCCAGTCTCGTGATGATTTCCAAGTTTTTTCCATTGACGGTGTTTTCTGGCTCAACGCGAGTAATTGCTGGCTCTACCACCGCCGATCCTGCAATAGGGCCCTCGAGTTCAATCCAATCAACCCAGATGGCAGGCGGGGTGCCGTAGCCATTCTTCTGCTTGTCTATGGAGAATTCATTTCTGAGAAATCTTTTATTATCTTCGGGTTGGCGTTCCCGAATCCCCAGTTCGCGTGGCGTATTTGAACCGATCACAACTGTCGTTTCGATGATTTCCGGATTATCTTCGGTGCCCGTAACCTGGTAGCTAGCGAGTGGCTTGCCTGAGAAACCAGCCGGCTGCCCGTCGATGCGATGGGGGTGTCCAACCTCGATAAAATGACGAGAGGAATCAGAACCCTTTACGGTTCCAGATCGGATTCTCAATTTGTACGTTCCGGGGGGAACGTCTTTGGGATCAGGGATCAGGTCGATTCGTTGGATGCCCCACGTGGTTTTCAAATAGGTGCCCTGATCGCTATTGGGAAGCTCGAGGTAGTGCTTCATGTAGGCGTAGGAGCGATCATAAACACGGAAAGAGAAGGAGGCGTCATTGCCGTCAACAAAACCGAACTTCGTTGCATCGGGAGCTCTCTTGAGAAGTCCAGTATTCTGATAGAGTCGTAGGTTGTTCCTGAGGTCATCGATTTTGAATTTCTCACGGATCTGCGCGAGCGCTTCCTCATTTTCGGAAAGAAAGGCAACCTTGTCGACTTCGGCTTTCCAGAGCAGGTAGCGTTTCTGCGTCTTCTCCTGCTTTGCCATAATCTTGCGACTCTTCGCATTGACAGTATCTTCGGGCTCCAACCGGAAGGTCTTCACTACTTGGCCTGTTGCCGCCCGACGCTCGAAGGCTTCGTCTATCGCACTACGACCGAGCTTGAGATACTGTTCGATCTGATCGCTCGAGATGAACTGAGAGGCGCCTACGGTATCAAATGATCCCGCACCGCCATCAGCAGGAAGAGACGACACGTCAACCTGCAAACCCAGAAGCTGCTCGATCGTGTTCTGGTACTCTCGACGATTGAGTCGTCGCATGGTGATCCGGCCACCAGAGTCAGCCAAACTCCGTCGGGCCGAGACCATCGTCTGTGCGAGTTCATCAAGAAAATCTGCCTTCTCGTTTCCGTCCGGTTGCTCGGAATCCTCCGGTGGCATTTCACCCGAGTTCAATACGTTCAGCACTTTTTGCCAGCGTTCCGCCTGCTCAATAGTGGCAATCGTGAACGAAAGTGTTTCTAGATCAACACCACCCTCCTGCGTCTCGGTGTCATGGCATTCGAAGCAGTGCGTCGTGAAGAACGTCTGGTGCTTTTCCGGAAAACGCACTTCAGTCGTTGCAGCTTGCACCAAAGAACAGAGCCACAAGGCTGAAAAGCAGATTATAAATACAATACGGTTCATAATTTGTTCTGAAGTGAAAATACCTATGCTTCTTGTAACTGTGCTCAGAAATTCTTACGAATCCAAAACGCCACAACACACTAGCACTGACGCAGCAATTACGATTGAAGCTCTTTCACAACGCCGGTGCTATCTCCATGTTGGTCCGCGTTGATCCCCATTCCTTGCAGCATCGTCAGCCACACATTGCATAACGGTGTGTCTTCCTCAACAACAAGATGCTGGCCAAGTTTCAAGTTGGCACCACCGCCGGTGATCACTGTTGGGCAGTTGGTGAGGTAGTGGATGGAACTAATATTGGACCCGAAAGCCACAGCAGTGTGGTCGAAGAGGCTTGATCCGTCAGCCTCTTTGGTTGCTTTGAGTTTATCAATCAGCCTCGCGAGGAGTTCGCTGTGCGTTTTATCTCGTAACTTGGACGCTTCCATACGCTCGCCAGGTGAGTAATGGCTCACATTGTGTGAACTGGGTTTGACATCAAGACTCTGCAGAAGGCTCTGACCAGGCATACGGTAGGTCAGCGATCGAGTCGTGTCAGTCTGCAGCGCCGCAACAATGAGATCCTGCATAATTTCAATCTCAGCTCTCCCCTTCAGACCGGATTCCGGCTCACCAAGAGGGGCGTTTACTTTCGGGACATCAAGCCAGGCTTCGTCTTTACTTAAACGTGTCTCGATATCACGGATACCTTGAAAATATTCATCGAGCTTTTCTGAGTCTTCACGAGAGAGGCCATACTGCACTCGCTTGGCTTCACTGACTACAGCATCAAGAACACTACGCTTTTCGGTAATAGCTGCTTGACGCTGCTCAAGAGGCATGTCGTCAGCTGAAAACAGCTTGTGAAAAACCTGAACGGGATCATTATCACCAGCCTTGGGCTTCCCACGAGCATCCCACGCCAACGACAGTCCGGGACCGTGCCCTTCGAGGGCGGAGCTATTTAATTGAACTGACGAGAATCGAGTGTCTTGCCCAAGATGCTGCGCGACAACCTGATCGGCGGATATACTGTTGGCCATATTCTGGCCTGGAACTGAATACCGGTTGGCTCCAGTGAGCCAGAAGGTGCTGCCCCAGTGCGCTTCGTTCGCAAACTGATTTGAGCAACCCTGCACAACAGTGATGTCAGACTTGTGACGAGCAAGTGGGGAAAGACCTTCAGATAATTCGTAGTTGGCTCCCGTTTGATTGATGTCGGGATACCATGTTTCTTTGGTAACGCCGAAGCCAATGCTCATAAACACGCAACGCTTGGAGGGACCACTCAGGCCTGTTGCGGCAGCCTTGGCAAAACGGCGGAACCCAAGTGATTCCAAGGCTGGAAGTGCAACGAGTGAACCCGCTCCGCGTAATACCTGACGTCGACTCAAATGCATAGAAGACTCTCTATCCTAAATATTGATCCATCTGACTAAATATAGGACGCTCAAAGTATGAATGTCCATGAACAGCACCCTCTTAGATGATGCAAAAAACTTTGAAAAGAATATTCCCCTCATTTCTCGTACAAATTCTCACGGAACATAACCCACGGCGGGCAGAAAAATCCTGAAAGAAACTTGAATTATTTCACATAGTGGACTGGCAGAGTCGGTTGCCGGATCGCAGTAAACTGAACATCATCGACGAAGTACCCACCCAATTCGATGGGAACCGCACGATACTTAGCGCTCGCAGCAACAACGATAAGTGCAACGGTTGCTTCAGATTCCAGAAGACAGGATGCAGTAATCATTGTCGGCTCATCTCCGGGCATGATCTTGATCTCCTTTTTGCTGAATCCGACACCTTCCTCTCTGATCACCTGAGGCCATCCTTCACCAATTGCCTCCGGTTTCGTATTGAAAAGGTAGATACGGCAACTACCTGCAAGTTTTGGTAATTCATCATCAGTAGGAGCTACCTCTCGGTGGAAACGAGCTGTGAGTTTGAGCGTGACCTGTGAACCGGGGTCTGCTGTATTCCACTGCTGCCGAAGAAACGACAGATCCACCAACTGAAAAACAGAACAGTTCGAGGCAGGGTCATCGGAATCACCGTTCACGTTTCCTGTCTTCAGAAAACGCAACATCCGGCTTCCGTCACTTCCTTCAATAACCTCCGCAGGATTTCCACCCCACATGCCAAAGTAAGATGGAAAGCCACCTTCAACCGGACCTGACATCGTCTCAAAATCACCATTCACAATATGAAGTGTTCGTATCTGGGATTGCGGAGAGTTCACGGCCCAGACCACTCCTGCACCAAGCAGACCAACAATCACACCCACCACCATTGCAGCCGCGATTTGCTGGAACGCCATTCGACGCATTGCAGGCCTTGTTGTCGGCCTACTTGTCGCATCTTCTCTTTCCGCGTCAAGAATGGATACGATCGACTCATCGCGTAGGTAACTGACCAAAGCCTGCTCATCAACCAACATCCTCGACATGATCGTTCGAGCTTCCGGATCCTTCCGCAGCAACTCGTTCAGCTCAGTTCGCGCGGCGTTATTGCTGTCATCCCGGACTTGTTGAAGCAAGTTGAGAAGGTGTTCTTCTATCATGGATTGGTCCTTATCTCGCGTTCAATGCATGCACTGAGTTGTTGCCGAATCCGCAGCAATGACATCTTCACCGCGCTGAGGCTTCGTCCCGATGCTTTGGCTATTTCTCGCAAACTCTGGCTCACGGTGTAGTGGTCATGGAGCAAACCCCTCTGCCTTTGATCGAGTTTTTTCATACACTTCGCGAGCGCCTCGCGCCGGGTATCAAATGCGGTTGCAGCCTCCTCAACTTCATCCGCCATTGCCTTGATCACATCTTCATCAAAAACCAGGCGATCACGTTTCTGGTCCCGGTAATGCGACAGAATGGTAAATCGTGCCACAGTGAATGCCCACGGCAAAAATTCGGTATCCGGATTCCAGTCCGCTGCCTTTTGCCACAACTTTACGCACGTTGCCTGCAGCACCTCGCGGGCATCCTCACGATTGGCCAGGTTTGCATGACAGAACGCCTCGAGAGCAGCCTGATGACGTGTCAAAGCCTCAATGAAGCGGGTGTCGTCTTGTGATGGCGTCATGGATACTCTGCTTTTTTGCAACGCAAATAGTGAAGCCTGGGTTTTGTTGTCATTCAGCCTACTTGGAGAGACGCTCTCTCTGTGCCGTATTGTTTATTCCGCGAGAACTCCTGGTGGTCACAATTTTTATAAGATTTTGAGAAACAGGCTTATTTCTCAGCTGCTCTTGGAATAAACCTACAGAATACGAAAAAGGTGTCAGCCGCTTTCAACGAGCGTCAAGAAAAACTTTGAGATCGCATTCAGTACAAAAAATACAGCAAATAACTAGGCCGAAACCGCGAACCTAACGACTTCTTGCAAGTTCTTCTGACTCCACCTGTGCGATGCCAAAAGAGGTTGCAGAAGGCATTTCAGACGCGGTGACTTGTTCACGAATCGCAGTTTCAATCAATGCAAACAAATTTTTCATCGATGATGTCCCTGCAAGCTTCTGACTTGGTCGAAGCCAAACGGTTAATCGCTGGCTGAAGAGGCTAGCCAGAATCCCAAGTTCAGTTCCCTTCCGTGGTGGAGGTGCAGCAGAAAATCCAACAATCTTACAGTCACCTAAGTCCACGGTATCTTGACTCATACCGAGAGGCTGCGCGAACCGCCTTCTTGGATCACCTAGATAACTAAATACAAATGTCCCAGGCCTCATTGACCGAACGAACCATTTCCTGAATGGATTTGGGACCTTTTGAAGAACCGCGATTGCATCATGAAAACACCCCGCCAGACCATACTTCCCGACTGCTCGTGAATCACTAATCATTTTTGGTAGAAGATCTTCCCAACACTTGCATTCAACGATTCTCCTTCGATAGAAGGCATAACCGATACTATTACAGGCTGGCATCCGACGATCGAGTCGCGGCCTCATACTTACAGGCTGCACCACACCAACCCATGATTTTTCTGATTGACCAGGAGCCTGGCAAAATGTGCCAATAACACCCGTAAGTAACGACATCAGGAATTCATTCAGACTCGCGCCTCGCATATCCGCACTGTGGCGTAACGCGACTGTTTCCTCGCGTGTAAGCTGAATGGAAAGTAGCTGAGCGGACCGTACGACATTATCATCTATACCGTCACACGGAATTGCTGTCGCCCGATCAAGAAAAAACCACTTCGCTTCATCCGCAAGAAATCGAATAGCGTCAAACCAACTCACACCTTCGACCACGGGACGAGCAAGTTGATTTCTTGAGTTCAGGAGCTCTACAGCGCCGAGTTGTTTTCGCTTTGCAATTTTTCTCTTGCCGAAGTCACCGAAAAAATCATTGGCATATGCCATGAAAACATCGCCACAGAATTCTGTGGCACCAATCCCATCACACACTGCGTGATGAAACGTCATCTGAATCTCAGTAGAACCCGCCCGTTTATCAACCAATCGAACCACAAGAGGAACCACCCAAGCCTCTTTAGTTTCGACTTCTCGTCCATGCTGACCAAACTGTTCAGCCTGCTGAACGACAACACGCCTGTCACCTGACACCCACTTTTTCCCCTTGAGTCGACTGGTCAGTAACGGATGTTGTGCAAGCATAGTGTCCAGTGCTTTTTGCAAGCGTTGCCTATCAACCCTGCCCTCGCACGACCACACCAAAGTAAAATTCATGCGTGAGTTAGCGCAGTCATCATCAACCATGTACTGTTCAAAAGGCGTGAGTGACCACATGACTTCGTACCCTGCAATATTTACTGAACTGGTTTCTGATCTTCTGAAAAATGTGCACCACGGGGAGATGGTTCACTGAGCCGTAACTCAGTGACCTTTAGGACTTCACGTAGGTCCCGCCCGACCCAAGGTAGTAACGAGAGCCAGCGAAGGCGCCCCCATCGTGATCGATGACGATCAATAAATGCCCATTCACCAACAAACTCCCAGCCCTTTTTCCACGCCAGAAGTTCTCGCCCACTTCGTACTCCCCACCGGAGCTTTGCACGCGTTTTGTTTACAGCACCAACCTGTGACTCACGCCCCACGTAACGCGGTGATATTGATTGAAAAAGAACATGGGCATTTTCAAACCTCCGCGAAAGCTGTAGGAAAAGATCTCGCACCTGAGCCTCTTCACAATAACAAAACAGCCCTTCAGCTATGACCATGACTGGCGCGTTCTGCGGAATGTCAACCGAATCTAACCATTCGAAGTCAAAAGCAGAACAAGCCAGGTGCGTCACTCGACCGGTTGCCGGCAAAACCAGATCACGAATCGAAATGACGTCTGAGAAATCAAGATCGAACCAACGAATCAAACCGTTATCAACTCGCTGGAAACGCGCGTCGAGACCCGCCCCCAAGTTGAGGATGGTCGCGCGAGGATTATCTTGAATGAAGTGTTTCACACGTTCATCAAAAATTTCAGAACGTATTACGCAGTCGAGATAGACATACTTTGCTTCATCAAAACACGAAAAATCGTAGTCAATGCCATCAATAATCCGAACAGCATCCTCGTCCCGAATGATTGCATCTTCTCGATGCGTTTCACACGCACGATAATAGAGTGGGATTAGGAGTGTCTCTTGCACATCTCCCAAATCTGGCTGTATAGGGTTCACCGCAGTAGCATCAACCATGTTTCACCCTCTACGCTCGTCTCGCATAGACCATTGGCTCAGCCGGTGACGCCGGACTTGCCTCAGTCACAATTTCAAAACCGTGCCCTCGAAGAAGAGACTCCACTTTTTCTAGTTGCTCCTTGCCTCGATGTACTTCAACCGTTACCTGCTGAATACGAGGCCAGTGTTCTTCGGCAATACCTGCGAGGATCCCATCCTCGATGCCCTCAGCATCTACCTTCAACAGGTCGACCTGACCAAGCCCCTGCTCTTCAATTACATCTGAGACACTCAAGAGTGGACAGGAAACAGAAACACGTTCTGCATAAGCATTCATAACTCGGCGGGCAATTCTTTTCTGCAAAAACCGTGGGAGCAGACGAAATGCTGTCGCAACCACCCAATTCGAAGAAGTTGCTAGAGCATTCACCGTAAACTCCTCATTCCGTTCAAGTTGCTCAACGGAATCGTCTGGCTGGAACGTTGAACTGACAGTGAACTTCGGCATGAAGTAAAGAGTTGCTTCACCACGCTTCTCAGCAATTCCTGCATTGAACAACTTGACTTCATCAAGTTCAAAACGCTTCACATTTTTTTCGAGGATACTGAATGTTTCGGGCGCCGGCTCAAAGCAATAGATCTTCGCCCTCGACCCTTCCTGCTTCGCAAATAAAGCAAAAAGACCAATGTTAGCGCCAATATCGATTACCGTATCGCCGTCACTGATTTCTATACCATGCCTCGCATAGACTTTGTCATCAAAGATCTCCTTGTAGATGATGTCTGTTTCACCAGGATTCATGCAATCGACGACGACACCGTCTGCGAGCCTATGTTCCGTAGCTGCAACCATTTTTTTACCCATTCTTTTAATGTCTTTTTATAGTGCGGCTCGCCCAACGGCACCGCCTCTTACAATCGCCATAGAATGGAGCACGTAACCCAGCACTCCAGCACCAAAGCCGATACCTAAAACTGCTGCCCAAAAACCCACTGATTCGTCTGGTGCGTATTGATCGACACCAAACGTAATGCCAAGAGCAATAAGGAAAGCGGGCAACCCTACCGCGAACCCATTCATCCATGCCTGACCTGCCCATCTTGTTCCTTCCACAAAAGCAGGCTCAACCAGACCAGAACGTCTTTCTTTAACTGCATTAAACCAGCCAAAAAAAGTTGTCAGCGTGCAGAGAAGAAAACTCATTGGAAGGACTACAGATGCGACAGAGTGTGACCCTGTCAAAGGAACCAGATCCATACCTTTAAACACCCAGAACGGTATCGTTGCGTTCACAACGAGATTAATAAAAAAATCACGTGGGCCGGCTACCCGCCAAGCAAATTCCTTGACAGTCATTGGGCTCTTCTTTGAATGATCATGACCTACCGATTCCATAACAAATCTTTCTTTCAGTTCAATACTTAGACATGCACAGCCGCACCACCATCAACAGTAAGAACCTCACCCTGCACCATGTCTGCCATTGGGCTGGCTAAAAAAGCAACAGCGTTCGCGACATCATCAGCAGTGAGATCCCGACCACCCGTCATTGTTTTTGCCTGTCTCTCAGCAAACATTCGTTCTGCATCAGGAAAACGCTTTGTGGAATCTGTCTCAACGAGTCCACTCTTTACAACATTTACATTGACTCCTCGATCACCGATCTCCAAGGCAAGGTGCCTCGCTATGCTTTCCACAGCTGCTTTACTTGTGCCGACAAGGCCATAGCTAGGAAGTGCAATCTGCGAACCATGGCTGGATAGTGCTATGACTTTCGCCCGACCCTCTGATCGCTCAAGAAGTGGCATTGCCGCTTTGACGAGGTGCACAATCGCCATGACATTAAGATTCATCGTTGCTTCAAAATGACGTGAACTTGACTCCAAAAGCGGCCTGAACCCGCCGCTTGCCGCATTGCTCACTATGACATCGAGCCGACCAACTTTTTCACCAATGAAGTCCACCATCGACTGAATATCTTCTTCTTCTGACACGTCGGCTTTCACAATCCAAGCTCTCCTGCCACGCGCACAGATTTCTAGAGCGGTATCTTCTGCAGCTGATCGTGACGTGACATAGTTTGTCACCACATCAGCGCCCGCCTCAGCAAGCCGTATTGCACAGGCACGACCAATGCCTCGTGAACTTCCAGTAACAAGGGCCACACGCCCCTCAAGATTTAACATGTTCCGCTCCATTTCATGGCTGAGTCACGGCCAGTCGCGTATGTCACTGGGACCACCCCAGTTTGCTCAGCCGCGTGCCGCTGAAAGTGAAAAATTCGTTCTTCTCGTGCTGAAATCAATCCACCTTTAGGATGTGACACAGATTGCAAGCCAGCCTGTACACCCTCAAGAACTTGATTATCTTCTTCGAGCGCCTTCATAAAAAAACGTCGGCCCCAATTCTTAAGTAGCTCAGAGGTTGCCCAAGCCACTGGATTCTTTTTCTCACCACGAAGGAAAAAGAACTGCCAGTAATTCATTGATTGAACAGGTGTGATCGGAAGTATTGTCTGAATCCAATTAAACAATCCCATTCGAGCAATGACGCAATTTGGATAGATGATGATGTGCCGATATTCGGGATGTGGATTCACCTTCAAAAGGCGGCTTATCGTGGCAACACCTCCCCGAAGATGACTATGCTCCGATTCGTTGCGTTCAGTGTATCCAGACCAGCTGTCATGCAGATCGTGGAAACAAACATCAGCAGATGGAAACGTACGGAATGTATTTTTATGGACTTCTTCGAGGTGGTAACTCTCGAGGATATTTTCGACAAGACCCTTCCAATTCGCTTTTACTATCTGTGGAGCAACAAGAAATCGCTGCCATTGACCACCGAACAGATCCCTAATGTAGTCGTAATGCGTTCCTAGGAATTCACGTAGCGATTGGCCGGCATTACTTAGTGAGACAAAAACAAGCTTGCCTACAACTTGCACGCGTCCGGAAAAATACAGGCGGTCACTTCTACTCTGTGAAGGTGTTGCTGCCATTCGGATACTTCGACGAGCTCCGTCGATTTCATACATTTTCCCAAACAGCTCAAATCGATAGCACTCTTTCCCCTGCGACAGATCATCTATATTTCCAACGCAGTGCCACGCTGGCATCATAAGCTTTTGTACTTCACGCTCCAGCAAGCCCGGATCAGAATAATGAACCGGGGCCAAAAGTTGCGGTAAGTGGGTGTCACTCTGAAACATGACATCCTCCTTCACAGGAAGATAAAAGAATCGGCGTCTCTTCATGTTCTCGAACACCTGATCCCGGCTGCCTCATTTTTTGTAAAACGAACTGCTGAAAATGAAAAATACGCTCCTCACGAGCTGAAATGAGACCACCACTTGGCTGGTCTTCGGCTGCCATGCCTGCCTGAACTCCAGGCATGACAACACCATCTTCCCGCATCGCCTCTTTAAAGAACTTTCGTCCGTGCCTCCCAATAATCGCTGCAGCAAAACGAGCCCATGGTGTACGAGAATGTCCACGCAACTGGAATATCTGCCAGTAACTCACAGACTTGCCTGGCGCAACTGGGAGTATTGTCTGCGCCCAATTAAACAACGTCATTCGTGATGCCGCAAAATTGGGATAACAGAATACATGGTGGTACTCAGGATTTGCCTTGACGTCCATGAGCCTTGCAAAGAAATTTGCCTGTTGCTCAACACGCCTGTTCTCTTCAAGTGACTCTTCCGTATACGTCGTCACACGCTCAAAAAGCGAATGATGACAGGATTCAGCAGGTGCAAATTTCTTAAACGTATTTTTATGAACCTCCTCGAGATGATAGCCCTCAAGGACATTCTCAGCGAGCACTTTCCAGTTCGCGTCTACCTCTTGTGCAACAGTTAACAAGGGAGCCCAACGATCTGAGAAAAGATCTTCCAGGTAAGACCGCTGTCCACCAAGCTGCTCATCTAAAGAAGTGGGCTTCGTCGCTAGGGAAACAAACACTAACTGCCCTACCAACTCAACGTGGTACCGGCGGAGCCCGAGTACCCCCGGTGCGAGTGGACGAAAACTCTTGGCATCGGGGATTCGTTTCGTATCACCCTCTCTGTCGTACTCCCAGCCATGATACTGGCACTTCAGGAGTGGCATTGTGCCATCCGACTTACCTGTAAGCAGGCAGTGTCGATGCGAACAAACATTGAGATAACACCTGATCTCACCCTCAGTTCGCCACAAAATAAGCGGATGCCCAAGAAGCGAAACTGTTTTAAATGAACCTTCCTTGTGCAGGTCCTGTGTCTGAGCAACGCAATGCCAGGCATCCTGAAAAAGAGATGTACTTTCGCGGTTAAACTGATCGTGGGACGTATATGCCTCAGCCGGAAGCAACTGAGGCAAATGGGTTTTTGATCCAAATGTCATGACGCAACAACCCCCGTGCCTTCAAGCACAAGTGCTTCAAATCCCTCTGCCGAAAGAATGGTCTCTCCCTTAGAATTCATCAAAATAAAATCAAATGTTGCTTTGTCTTCGACGCGACCTGTTTTGATAATCCGCTGTACACACACCTCACCAGGCACTGGCTGTTTCAAAAAGCGAAGGCGTCGTACGCCGCTGGGAATTGCAACGACATTCTGTGTGTCAATCCATTCAAGCAGCCCGCACCCAAAGAAACATGCATCCAAGACAGCAGTTGAAAGGACCCAACCCCGGTGATTTCGGTCACCAGCCACCTCTGATACCTGACCAGCCACAATACGCATCCAGCCAACACCATCAATTCTTCTGACTCCGGTTAATCGACGGAATAATGGACCGTGATAGATAACCTCCTCACGCTCTGCTGGATATTCAACATCGGCCCAATCAGTCGGCTGCCTTTCGTCACGCACCGCACTGGCCTCTATTTGTTGAGTACCGCTACAAACAACCTGTCCCGTCACATGCAGCCGGTCTCGTTGCAGGACTGCTCCCTTCCTGTTCCGAAAATCACTGAGCACCTGCGCACTGAGTTCACCAGCACGTTTTGTTACCGACACACGAACGGTTTGCGGTTGGTCATGTACGAATTTCAGGCCTGAAACAATTTCAACGTTGTCAAACCCGTAGAACTCTCCGGATCCTTCACAGAGGCAAGCAGCCTCAGCGAGCATCTCGAGGGAAATCACAAAGGGAAGCAACGGCCGATCACGAAATCGGTGACCAACAAGAAATGGTTCTCTCGTTGGATCAAAAATAGCATGCGCTAATACTTCCTGCCCAACCACAAGATGGTTAACAGAGTCAATAAGCGGAAAGACTTGGGTGAGTGATTCTGGACGACTAGTAGTCGCAGGATTACCTTCGGATTCTATGTGTTTTGTTGCAGCAAAGAGTGAATTGAGCCATCGCTGGTAACTCCCATCGGTAAATACAACCTGTGTATCAGGAAGCCCGGCCATCAATTCTTGCTCAAGATGACGCAAGCCTTGATCGACTGACATGAGCGGCAATTTCATAATCTGGCGAGAAGCAAAACTTGACGCCCGCATCATCATCCCCACCTCATCCCACGGATGCCAGTGCACACCAACGGTTCGCAATCTCGGATGAATTGCTCGCCAATAGGCCATCATTCCACACTGCATACTCGATGCCATCGCATAGTCAGCGTTTCCGTTTGTACCGAAGCAGCCCGCAATTGAGCCGGAGGCAATAAAGTATTTCAAAGGATCAACACGCGTTGCATTAAGGAGAGCAAAGGTTGCATCGAGCTTCGCTTCGACAGTTCTTTCCAGCGCTAGTCTCGCCTTCTGCTCAAAGCGTGAACGATCAAAAGTACCGGCTCCCTGAATAATTCCTTCGATCGGGCCATCCGCTTCACGAATCTCCTGAAGCACTGCTTGAATTGCCTGTGAATCGGATGCGTTACAACAGTGATAGGCCACCGGAAGCCCAGCCTGCTTGAACCTCCGAAGTGTTTCTTCAATTTCGATACTTCGCTCAATGGGCTCCCAGCATTTTGCTGGAGACTGCCCATTTGACAAAGCCTGTCTTGCAATTGTTTTTTTGAGTGAATCTTTCTGATCCAGCGTCCATCCATCCTCTTGAAACAGATCCTTACGGAGCGGTGTCGTCCCAACAAGATGCATGCGAACACCGAAACGTTCAGCAAGATGAAACGCCTGCCTCGATGTGATTCCTCGCCCCCCACCAATTGCGACCCATGCAGCCCCACGTCGTGGACCTGAGATCTCTGGCCGGGTAGAAACTTCATCAGCTTCAATCTTGAGCACTCGGCGTTTACCAAATACATCAAAACCAACATCCGCTACCTGCGGATTACCAGCTTCCTCTAGAAAGACACGTGCTGCTTTCTGTGGAGGCATTGCCGGTGCGGTATCAACGACGGCGACTTTTAAACCATCCCAGTTCTTGGACGCTGCTTCGATACGCATCGATCGCATCAGCCCAGCAACTGCAAATCCTTCAGGTATTCTTGGATACTCCCTCGTGCCAAAGTCACCTCCGAGAGATACCCAGGCTGCAGCCGAGCCGAACGTTTGTTTTTTTGCATGGTAAGCAAACCATTTTTGTGCAATCAGAAATGTCTTCACAACACCTCGCTCACGACGGTCAACCCATGCCCTTGGGCGACGAATGTCACTTCCCTCATATTCACGACCTGTAAGGAGAAGAAGATCCTTTGCACGACCGTCTTTTAGAAGCGAATCGAGCCTCGAGAGAATCTGATCTCCATCGACTTGTGTCGACAACTGATCAACCTGCACGCCCGCCTCTCGGAGAGAACGAACAACTGCGACAGCATCTTCACACTCTCCAACAACAAGAGCCGGACCAGACAAGGGCTGTGTAGAGACAGATGCTCGAGGTGCATCACTCATTCGTAGAACATGCCTACGAACTGCAGTTGATGCTATCTCTTCAGACGGGGGCACATTAAGTCGATTAGTGGGCTTTAACTGCGCTGAGTCTGGGCTATCATTCGTCGAGTTAGCAGGTAGCCATAACGGATCTGGATGTCGTAGCTTGAAATATCTCCAATCGGTGATGACAACTTCTGGCTCTGGGCACCCTGCTTGCATTTCTCGAAGCAAGTGCTCCACCCCTTCCGCTGGCGGCATAAACCGAAGCTTAAGAAGAGACTTGGAAAATTTTGATTCCGGACGAACTGCCATGCCGACGTCGTCCCACGAATGCCAGGCAATGACAACAGACGCAACTTCAGGGCGACGTTGCCTATACCAACGTACAAGCTTGGCAACGCCCTCGTTTGCCATGCAGTAGTCTGTCTGTCCGACAGCGCCGAATCGACCACTAATCGATCCGAAAACAACGAAGTGCCGCAAAGCATCTGACTTTGTCAACTCCATCAGGTTCAATGCACCGTCGAGTTTTGCCCTCACGGTTCTTCGCACAAGCTCTGGTTTCTTTTTGGAGAAACGTGATGCTTTTTCAAAACCAGCTCCATGAATCACACCAACAATCGGCCCAGACTTTTCCCGGATTTGATTCAAGAGGGCTGATACTGCTTCGCGATCACCCACGTCACATGCGTGGTATATCGCCTCGATGCCCTCTGCTTTCAAAGATTCCAGAGTCGCATCGATCTCGATTGCTTTCTCAATACGTCCCCACGCACTAGCAGGCAACTCTTTCTTGGCTAGTGCCTCCCGCATCACACTTTCACGGAGTTTCCTGAGGGCACCAGCATCAAGATTTTTCCATTCATCACGAACCGCAGGCACCGGACTCGAACCAACAAGATGAAGTACCGTGTTTGGATACCGACCAATACCTCGTGCGACTTGAGCAGTCACACCCCGCGCGCCTCCTGTAATAACCCAGCACCCACTCACTTCGGCATTGGGCAAGTCATCAGGAAGCGGCTTGTTAGCAGGACGCACCGCAAAACGGTGCCCAGCTCGATAAACAATCTCTGGATTTTCTGTCGCACTACAGGCCTCATCAACCAAAGACCTGGCAACGGTGTCGCAATCATCCGTAGTGTCAAAGTCAACGACCACGGCATGGAAGCCATTTTTGCGTTGATCCCGTGACTCTGTATGGATTCCTTTAACGAGACCAACCAAGCCACCCACCGCTGGGCGATGCACACCGTCTTCAAGCCCGCCTGGAGTGCCCAGTTGTGTCGCAACAACAAGCGTAGCGCGAGAAACGGATTGAGACTTTTCCTGACGAGAAAACCATTGCTGAATAAGCTCATACCTAGCGACTAATGCATCACTGCTTCTGCTCCACTGATGCCGGCCATCTACCAGTGACTCGTCGTCGAATGCATCGAGCATAAACAGATGTGACACATCGAGCGACTCATCCATAAGGAGCGAAGACACTTCGTCCAACGCAGAATCAGCGGCTCGTATGACCTGAATTCCTTGCTCGTGCAACAGGCGAGTAACGGCAGCAGCAGCCTCGCTTTGTCCAACAACGATGGCACCGCCACGAAGCGACCTATTCTTTTGCTCCCTCTGCCACGGAACGAGATGAACCGAAAACCGGGTACAAATTCGATTTGATAGATCTACAGGTGACTGATTGTTTTTTGATGTCCCTAAACTTGCATAATCCTCAACGGAGATAATGGTATTTCTATCACTCCTATTTCCTGCCGTACTACATCTTGCCTCAGACTTGTCTTCTTCGGAATTTTGCTGTGTCTGAAAAAACTCTCGGCAGTCAATTTCTTGAAAATCAACCTGCTGGTTTTCTGGAGATCGAGACGCACATAACACACGACGAATTTCTGGATCGAAAACTACGCTTATTTGATTATCAACCCGCTGAACTGTATTCATGGTTGAATGCTTGACTTCTGACTGCCGAACAACGTCATACCGATCACGCAACATCATCGAAAATGCTTCTGGTGTCGCGTTACACTGGGGAGCGTTAATGAGTTGCTCAAATCTTTTCAGACGTGACTCAGAATGCGGTGGCACCGACCCGGAGGCATGAAGCTGAAATGAGTGGTTTGCGATACAAAAGGAGCGTGAAATCTCTTCGACGACAACATCTGTAGGGCTATATTCAAGATGCACTGAACGGCCAGCATCTCCATCACTGATAATCATTGCCCAACAGCCATCTCGTTGTGTTGCTTGAACAATGGAGATCGCCTCGTCGACGCTCGCAGCCGTCGAAAGAATGCGATCGACAATTCCGGAATGCATCAGACCACGAACTCTCTTATTACCAAGAGGTTGGTCAAGAAGCATAGAACTAGTCACCACGATACCGCATTCATTCATGCCGTTAATCCCGGACAACACTCCAGCAGCTGTAAAGGCTACCGATGCGAGTTGTCCTGTTGGCTTCCTAAACTGAATGCAACGACGAATGCTATCTCTCAAAACCAAGGCTGCTGGCAGATCTTCATTCGCGCCTTGGAGAAGTCTATGCGTGCGAGTAACACTCGCAGGAAAGACAGCCTGCACGCACCCACCGTCAAGACTTGGATCGATCTGAATATGCATTGCAACAAGTGACTCATAGGCGACACCTGCACCTGCGGCAATTCCTCGCAGCTCTTCCCGCTGCTCACGTGTCGTCATCGTTTCATATGAATCGATGATAGCTTCTGGCCTTGGTAGACGGGCTCTTTCTTGGGGTGGCAGGTCAACGATATGTTCAAGCGTCTTCTTGATTGCAGCAGATAATATCCGCCCGTGTTCAACACCGATGTCATACCGTGAACCACAAAGCTCAATGCAGCCCTCGACTTCTTTCAAGTCGCGATTTACAGCCGGTCCATTTTCCGGCTGAGACAGCGTCTCCCCTTGCTGCGAAACACCCGACTCCTTCTGCATCAATTGAGAAGAATGGGATTCTGGCTCAACACCTATTGCACCGGCGACTTCGAGTCCTGCCTGCAATGAAGCAAGGCGATACGCTGAAGATGATGAGGCAGGCTGTCGGGAACGTACATCTGCGGCAAGAACAGTTATATCCCGATCGCCAACAATCCGTCTCGTAAGCCGAGACAACACTCGATCTGGACCACACTCAACAAAGAGAGTTACCCCATCGCTGATCAATCGTTCAATTTGATCAACAAACCGCACGGGTTGAGCAAGCTGTTCGCTGAGTAACGCCCGAATGATTTCTGGTTCTGCAACATATTGATTATTGACACCACTCAGCAGAGGAATACGTGGTGGATCAAGTTGGACTGAGACAAGTGCTCTTTTGAACGGTTTCTGAGCTGGCTTCATGAGTGGGGTATGAAATGGCCTTGGCACATCCAAAGTCGTCGTCCGAATCCCTTCCGACTGAATAAACTCAACGAAACGCCGAAGTGATCGATTTTCTCCTCCAACCACGGTCTGCTGTGGGGAATTACAATTTGCAACAAACACCTCCTCGGAGAAGGAAGCACATGCAGCAGCAACAACATCTTCCCCAGCTGCACATGACACAAGGCCGCCCTCGATAGGTGCTTCTTCTATCGACCTGCAGCGGAACAATGTTGCTTGAACGGCATTCTCAAACTGAAAAGCATCTGCCGCATGAAGCGCTGAGAATTCCCCGTAGCTGTGCCCGGTAAGACGATCAGCTCGAAGACCTATTTCTTGAAGAATCTTAAAAACCAAAGTATCGGCTAAGAGCATTGATAACTGCGTTCGAAAAACATCTTTCCCTAATGTTTGTTCATGATTATCAATAATGTCTTCAAAGGTTGGATGACCCATCTTCAACAAAGATTGATTCATCTGCTCCTTCAGCAGACTCGCCTGAGGACAGGCTGCAATAATCTCTCGCAACATGCCCGGATACTGCGACCCCTGCCCTGGGAATAGGCAGGCAACCACTGGTCGTTTGTTACCAACCTGCCCAACAGCAATTCCTTGCGTCTCCCAAAGTCCTCTGGCCTCTTTGTTATCAAATTGATTTACCACAAGATCAGCTTTTCGGGCCAACTCTTCTGGCGTTGCTGCAACAATGGCAAGCCGATGCCCGCTTTGATAAAACTTTTTAGACGTTGCAAAAGACGCACCCGGATTCTGAACGCATGCTTTGAGCGATCCAAGCAAATCGCCAGCAGTTGGTCCAAAAAAACGGATGATTTGTGGCGTCTGGGCGATTGTCTCTTTGGGCAATACCGAACGCTGAAGAACATTGACCGGTTTGCCACGTTCTAAAAGAATGTGGCACGCTGTGTCACAATGCAATGCTGTCACACCAGCTACAAGCCTTCCGCTGTCATTTGGACCAAGCGGTTGTGCGGCATGATCATGAGATGCACTGCTTGACCTACCTGAGGGCATGCGGAGTTCTTGCTCCTGCAATTCAAATGTTGTTTTTGCAATCGAAAGACCTGCAGAAGCACCTGCTGCATGTCCAATTTGTGCATTAATTGCACCGATAGGAAGACTCTCTCCGTACACGCTTTGTATGGCATCTAGTTCAGCCATATCGTCGGCTGGTACGCCAGCCGCTGCTGATTCAACAAAGCTGACAGAATCTGAAGAAATTCGTGCGTCTTCTCCGGCTCGACGCATTGCTCTTTGTATACCCGCACTCTTCTTGCCATGACGCGACACACCGATACCGCGTACGATCCCATGAATGCGATCGTTATCTCGCAGAGCATCCGAAAGTCGCTTCAAAACAAAAACAGCAACACCTTCAGCTGGCATAAGTCCATCACTTGACTGATCAAATGGACGAGGTTTCCCGGAGCGAGAAAGTGCACCAGATAAAGACAATATCTCATAGGATGCTAGCGACAGACTGCGCTGGCCAGCTGCACATATCATGGCATCGACACGACCAGTCAGCAGGAAATTCCGACACACATCAAGGGCAGATACAGCCGAAGCAGCACCACCATCAATTGCTGTTGCACCACCCATGAGGTCGAATGTTTTTGTAATCCGTGATGCAAGCGAACTACTCGTAAAGCTTCCTGTCTCATCGACAATTGCAGGGAGCCTGGAAACCACAAGGTCGCAGAACTTTGCACAGATAGATTCGATAGCATCTCTACCGACACCACGAGATTGAAGCTCTCGCTGAAGAGCCGCCTCGAAATAAGGCAGTCGCATGCCAACTTGAAGTGCTGAGGCAAAATCTCCACCAAATACCGTACCAACTATTACGCCAGTACGATCACGAGGCATTGGTTGATCAGGATAGCCTGCATCTATAAGTGCTTGTGAAACTGTTTCGAGTAACATGAACTGCAGTGGGTCGGCAGCTGCAATTTGTTTGGGGGGAATCTTGTGTGTCCGCCAGTCGTAAGAAAAGCCTTCGATGAATCCCCCACGATTCTGCACTGTCTTCCAGTTGCAGGCAGCAGCATTGTCGTACACTGCGTCAACATTCCAGCGATCTGAAGGAACCTTCGAGAAATCATGTTCCCATGCTGTGAGTTTGCTCCACATCTGCTGCGCTGACAAATTCCCTGGAGCAAGCACAGACCGACCCACAATCGCAACATCATCATCTGCTGCAACTTTGGAAAATGCTTTTGAATCGACGGGCCGAATTGTCTCTGGTTTTTGTGATTCGACTTCTTTCAGAAATTCTTCAAGCACCACATGTGCATTCAGACCACCGATACCAAATGAGTTAACTGCCGCCCGACGAGCCAGTCCATTTTTCCTGAACCACTCCTGCTTTTTACTCGGCACAACAAATGGAGTAGTGGGCCAATCGACCGCCGGATTCAATTCACCAATACCAGGCACTGGAGGAATCGTTCCGTGCTTCATGCACAGCACGGCCTTCACCAGACCAGCTAAACCAGCCGTCTCAAGAGTGTGTCCTATGTTGGCCTTCACACTGCCGATTGGAATAGTCACATCATCAGCAATATGACCTTTAAGTGCCCGAGCAAGAGCGTTCACTTCCGTTGCATCACCAACACTTGTGCTCGTAGCATGGGCTTCAATATACCCGAGGCGAGCTGGATCGAGCACATCGGCGTGTGCCCGCTCAATGGCCGCAATTTGTCCCTCTTGCCGAGGTGCCCATAAACTTTTGCCACGACCATCACTGGAGACACCAATCCCTCGGATCACAGCCTGAATCGTGTTGCCATCCTCGATTGCCTTGCGAAGTGTTTTTACAAGCACAACGACGTAGCCCTCAGCAGTCACGAGCCCATCTGCTGAGGCATCGAATGGCCGAGAACCAGTAGCACTTACTGACTGTGCTTTGGAAAATAAAACAAGGCTGTCGAATCGACAATGTGAACTCCCTCCAACAACCGCCATGTCTGTCCGGCCCAGCGCAAGGTCATCGGCTGCAGCCGCGAGCGCAAAGAGTGACGACGAACAGGCTGCATTGAGTGCTACACACGGCCCATCCAAGCCGAAAGCACGGGCAACTGTTGCACTGCAACGCTGTGCATCTGCTGCCGGCCTTCCATCAGGTGCCCGACGAGGCAAACGCTTTCTCTCAGCGGAGACAGTAGCATCGATGCATTCTTCGGCGCGCTCACCAGTGGCCTGCCTAAACTCTTCTACTTCATGCAACCACGAGGCAGCATCTGCAAGCATGGTCCCGTACATAACATCACCAGAAAGCCCTGTTCCTCTGGTGTGACCCACATAGACACCGGCTCGATAGCCAGACATCGTCAGTGGATCAAAGCCCGCCTGACTGAAAGCGGTCGCTGCAACATCACAAAGTTCCAGATGCGCAGCATCACAGTCTTCTGACTGCTCTTTCGTAAGGAGCCATTGGCCAGGTGGTTTTTTTCGGGGTGAAACAATACCTCCAATTGATGAATAGGTCTTCCCGCGAACACCTTTTTCCTCATTATAAAAAAGTTTTCTATTCAACCTTTCTTCTGGCAATTCTGAAATTGCTGAGCGTCCATCCACTACAAGTTCCCAGAATTCATCGATGCTATCTGCGCCTGGCAAACGCACCGCCATCCCAATGATGGCCAATGGCTCACCATGCTCAGAGCGACGCTGTTCTTTATTCAATTTGTTCATTTTAAAATTTACTATCACCAAACAAAATCACACCAAACGCTATGCTGCTGTCTCTGCAACTAAAAACTCCAGGACATGCCTTAGAGTCGGAAACTCATCCAAAGAAAGATCTGCTCGTGGTGGAATCGCAAAGTATTCGCCAATCTCACCGAAGAGTTGTGCTTTCTTAATGCTGTCAATTCCGAGGTCTGCTTCTAAATCCGCATCCAGCTCAACAATATCCGGCGGGTACCCAGTCTGCTCAACGACAAAATTGGTCAGGAAAGACGACAACTCCTCAACAGAGCGTTCGGCTGACTGCTTTGATGAACTCACACCTTCTGCCACACCGTTCGTAACGAATGAGAGAGATTCTCTCGATGGTGCGTTCGCAGATAATCCTGACCCGCCTGGGTGGGAATTCTTAAAGTTTGGGTCGTAAGCGTTTGAAGCAACTTGTGTCGAATTCGTGGCATCAATAAGAAAATCAAGTACATGCTGTAGCGTTGGAAACGCGTCCAGAGACAGGTCTGCACGAGGTGGAATTGCAAAATACTCTCCAATCTCACCAAACAGCTGTGCTTTCTTGATACTGTCAATTCCCAAATCAGCTTCAAGATCGGCGTCGAGTTCAACAATATCAGATGGATATCCTGTCTGTTCGACAACAAATGTGACAAGGAACTCTGCTAATTCAGTCTGCGTATACGTTTTCCCTGTGGAAACTTTGTCTTGACCTTCTTTCTTACCTTGCGCGCGAGGACTTCCATTTTGTTCTGTAAACGCCTGGTCTGATTTATGCGAACCAGCATCCGCTGCAGGAATCATCCTAGGCGTCGTTTCTGAAGACGCCTTTGTTTCAATCACAAGAAAGTCAAGCACATGGCGAAGTGTTGGAAATTCATCTAACGAGAGTTCTTGGCGAGGTGGGATTGAAAAATACTCACCTATCTCGCCGAACAGCTGCGCTTTTTTGATACTGTCAATCCCGAGGTCTGCCTCTAAATCAGCGTCAAGCTCAACAATATCCGGCGGATATCCAGTTTGCTCAACGACAAAATTAACGAGAAATGTCGACAAGTCGTCTAGCGAATACCTGACTGCATCCTCAACCACCACTTCTTGGTCAACGGCTTGCGTCCCTTGCACGACTTCAGTCGCATGTGTCTGAGAAACTATTGGCTTAGATGCATTTTTTTTCATACGAGAGCGACGTTTCTCCGTCGCATCAAAATGAATTGGTTGTTGAAATTTCATCTCTTCGCTTCTTGCAACAGAGTTTCTTTCCTGCATCGATACTTTCTCCATAGATTCAAGTGTTCTGTCTACTAATTTGGTTGGCCGTTTCTGCAACCCGCTCAACAAGGATGATTCGTCACTCCCATGAAGTCCAATTTCTGCATAACCCTGCATAACAACGTGAAAAGCGCTGTCTTTTCCATCACCAAGATGAACCGCCACGACTGGCTTTTGCCCGGCAATCTCAATTCGTGTTGGATTATTTTGAGTCGGCTCAAACAACCATTGATGAGCCTTGGCCATGTCTCCTAAGGCATCTAGGCCAAAAACATGTTGCTGCATGCCGCTCCTGACTGCCTCGAGTCCTTGGAGTAATGGTGTGAGACCAGCTGCCGCCGCAAGATGACCGAACCGAGCTAAAGGTGTTGTGATTGGACGAGGAAGATTTCTTCCACCGATTCCGTATGTCTTCGCAAGACCTTCCATCTCTTGACTGTCGGCGATCGGAACACCACTGCCTAACCAACTAAAAGCATCGATTTCATCTGGTTCCATTCCGGATTCTTGCAAACCTCTGGCACTGGCAGATGCTGAAGCACGCCACGATATCGAATTGGTCCCGGCACCCACGCCATGAATAATTCCCAGAACTGGCTCGTTACTTTTGCAAGCGTCTGACAACCGCCGCAGAATAAATACCCCACAACCCTCAGCAGGAAATGAACCAGCACTCTTTTTATCAAACGGCGCAGCTCCCGTGCGTTCGTTCAAAAGACCGAGCTTATTCATCGCGTCAAAGCGATTAATACTCATGTCCTGGTGTGCTGTAATCCAAATCATCGCATTGTTATCACCGGAACGAAGCTGGTCGACACAACACATCAATGCTGCCGGAGCTGCCAGTGTGCCGGCGTCGATTGCAACACCCCCACCGTGCAAATCAAATGTCTTCGTAATTCGTGAAGCAAGACTACTTGCGGTAAAGCTGCCAGTCTCATCCAGCAAGGCCGGCATGTTTTTAAGGCACTGCTGTTGAAATTCCTCAGCAAGATCCCGAGCTTCTTTTGTTCTTAATCCCCGTTCGATTGCAGAGTGAATGAGTATCTTCTGAAACCAGGGAAGACGTAGCCCCATCTGCAGCTGGGTTGCAAACTCACCACCGAACATTGTTCCGGCAACAACACCCGTTCGATCTCGCAGACGATCGAAGTGCTTCTCTTTACCAAGACCATTAATTGCGCGATCAACAGCATCAAGAATCATGAATTGCAGCGGGCTTGCCTGAGCTATCTGTTTCGGAGGAACTTTATGCCTCCGCCAGTCGTATTCAAAACCGGAGATTATTCCACCCCGAGCAACAGGGCTTCTGCCAGCAGACTGATCATGCACACGACAAAACTTGTCCTTGTCCCAACGTTCTTGGGGAATTTCAGACTTTGGATCATCATTTGACAAAACCAGCCGACAGAATGATTCATAGGCCAATGCACCCGGCAATACGGCCTCAACGCCAACGATAGCAATGGGTTCCTCCGAGCAACGAACGTAACTGCCTTTACTCTCTTGGGCTGCTTTGACAGACGAAATCCTGTTCACTGCTTGACTGGATTCTTCAGGCACCCATTCATCAAGAACAATATGCGCATTGAGGCCACCAATACCGAATGCATTAACAGCTACTCGTCGTGGTATGCCTGCTGAAACTCTTCCCCATGGTTCTGCTTTGAGTGGAAGTCGAAAGGGGGCTTGGGCCCAGTCAATGTCTCCAGAAGGGTTCTGGCAGTTTGCAACGGGCGGAATCATTTCATTTTCAATCGCAAGAATTACTTTCAGGATTCCTGCTGCACCGGCAGTCTCAAGCGTGTGGCCTATGTTTGCCTTCACACTACCAATCGGTACCTTTTTATTCCTTGGGGCGAGCCCCGGAAGAACTTCCGCCAAGGCTTCCGCTTCAGTGGCGTCACCAAGAGCTGTAGAAGTAGCATGAGCTTCAACATACTGAAGCGGCACACCATCACGCAGTTGATCGTGCGCCCGTCGCATTGCCAACACTTGCCCTTCACGGCGCGGCGACCAGAGACTTTTCCCCCGTCCGTCTGACGCGAGCGAGCAAGATCTGACAACTGCCCGGATTGGTAGTTTATGTTTCTGGGCATGCTCAAGTGAACAAAGAAGAAACATGACGACCCCTTCTCCGACAACCAAACCATCTGCTTTGGCGTCCCAGGGGCACGAACCCGTGGCACTAAGAGATCGTGCCTGTGAAAAAAGAACGAGGGTGTCTGAATGACAGTAGGAAACACCACCAACCATGGCCATATCGAGACGTCCTAATTCAACTGCACGGACACCCTGAATAAAGGCCTGAAGAGAAGAGGCGCATGCACCATTAAAAGCAATTGCCGGCCCCTCAAAACCGAGTGATTGAGCCGGAAGCTTTGCTGCCAACATGGCCCCAAGGGCTGGGTTACCTTGAGCATTTCGTCCGACGGTATTCTGTCGAACATTATCAACAAGATGGCTTACAAGATGATCCAGCATCTCTGCAGACAATCTTGATGCCATCGGACTTTCCCGCAGATAGTTTGCGACCTGCTCAATCTGAGCATGACAGGCTATGTCCCCAGAAAGACCACTTGATCGAGTATGACCAACAAAGACACCTGAATTCCGAAACGGCATATCGAGAGGATTCAGCCCTGCATGTATTGCAGCCTCATACGCAACATCGCATGCCGTCGAAAAGGCGGGTTCCGGATGGTCTCTAAATTCATGTGGCAATTTGCTTGTCGGCTTCGGACCCCATCTATCAAGAAGGCAAGCGATATCTGCATAGGTGCGATTGAGTTTTCCGGGAACGGGATCGTACAGGAGATCACGATCGATCCGCTCGTCAGGGATTCTTGCCATTCGAGAACCTCCAGAAACAATGAGGTTCCAGAATTCCTGAGGTGTATCAGCGCCCGGCAATCGACACGCCACCCCAACAACGGCCACGTCCTTCTTACGCGGGCTTTGAGTTTCCTGTGAATTCTGTCTTTCAGGAGCAATCATCAAGAGACTATCTCCTGCTGAAAAAACATCTTGTGGATAACTTGAACGGCTTCATAGGGATCACCTTCTCCTTTCGAGACGATGAGTTGCCCAGTTTGAAATGCCTTTTTCGCCGTGAGCCTGCCTCTACTTATTTGCATTAATGCTTGACTTGAGGTGCGAACATGAGGCCCTTTCCCCGGTTGTGGAAATCCGATACGAGGCTCTCTGCCTTCAGCCCATACAGACCAATTTCCCCCTCCGGGACCTGATACTTCGAAATCAATGCAACACTCGTCTTTTTGCTCTGTCCAACCAGAGACTTTTAGAGCAGCGTCTGCTGGAGCAAACTTGGTCGCAACGTCAAATTCTGGGGCCTGCATTATTGGCCGAGGCCACCCAAAGTTTTCACGCAATGCAAATTCACACAGGCGGCGAAGCATTGCTGTATCAACATTCGGACACAGCAACTCACTTGCGGCTTCCAGAGTATTACTCGCATCAAAATCAGGATCATCTCTCCAATATGCAGAATACGTCTCCATCTGCTGACGAAATTCATTCGCGAGAGACTCAAGCACCTGCGACGACTGGGGCTGAGTTTTACGAATACGCTTTTCTTTCGCGTACTGCGCTATTATTGCTTGTTTTGTTACTGCAGCAATTTCCTGAACAAGCACACGATTCGCAGGGGTTAAGTGATATGTCCTGCCATGCCAATAGTCTTTACTGACAATGTGCGCGATTACTTTTGATACCCAGTCTACTGGGACAAGGTTTTTAGATTCATTACCCTGCAGCCCAAGTGCCATCATCCACATCGATTCGGGTATTGGCGGCATACCTTGCATCATTGGCATAAATGATGCCATTACCCGGAGTGGCGTATAAAATCCGTGGTACGTGCTTGTATATGACGTCCGTGAATCTCCCACGATAATCGCCGGTCGAAAGAATGTTGGTGATTCCGGAAAACCAGCATCACGAACAATATTTTCAGCTTCTAATTTACTTTCTTCATAATCATTACCAAACTTTTGACCACGATTACCTTCTGTTTCATAAACGGTTCCCGTACGGAGACCACATGTATAAGCAGTAGATACATGGTGAAACCGAGGAATATCTAACTCACGAGCAAGTGAGGTGAGATTTGTTGTTCCTCCAACATTCCCAAGCCATGGCTCTTCTGTCCGTGGCCCACCTGTGGTGAATGAAAGACTTGCAGCATTATGAACCACTGCTCGACAATTTTTTTCGAGCCAAATACGTTCCTCACGTGATATCCCAAGCCCGGGACTACTTAGGTCACCTGTGAGAACCACAGGTCTGGAAAGATAGCGTCCTTCAATGCGATCCCACCGACTCATGATGGCGTCCACTCGAGAACGAGCATCTAAAGTTTTGGAAGGGCGAGCAACCACAGCAACTCTGAGCCCTCTTGCGAGCAGATCTCGCAATAAATATTGCCCGAGAAGACCGGTTGCACCAGTGAGCAGGGTAAATTCTTTCATGGATACGTATATTGCTTGAAATAGTGAATTTCAAAACGCAATCCATTGCTCAAAACATCTGCCACCTTGGATGAACACTTCGAACTGAACTACTGCTAGACCGTCATATTGAACTCAATACACGGCTAGTCTCGTTCTGGAACGTCATCCATACTGAAAACTTAGGGTATCTAGGCAATTCAGGCCTGGCAAGATTTTTTTATATTTTGAGCATGCTTTACGTGGAATGCAGAACTTTTAGCCCCAAAAAACCGCGGAATTTTGCACATTCAGTCTGGTTCAAATGATTTCTAAGAATGCCCTCACCAAAAGTAGAGAATGCATGATCGACGCCCTTTGAAATGTCTCTCTTCCTGAGATTTTTCGTTTCATTATGACGGCAGGAGTGAACGTCCACACAACGTCTGAAAGCTGTATCTGAAGAGACGAAGCAAATCACGTCATTTCGAATTATCTGCTACTCGGTTTCATTCTCATGAACGGCATGCATATCACAAATGTGTCGTTGTATTGCAGGAGATGAAAACAATGAGACGTCGATTTTCCACGACCATTTATACGGCTCTTACCGGCTAAATGAACCATACGGACGAAGGCCGGTTTATAACGGTCAGGATAGCCTGTGAATCTGAACGTCACTAATCTCCTTCCGTGAACCGATCTCTTTTGTAATGAAAGAAAGGTGCAGTGGATGCCATGGCCGGCCGTCCCACAGCCTCAGAGGAGAAGACAGATGGCGAAAGATACTTGGCGAGTTGTAACACGTGGACGTAACGGCGAACTCATTACTCATGACTTCGATAAGGCTGAAGATATTCCAGTATCTCATCTTCAGATTGGTATCGATGACTGTAGTACTGATCTTGAGCTCAGGGGTGCTCCTGTTTTCCGCTCGCTTGTTGGACCGATGCCTGAAGGAAAAAATATCATTCGATATGAGACTCCCGAAGTCTTTGAAATGCTGACAAAGGAATGGGCAATACCGAGCCCTCCTAAACGTCGATCACGAAAGAAGAAAACAGCAACCAATGGCTGAGACGATTTTCGCCAAGATTATCCGTCGGGAGATACCTGCCCGTATCGAACATGAGGATGATGAGTGCCTGGCGTTTCATGACGTTGCACCTCAGGCACCAACCCACATTCTCATTATACCCAAAAAGCCTATCTCGAGCCTCGCTGATGTGACCGATGCAGACACTCCTCTGCTCGGTCACCTCATCCGAGTGGCGACAGAAATTGCAACCTCACTTCATCTCGAAGAGGGATATCGTCTCGTCGTGAATTGCGGCGATCATGGTGGTCAAACGGTAAACCATCTGCACATACACCTTCTCGGTGGCAGGCCACTCAGTTGGCCGCCAGGGTGACAGACTCCTGAAGCGAATGGAATTGATATTCCACCAGAGTCCAACCAAATTATCGCCACCACCCTCGGACCCGATCGAAGAAACCTTCATCCTCTTCGAGGACTTCATCTTCGGCCTTGACGCGTCGCTCTGCACGACGGGCAACTCGTTTTGCAACCCGTTCTGCCTGCTCATCACTCACGGTCGCCTGCAGAAATCGTGGCCAATAGCCCTCAAGCCTCGAAAGAACTCGTGCTGTCGAGCCAGCCGCTAGTTCACTCTCCATCTCATCAAGTAGTGCGTGAAGTTCATTCTGCTGAGATTGATTGAATATCAAGTCATAGACTTCTACCCCATCAATTTCTACAACTCCTGGACCAAGCATATCGAACCGCAGACGCAATGATTCGTTCGGATCACTCGGTAGGTCTGTAACTTGCAACACAAAACGGTTCCATCCCTCTTGCAGCGGACGGCCACCGGCTGCAGAGCCTACTGGCGCGAACCGGTAATATTGCTCACCATTCTCAACGCCTTCCACCGCGATCCGAAAAGGAGGCTGAGGCACCGACGGAGGCAACCGGAGCCACACTGCAACACTTAGGCGGCCCGTGTGCGGTGGCTGGAATGGATTACTCCGTACCGTTGCCAGTTCTCCAACTGAAGTCATTCGGACAGCTTGATTTTTTTCATCGCTACCAACTGCTGGTGAGACTGTGTCAATCAATTCAAGTTGGCCCCCACCACTCTCTACAACCTCCCACCCCGTAACACCATCACCAAGCCTCGGCAATTCGAACCCCGGATTATCTAAAACCGGAATGAGTGGCGGCGTTTCTAACACTGCCTGGCGTTGTCGTAAATCAGCCACACTCTCCTCAATCATCTGAACAGCACCTTCCTCAAACCGGACCGTTGCTGTATTCGGTTGAGTATCTGCTCCTGGCCCTTGAAGCCGAATCACACGTAGGCTCCATGCTGCAAGACCGACCACAAGCTGGTTATCAACGGTGGAAAACGCCTGCTTGGTAACAACATCGACCCCCTCTACGGCACCGCTGAGACTTACATTCACATCCGCTGCCATTCGACTAGCATTTCCAACAAGAAGCCATGAAGATCCATTTGCTCGAACAAAACGAACAGGGAACTCATCAGGAACGCCCTTTAACGACTGCATGTTCCGCCTCGGAAAAGACAAGAAGGCCTGCCGAACAGCAGCATCACTCACAGTAAGTTCAGCCCAACGGAGCGACTGATCAAAAATCACCTCGGCATCTGCTGTTGCCAGACCCAGCAGTAACGGTTCTTGCCGTTTGGCTCCACCGCTCACTGCATGCACAACACTCGAGCCTGAGAATTCCGATGCATCAAATGGTCCATGTGGCAGTACCGCTGTAATGTCCACCTGCTTCGGCTGCTCGAGAAGAGCAAGCCCTCTCCGTGATGCACGACGCTCCCAAGCCGATACTGATGCTGACTGATTGGCAGTCGCAATCGTTGCGGCATCTATCTCATCCTCAGTGACAGCGTGAAGCCGAGGTGCAACAAAAATAGCATTTTCAGAATGCGTTAATGCTGCTGGATCAAGACCAAGCTCATACAGTACTGCCTGCTCTTGTGGCTGGCCAGCAACAACTGGCCTGAATCGCTCAGCAACTGAACCAGTAAACATCAGCGTTGTAGGCATGATGTAGTAGTTCCAACTAGTCTCAGCAGCAACAATACCAGCTATTTTTTGATGAAGTGTTGCCATCTGCTCTGCTCGCCATGCAAGCCATGACGAACGTAAATCACCTTCAACCGCAGCAGCACGGGTCACAAATCGATTGGGGCCCGAGTCCTGAAGAACATGCTTCCCTTCTCCGGTCTGCTGCACAAACCTGAGAAACGTTGCGTCGTCGAGCCCCCAGGCAACTCCAGGCAAATGGAGCCAGCCTTCAGCAGGCAGCACGACGGCCACACCATCAACAACTTCAGATCCACGCAGCCGCTCAACGAGCTCAGCTACAACATCAAGCACAGCAGCCTGAACGCGAGGATCAAGAACATTGTAATGGCGGCCGACTAGTGTCTCGGATGCCTCACGAACTTTTCCGTCGCGACCTAAGCACAGAATCCCAGGCTGACATCCGTCACGTGCAAGAAGACTTTCGAGCTGCGGATGAACACCGTCAAACCGGAGCGTAGGAACGAGTTCCATACCCGTCTGTTCACACGTGCGGCAGAGTAATGCGAGGCGGTTCTCCTCATCAAACGAAGGATTGCCTGAGCCTCCTTCCCAGCGTGGCCCTCCGGCAGTGACGTTTGACTGCCAAAGACTCGCACCACCAGCGTACACATCAACAGCCAAACCGGTGACCTGCTGACTCTTAAGCCGCTCCGCAGTCTGCCGCACTTCATCGTGCCAGCGAACCCAGCCAGCCGGCTGGCCCGCCTTTACTTCGCCACCAGACAGTGCTGAGGTTGCCTCCCGTGGTACCGGAACAAAAATTCGACGTTCGCCATAGCCACTCACCGGCAACACTGAGTCCCTCATTCTCTCAGGCCCACGGTACACAGCCACGCGGCCAACCGTTGCCGTCTGTCGTCGCGATGAATTGCTGATCACAAGCAACGGTGATCGGGTTTTCGGCCAGAAGACAAAACGATGCCTCCGAAGCACGACAGGCTCACCTGAGAGTGACCGCGGAACCTCAAAGCCACCATCATGCTGAACCGAGACAAAGGCATCACCAGCATTCTGCTCAAGCACTGACACACCAACAGCAACATGCTGATCGCTCGGATAGGCGATCTCCACAGCATGCGGTCGCCCAGGAATGGCGTCAGTTATCACAATTCCTTCCCACGTAGGTACTCCGGAAGCACTCATTGGCGGAAGCCGAAGCATGGCACCAAGTTGATGCGGCTCAACTGTTGAGTGTCCGGTCGAGAGCAAGCCGTTAAATCTTGGCATAAGGCTATCGACTGAGGGCACCTTAGGAAGGTCCGGCATTGGCACTTTTGGCAGAGACAAAGAAGGCATCCTGCCTGTGGCATTTCCAAGTGATGGCATTGGCATCGCGGGTAGCGACAACCTCCTCATTGATGCCATTGATGCTGCTGCCTGTCCCGGCAGCCGCCGCAAGCGCTCATGCAGACGTGGACTCCCGGGGTCAAGTTCATAGACCAGATCCCACGTACCATCACCCTCTGCGCGTGACGCCATGCTTTGAGGGGAGACTACAAATTCTTTCGTGGACGACGCCAACGAACGCGACCATCGCAGGTTACCTCGCTCAACTGCCTCTACTTGAAGTTGATATACGCCAGGAGCAGAAGGTACCTCACATTTAAAAACAACCGGCTTCCATTCCTCTAAAACAATGCCCTCAACAGCGGCCACTGTCTCAAAAGGGAGCAACGGCTGTGATTGCGTCTGCAACTCTTCTCCGGTTCGCAGATTTTTTAACACAAGACGAAGATCAACGTTTCCGTATCCTGCCGCTCGTTTGGGGAGTAACGGATGAACATCAATACGGCCTGTCTTCTCCGCCTGCCACTTCCCATCAGCTGCCACGGGTGGAGTAAACCGCATTCGCAAGAGATCTCCTGCTACTGGACTAATCGTGAGACGATTTCCACTGCTGTCAAGCTGATGCAGAGATTGGTCCACCAAAAACGCAGCAACAGAACCCTCAATTCCAACTCCTGTTTCTCCAACACTTGCATTTGTTGGCCGCAATAAAATCCGCAAACGCTTTGACTGCCAATCACGAATTCGTAAGTCGACACCACCGCCATCAAACGGCTGTGTATTTTGAATGACCAGAGCTGCTCCTTCACGATGCAACCCGATGGCTTCGTCTGCTTTGTCTGTAAGCAAACACCAATCAATATCTTCCTTCGATCGGCTCCTAATGAAATTATCTGGGGCCGTGTTTTGGGCTGAAGGGTTTGTATGAATCTCAATACGCCCAGTCCACGACCGCTCTTCACCACCACCCCACTCGATTCGTAGCCGAACAGGTGGCGGAGCATCATATTCAACTGCACACACCTCGTGCGGTAGCACAACTACCGTCACAACAACGATGAAAAGCACCTTGAACAAATGGGCAACCAGATTAAGAACCATTACAGTTAAATTTCACACAGTAGATCTGCAACGGAGTCGCACCGTCAGCGAAATTCACTGTCACCTGTTTTGATAGTAAACATGGAGGTTTCAGTGATGCCGGGATACTATCGATCAGGGGTTTTGAGGGCAAAACCAGATCAGCAGCAAAATCGCACACTTTGAACTATCGACGATTTAATCCCTCATCCACCAATACCTTCGGCAAAGGATCTGTGACAGCTTCGGAACCGGACTCGGAAACCTGGCGTTCTAGGGCATCAAGGCAGTCTGCGAGGGCTTCTGTCACCTCTCGGGACCGATCTGCAACATCAGACAGGTCAAAAAAATCATCTGGCTTCATAAACAGCTTCGGCTGGTGGTCGCGTGGTTCCACGAGAGACCAACCAGCAACAGTCAATGCCCGACCGCCGTCACCGACGCTGCACACTCGGTCCCGAAAGCCACGCCGCCACAGTCCGGCATCGTCACCAAAAAGACGCTGAATACTTCTTCCAACTCCTTGAGGAAGTTTTTCCAATTGATCAGAAAACGTATTCGCACACTCTTCGCCAACAATTAATTCACCAACTGTCACTCCTAAGTCTGCTGGCATAAGAAGCCCACCATATCGTTGGCTTGCCTGCCGATCTGTGGGATCGACAAGAATAGCCGGCAAGTGGCTCAACTCTGTGTATGGTGCTGGCTCATCAGGACCAATACCGACCCGACCATGTACCCCCAGTGGTAGACCCCGGAGCCCAAGCAAGAGCATGCCAAATCGCTGCCATCTCGCACTGACGCTTGTGACAAGTCGACCCAGCCATTCATCCATGTGTGCAATCTCACCAGCAAAGATCTGCCGCACCGCACTTACCCGATCAGGGTCCGTCTCCTGCGTGACTACGAACTCTGGAATCTCAGCCGAGTTTCCTGGGGGTGGATCATCTTCGTCAAAAAAACCATCCCGCCACACCTGCGGTGCATCCCATGACACACCAAGGCTGCCAAGGTGGCACCACAAAAGATCTGTCTTCCCTTTTTCAAACTCGTGCACAGCCGCACTTACAACACGTCCACAACTACTCTTCTCTTCCTCGTCAACTGTGACTGACAAACGTTGGGGAGCGATACTCACAACGTTCATATTCGAAAACTGTGACGAAAGACCAGAGAACTGATCCCCAGCATCTGTGACGACTGTCACATTCCAACCACGTGCTTCGGCAGCAGCAAGTGGCCCAGCAGCTGTGTCTTTCCAAGCCGTTGAATATCCCATCGCGAGTTCTTCGAGCGTCTGAGATGAATGAGTTGTTCCAGCAAGTACTCGATCACATGTAAGACCAGCCGAAGCAAGCTGGCAGATGGTTGGATTGGATGCCCATGTCGCCCCGAACGGGGAAAGCATCCATGCCGGAAGCCGATCGACAGTGACAAGAAGCCAACCTTCGGGGAGTCCTCCTTGCCAGCAAGGTGATGTTTGGTTCATGCTCTTGGTTGTTAATTCCAAAGTATTGTAAGACGATATGGTTTCGGCGAAACATCAGGCATAGATACGTAATGACATCATCTTATCGAACAACACCATCAAATACTGACAGAATGCCCAGTGGCATTCCATATATCGTCGGAAACGAGGCAGCCGAACGTTTTTCGTTCTATGGCATGAAAGCCATTTTAGCTGTTTTCATGACAGAGCATCTCGTGAATCGCGGCGGCGAACTCGCCGTTATGAGTGATACTGATGCAAAGTTTTATCTTCATTCTTTTGTTGTTGCTGGATATCTCTTCCCACTTGTTGGAGCCATTCTTGCTGACTGGATTTTCGGGAAGTACCGCACAATCCTCTGGCTGTCGATCATCTATTGTCTCGGCCACCTTTCTCTTGCAGTTGATGAAACACGGCTCGGCCTTGGGCTTGGCCTTGCACTTATTGCCGTTGGAACAGGAGCGATAAAGCCTTGCGTCTCAGCTCATGTGGGTGATCAGTTTGGATCTGGCAACAGACACTTACTCAGCCGTATCTTCGGCTGGTTTTATCTCGCCATCAATTTGGGCGCGTTGGCAAGCACACTACTCACCCCAATACTTCTCGACCCAAAGAGTTTTCATGACGTATTTGGGAGCCTCGCGGAACCACTAGCAACCATTGGAATTACAGCTGGCCCATCACTTGCTTTTGGTGTCCCTGGAATCCTGATGGCAATTGCGACGCTCGTCTTCTGGCTTGGCAGAAACACTTTTATCCACGTTCCTCCTCGAGGTAAGGCGTTTCTTCGTGAAGCATTAAGTGGTGAAGGCCTGCGAGCTCTCGGCAACTTAATCCCAATCTACCTGTGTGTCGCAGCGTTCTGGTGTCTTTTCGACCAAACAGCGAGTGCATGGGTGCTTCAAGCAAAATCAATGGATATGAAACTCCTTGGAATCACCTGGTTGCCGAGTCAGCTTCAAGCCGTTAATCCGCTATTCATACTCATCTTCGTCCCCCTATTTTCGTATGTCATTTATCCAGCAATTCACAAGGTTTTCCCTTTAACTCCACTACGTAAAATTGGCCTCGGAATGTTTTTAACCGTGCCAGCCTTTTCAATAAGTGGTTTTATTCAAATGTGGATTGAGGCGGGTCAAACGCCCTCCATCGGCTGGCAGGTACTCGCATACGCGATTCTTACTGCGGCTGAAGTTATGGTTAGTATTACATGCCTCGAGTTTAGCTATACTCAAGCACCGCCGAGCATCAAATCAATTGTGATGAGCTGCTACCTTGCAAGCGTTGCAATTGGAAATGAGTTCACTGCTGTAATCAATGCTATGATTAGTCGACCGCCATTCAACACGTGGCTTTCGGGAGCTAACTATTACTGGTTTTTTACGGGAGTAATGCTGTGTGCGGCAGTTGCATTTATTGTTGTTGCACTCCGCTATCGTGGCACAACATACAACCCTGAATCAGCCTGAACAATTACACACCACGGAGACGCCCCATGCCTCACCAGCCTGTAAACACATCCTGCCAAAACATTCGAGTCACCCGTAGACATTTCGGCATGGCAGCGGCTGGTCTCTTCGTTGCATCACAGCGCCGGATCATTCATGCACAAAATACAAATCCAGCTGTCGCTCCCCTTTTCAAAATCTCTCTCGCCCAGTGGTCGCTTCACAAGGCCTTATTCAAGGGCCAGATAGACAATCTTGATTTCCCTCGCGAATCAAAGAGAACCTATGGCATTGATGCAGTTGAATACGTCAATCAATTTTTCAAAGATAAGGCAAAAGATTACGACTATCTCGCTCAGCTTAACCAGCGAGCAACTGATGAAGGCGTCACCAATGTACTCATCATGTGTGATGGGCTTGGTAAACTTGGTGACCCAGACGAAAAAGCACGAACGGCTGCAATTGAAAATCATTTCCCATGGGTTGAAGCAGCAAAACGTCTTGGTTGTCACTCCATCCGCGTCAATGCTGCCAGCAAAGGCTCTGATGAAGAGCAGCAGAAACTCGCTGTCGATGGCCTCTCTCGTCTCGCTGAATACGCGGCCCAACTAGAACTGAATGTCATTGTTGAAAATCATGGTGGCCTTTCCAGTAACGGCAAATGGCTTGCTGGCGTTATGAAAAAAATCAATCTACCAAATGCAGGAACGCTCCCTGACTTTGGTAATTTCAAAGAGTACGACCGCTACCAGGGTGTTGAAGAACTCATGCCGTACGCAAAGGGCGTGAGTGCAAAAAGCCATGACTTTGATACCAATGGTGATGAAACAAAGACTGACTACCGACGCATGCTTAAACTTGTGCTTGCTGCCGGGTACAATGGGTATGTTGGAGTGGAGTACGAAGGCAAAACCATCCCGGAACCTGAAGGCATTAAAGCAACAAAGTCTCTGCTCGAAAAAGTCAGAGAAGAAATGAGCACTGCCTGACACTGCCTGACACTGCCTGACACCTGCCTGACACCTGCCTGACACCTGCCTGACACCTGCCTGACACCTGCCTGACACCTGCCTGACACCTGCCTGACACCTGCCTGAGATTGCTCGCTTGTCTTGCAACCGCACCGTGACTATCGATTTGACGAGATTGCTGAAAGATCAATGTCAACGATCACAGGAAAATGGTCAGAAATATCAAGGCTGCTCGCATGGCAGATAAATGCACGCTTGATCCCCACCGTGAATCGTTGATCGATCAAAATGTGGTCGATCAGTGTAAAGACATCGTCTCCGTCTGCTGCCCCATTCTCGTTGTAATCCCAATGAGATGAAAAGCGATCGGCGACCCGCGAAATATATGAAGCAACATTGACGAGCTCGTCTCCTTCTTGGTGGGGATCATAATCCTTCAGCATTCGCAACACGGACGTCTGCGTCTCCCGAGTGGCGTCCGCCATTTCGACATCAGGATCATAGTCATTGATGTCGCCAAGAATGATGGGTGCATACCCCCGTGAAATGATCTCACGTTGTACAATTCGCTGGACAATCGCAGCCTCTGCAGTCCGCTGCGCGTTCGCCTCAGGGTCACTCGGATTACTTTTCAGATGCAGGCCAACGAGCCCTAACTTATGCCCCAAAACACTAATAAAGCAGACCGAATGACGCTTCACAACGGCTATCGCCTCGGCGTCCTCACCACCCTGCTTTGATTTTGTGTACCGCTCCGCTGTCCATGGCAGTGGCACCGTCCCTTGCTGAACATCACGAAGCTTTGGTGTTCGATCTGGTGCGAAGAGGTGAATCAGCTTTCCTTCGATACGATCAGGTCTCAGACGCGATATTACCGCAACGTCAAAACCTGTATAGCTGTCACGGCCGTCAACATGATACGCCTGGAAATCACCAAGCTCTTTTTCTCTAAGAAGTGTCACCAAGGCATCGCATGATTCGCGAGATGAGACTTCTGAGAGAACAAGAACATCAGGATTCACAACCTCGATCACCGCAGCTACACCTTCAAGATGCCGCAGCCGTCCCGGTGGAAAGCGAAAGTGAGCAAAGCGACTCCACTCATCAGGTACAGTAAGAGACTCCACATTAAAGCATGCGATGCGAACAGTGGATGCGTCACCAGCGTGCCGTACTTCCGGTTGCTCAGCTTTCACTCCATTTGGTGCAGCGAGTACAACGAGTCCGAAAAGAAATCTTGGTATCGTACTGCTACCTAATTGACGACTGCCATCCTTCATCGGTACATTCTCTTTCATCGTTGGGGCTGTGAACCGGGCAACCGGGACACAGCTTTTTTCATTGACACAGACCTGCACAACCAGACTCGCACACCACAACCAGACTCGCACCCTATAAACCGCACCCTATAAACCGCACCCTATAAACAGCATAG
>Ga0233432_10000324_pt1 | contig 45822 bp, 38 predicted proteins | sample SI_122_August201_6_FD_179870 | JGI IMG/M metagenome (GOLD analysis project Ga0233432, IMG submission 179870) | Seawater microbial communities from Saanich Inlet, British Columbia, Canada - SI_122_August2016_10_MG | ecosystem: Environmental > Aquatic > Marine > Inlet | place: Canada: British... | reverse complement strand
ATACCACGTATAAGATTATCAGAGTAATAGAGACTCCCCCTAAATGATATTTATATTTTTCTAAATATTGTCGCATATTTGTTTATTATAAATTATAAATTATAAATTATATAATAACATAATGTCGAATACGTTATTTAAGAGTTTATCTCCGGCAGAACAATATGTAAATACAACTAATTCCAAATTATCTTGTAAAGTTGCAACAACAGAAAATATAACCTTATCAGGTCAACAGACAATTGATGGTATATCTATAATTGCTGGTGATCGTGTTTTAGTAAAAAATCAGAGTACCGGTTCCGAAAATGGTATTTACGTGTGTTCAACTGGTCAATGGTTCAGGGCTACAGACATGAATAGTAATGAAACTTGTCGCCCCAATTCATTCATTTTTATAGAACGGGGTTCAATGAATGCTAATAAATTATTTCAGTTAACAACAGATAGTATTGTATTAGATACAACAAATTTATTATTTGAAGAATATGTAGTATCTTTAGGATTAGATGTTAAAGAATCATGTCGTCTGGCAACAACCGATAATATACCATCATTATCTGGGATAATACAAATTGATGGACCCATTGTAGCAGCTGGGGATCGTATATTAGTTAAAAATCAGAGTACACCTTCTCAGAATGGTATTTATTTAGTTCATAGTGGTAATTGGACAAGAGCATCCGACTTTGATAGCGATAATAAAGTAAGTGGTGGCGCATTCACTTTTATTGAGGAAGGTACTACTAATACTGGTGCTGGATTTGTATTAACTGGGGATAATGATATTATAATTGGTACTACAGATTTGACATTTGTTCAATTTTCCGGTGCCGGAGAAATAACAGCTGGAAATGGTTTGGATAAATCTGGTAACACATTATCTGTAGATATAAAAGCACATAGTGGGATAATGATAGATGCGTCTGAATTATCATTAGATTTAGGAGCATCCCATATTACAGGGACACTAGCCATTGGAGACGGAGGAACAGGGGCAACTTCACGTGGAGCAGCATTAACAGCATTAGGAATAACAAATGCGGGATCAGGTAATATTATCACAAGTGATGAAAGAAGCAAATTAAATGGTATTGAAGCATCAGCCACAGCCGATCAAACCGCTTCTGAAATCAGGACTCTTGTTGAAAGTGCCTCAAATTCAAATGTCTTTACTGATGCCGATCATAGTAAATTAGATGGTATTGAAGCATTGGCTGATGTGACAGATACAGCGAATGTTGCTGCCGCGGGAGCTCTCATGGATTCAGAAGTCACTGATCTTGCTGGCGTGAAAGGTGTTACGATCTCAACGCTTCAAGTGAAGCCAAGCGAAGGTGCCTTTATCGACGGAGATAAAACAAAGCTAGATGGTATTGAAGCATTGGCTGATGTAACTGATGCTACGAACGTTTCTGCTGCAGGAGCGGTAATGAACACAGGCAACGAAACGATTGCTGGCGAAAAGACTTTTTCATCTAATATAGTTGGAAGTATAAATGGAAACGCAACCACGGTGACAAATGGAATCTATACAACGAGTAGTGTTACGCAACTTAATGATGTTTCAAGTGTCGGTTCAGGGGCGATTATCACAAGTGCGGAAAGAACAAAACTCGGAAACATAGAGGCGCTTGCGGATGTAACAGATACAGCGAATGTTGCTGCCGCGGGAGCTCTCATGGATTCAGAAGTCACTGATCTTGCTGGCGTGAAAGGTGTTACGATCTCAACGCTTCAAGTGAAGCCAAGCGAAGGTGCCTTTATTGACGGAGATAAAACAAAGCTAGATGGTATTGAAGCTTCAGCCACAGCCGATCAAACCGCCGCTGAAATCAGAGCAGCGGTTGAGGCAGCAACTGATTCGAATGTCTTTACTGATGCTGATCATAGTAAATTAAATGGTATTGAAGCTTTAGCCACAGCCGATCAAACCGCCGCTGAAATCAGAACTCTCGTAGAATCTGCTAGCGATAGCAATGTCTTTACTGATGCCGATCATACAAAGCTAAATAGCGCGGTAATTAATACCGGCAATGAAACGATCGGCGGCGAAAAAACTTTTAGTGGGGGTGTTTTCTTAAATGATAATGTGAAAGCGAAATTTGGGAACGGTCCGGATTTAGAAATATATCATGATGGAAGTAATAGTTATATAGATGATATTGGAACAGGAACTTTAAAATATCGTTCCGGAACTCAGACATTTACTAATGCCGATTCATCAAAAACGATGGCCATATTTAATGCTGATAATTCAGTTGATTTATTTTATAATAATAGCAAAAAGTTAGAAACTACTAATACGGGTGTTAGTATTACGGGGAATTTAGATATTTCATCCATACTCGATACAAGTCTAGTGGTTGGTCGTGATTCAGATAATCAACTTAAATTTAGTACAGATAATAATATAATATTTAGATTTAATGGAAATGATGGTGTTACAATGAATGCTTCAGGTTTGTCGTGTACGGGTGATATTACAGCATTTTCTTCAGATAAACGATTAAAAAAGAATATAGAGATAATTAAAGATCCTTTAGAGAAACTAAATAAATTATCTGGGTTTACTTATGATTGGTTGGTAGATAAATGTGTGGAAGCTGGTTTTAAACCAATAGATGAAAAACAAATAGGTGTATTCGCTCAAGATGTTCAGAGTGTTATACCTGAAGCAGTAAAACCGGCACCTTTTGATATGGAAGATGGTGAATCTAAATCAGGTGAAAATTATTTAACTGTTCAATATGAAAAAATAGTACCTTTATTAATAGAATCAATTAAAGAACAACAAAAAATGATAGAAAGTTTACAAGGTCAAGTGAATGAATTAAAAAATAAGATAATATAATATGGCAGGTGTTGGTTCATCCAGTATAAGTTTTAGTGGTTTAAAGGCCGCTTATGTAGCGGGAGGTAGAACTGATGCTTCTGGTAATAGTAGTCTTAGAGATCGTAAAAAAAATACGTCAATTAGTTTATCTTTTTTTAGAAATACTGGTTTAACAGATGGAACTAGCATTCCATCAAGTGGTGAAATTTCAATGAATGATGATTTTAAAGATAAAACATTTGGTTCTGCTAGTAATACATTTGTAACTGATAATTTTAATTTTAACGATGATTTTAGTGGGGAGGCGGACAGGTTATATCCTGTTTCTTCTGTATCATCTACAACAAGACAAACAAGTTCCGAACATAAATTTTCTAGATTATTTCATTCAAATGTATCACATCATTATCCAAGTATTTTATTATGTCCACAGACTGGAGATCCTACAATTGGAACAGAAGATGATGCAGAGGTATGGATTAAAGTTAATATTGTTTCTCCATTCCATTCACAGATTGGTATTGTTCATAAACAAGGTCAGAGTTCTTGGAATGATGTTGCTTCAAATGCTTTAAGGGTGAGACATACTACATTTAATGATAGAATTGCTTTACATTCATTTGGGTATATTACTCATACTGGTCATGATGTAGAATCTTCTAACAAAATAGATGAAATAACTGGTGGAAAAATTACAAATGCAACAACAACAAGTAATTATCATAATCGTATAGGAACAACTGCTGGTTCTGGTAATGGTTTCGGGACAATAGCTACTACATATAATTATCTTCAGAGTGTTCCCACTCATTTTTACAACTCATTCACTCATACAGCCTCAACATATTATATAGGAATGAAAGTAAATTATTATGAAATTACATTAACCGGTCAAATAACTAATAATTCATCTACTATCAGTAATATTCAATTAAATGGTTCTCAATTAACAGAGACAGATACTGTATATACAGGAATGTATTTATCATCTGATGAATCTGATTTCCCCACTGTTTCAACTATCATACAATCTATAACATATTCACCTAGCACTAGTTTAGTAATGGGAGATGAAATAAATGGATCTAATGCCGTTGTATATAGCGGGACAACCAACTCAAATATAACATTTAAGGCATTTGGTCAAAGATTAGAATTTCAGTATGCGGATAGTTTATTTATTGGTCCTTACAATTTAGGACCAAACCATATAATTCTTCCAAGAAAATATAGAACCAGTAGTAATGGATCTAATTTAGATATAGATAGTTGGGCTTTTTTTGTAGGGGATTCAACAACTAGTACTAATACGGGAACATGGTCTATTCAGAGTACTAATCCGACACTATACCCGGATATATCAAGTGATTTTATAGAAATATCAAATAGATTTATTGCGAGTACAGTAAATGATTATGCCGGTGCTTATGATGTTTCTGAAACACAGGTCGGGTTATCAGGTAATTATCATATCTATATAGGCATCAAAGTGACAGCAAAAACTACTTATTTTAATGATATTTCTATTGCAGGGGTTCAAGTATTAGATGCTTCTAATACAGTTAAAACAACTTGGATTTTTAATACAACTAGTGGCGACAATTGGATGACTCAGACAGGACAAATTGGTGGATCATCAACAATAGGTTTTACAATAACACCACAAACTGCCAGTAATTATACATGGTCTACAAATATAACTACACAAATAAGTACTGGTAGATTTACTTACGCGAGCTCAACTACATCTAACCCAACTGGAACTGCTGACGGAATTAGTGGTTCAACCGGGGTTTTCCCAGTTGGAAATGGAACAATTCCTCAATCTTCTGGAACGTATTATATATATAGAGAAACAAGTGGCAGTACAAGGTATACAGGGACTGTTATGAGAAGTCCTTCTATAACATTAGCTATTGGTGATAAAATAAGAGTAGCACATTTATTAGCCGGGTCAAGTAGCTCACCAATGAATGCAAATGATTCTCTTTATTTAGGTGCTTATCCTTCTTGATAATATAATATTAGTTTATTATAAATGAGTAAATGTTTAACATGTAATGAATTATTAATTGATACATATTATAAATGTACTGAAAATGATTATAGATTAGAGGATACAAATAATAATTGTATATTTATAAAAGATACTCATAATTTAGATTTAGATTATGAAGAAGTAAATACACAATCATTATGTGTTTATTGTACAAATTGTGAAGAAATAATTGATTATCCAACAACATATGATTCTAGTAATCATAATTTTAAAAATGGTGATTTAGTTGTAAATGATTATTATAAACACTTAATTAATAATATTATTCACCAATTTACAAATATTACTTGTAAATATTGTAACACTAATATATTACAAAAGGGATATTTTACTAATACTGAAGTAGAACAAACAGAAGAAAATAAAATACTATATTGTTATCCAGAAGGTAATGAAAATTTAATTCATATTTATAATGAAAATACTAATACTAAAATAAAAGATATTACTATTAATTTAACTGAATTATATCCAATACCAAATACAGATATAGGTAAAAAAATATTATATTGTCATGATTGTAATTATTTTATAACAAATAATTTAAAAGAATTTTATAAAGATTAAATATAATAAAATGGATCTTATAGAAAAGTATCATTTTTATATAAATTTAAATGAAAGAAAAGAAAAGAATAAAAATACTATACAAGAATTAAAAAAATTCGGTATTAATTCTCCTAATAGATTTGAAGCGATTTCTCACGAAATAGGAATCGTAGGTTGTGTAAAATCTCATATAAAATGTATTGAATTGGCGAAAGAAAGGAATTATCCTTTCGTATGTATTTTTGAAGATGATATAGTCTTTCGTAATATTAAACGATGTAGAAATATGATAGAAAAATATATCAATTATGATTATGATGTTTTATATTTGGGGGCATGGGTAAGAGATAATCGATATGAATTTATTGAGGATGATTTAATAAGAGTTAAAAATGCTTGGACAACTCATTCTTATATCATAAAAAAACATTATTATGATATACTTTTAAAAAATTATTATGAAGGTATGAAATTAAGAATAGAAAATAAAGATAATCATTCATATAATATTGATGAATATACATTTCAGTTACAGAAGGTAGATAAATGGTATCTTTTTTATCCTCATTTTGTATCACAGAAGGATGGGTATAGTGATAATTTTTATGGAGATAGAAATTTATGCGAAGAAATATTTAATATACCTATTCATGATAAATTTCTACCAAATATATCAATTTTAACGCCAACATTTAATCGTAAAAGATTCTTACCCTTAATGATAAATAATATAAATAATTTTACATATCCGAAAGAAAAAATTGAATGGAATATTTTAGAAAGTAATGATAAATCATTAGATGATTATGAAAAACTTTTTAAAGATGAAAAAGAAATTAAAAATTTAGAAGATATTTTAGGTATTCAGATTCAATATAAATATATTGATAAAAAATTTAGTATCGGTGAAAAGCGAAATATATTAAGTGAGAGTAGTAGTCATGATTATTTAATTAATATGGATGATGATGATTTATATTTACTATCCTATTTAAATCATAGTATAGATATTTTAATGAATAAGAATAAATCTATTACAGGTTCATTGGACATGCTGTTTATTTACCCACAAAATGATTATCAATGTAGTTATATTCAGTGTGTTAGAGATTATATGTTGTACCATGAAGCAACATTATGTATGAAAAAGTCTCATTGGAACAAATATAAATATGAAGAATCTAGTAAAGGCGAAGGTAAAAATATTTATGGTGATTCTAAACTATGTGGTATGAGTGATATAACCAATTGTATGATCTGTGTATGTTGGGAAGGAAATACAGTAAATAAAGATATATTTTTTAATAATAAAATAGATATGAATATTCAAGGTGATGGTTTAAATATATTAAAAAATATATTTAGTGAATATAAAATGGAAACTAATATTAATAAAGAAAATACCGAAATACCAATAGAATTATTACAGAGTATCCGTAATTTAATTGAGGTTACGAATGATAGAATTAAGTGGAAAACAGAAGAATTATTACCCGTTGGTGCAATGATTAAACAGATAGATGAAATTTTAAAAAATAATAAAGATTCAGACATTTCTATTAAGGATAGTTAATTCAAATTCGAATGAATTATCATTATTCTGACATCTATATTGTTTATCTGTTGTGTCTTCGTATAGCTTAATTGTTAAAGAATTCAAATTTATAGGAGTAAAATAATTTTCAGGATTATAATCATTTGAATAATGCATAATAGATCCTTGTGGGCAATCAAGAGGTATTCTATCGATTAAATGTTTTCCTATACTATTTCTTTTACATGCTATATAGGGTATTTCGGGTATTACAAGGTCGACGAATTGATTACTCTGTTGAACCACATTATCCGATTCATGAGAAAATGCCGCGATTGTAATATCTTTATTATTAAAACCGAATAATCTGTGGGAATAACCTTCAACTGATGCCCATTCGATTGTAAAAGATGATCCAGAACTAATATTATATTTATAAGTTACTGTATTACTATCTACTACGAATCCGGATAGACCTGTTGCCGCATTAATTCTATCTTGTAAATGATCACCTAATTCTGTGAATGTATATGTTCCGAGTGTTAAAGTAACTGATACATTACTTATAGAAACATTCCTGTTATTTTCATTCACTGTGTAAAGTGAATTAAATATATTCGCTCTCATTAATCTAAAACCGATTACATTATCAAAATTACCGTATCCGCTGGTAGAATTAGATGTGCTATTTTCAAAATTAATTTTATAATTGGAGGTATCTCGTCCTGAACTCTGTGTTATATTTTTACTTTCAATCATTAATCTTATTTTTCTTATTTCTGGAGTAAAATATTTATTTCTTATTATCTGATAATCTTCAACTCTTTCTCTATTCATAAATCTTTCATCTTTAATATCTGAACCATTATATAAAACACCGATATTATTAGTTAACATATTTCCTTCTTCGGATTCATCGGAACTATCACTTTCATCTGATGAATCTATCTGATCTCTATAAGGTAAAACTGTATTGTCCATATTTAATTATTAATAGAGTTTATTTTAAATAAATTAATTGTAAATACATTTTTTAGATAATTCTCTATTTACTGAATCACTATTAGCCACATGTGGACACGGATTCCCCAGAGATGGCCCCCCTTGATTTTGAAATACCGAAAATTTACCGATTCTTTTTTTACCATCGGGTATAGTATTTTCTGCAGCACTGAATATCTGAGTACCTAGTTCGGTTCTCAATATATCAAATTCTGGGTGAGACTTTACTAATCTTGGATTTATGGGGGCATAATCAATATTGTTAACAGAACAGAACTTGTCCATTTTAGAATCCCAAGAAACCGAACCGGAACCCCCGGTCTGATTTCTTGTATTATCTACATATGGTTCATCTGTCCCGTAATCTGGTAATTTTCTGATAGTTGAACCTGACCCGAATTGACAGATTCCAGTTTCGGAGCCTCCAAGAACTTCGTTGTTATCATGTGATATGCTGGTTGGATATGGATTATTCCGTGAAAAATACCAATCAGCATAACCAGTTGCCCATGGATTGGTCCAAGTATGAAGTTGGGGGACATCCTCTATACTGTCTTTAATACATAATCCTCCACATTCTTCATTGTATTTACATCTTTTATAGCTAATTGGATTATCGCATTTCTTCGTTGTACCAATTCCGCCTTCTGTATATTCTGGATACAATTTGAGCCAATCTTGCCTTATCTTTTTTCTCTCCCTTGTTTCATCTGAAATATTGAAATTTATAGGTTGTTTATCTTCAAAAAGAAATTCATTCCATATATTAGGCAAATTCGTTCCATCTTCACTTTCACTTTTCATGCGAGAATAATCGCTTATATTATAATTCCCTGTATCTAATAAAGATATATTTTCCGTATCTAAATATTTGCTATCAATTATATTCGGTAAAGGTGATAAGAAATCTATTTCTTCATCTTTATCTCGGCCATAAAAAGCTCTATCTTTATCATTAATTTTCCTGCTCCATAAAGATGTAGTATCATTTTCTTCTTTTATGCTATCAGGATTTATAATTGTCCATTCTGAAAATCCAGGCGCTGCCCCTGTGGGGTCCGTGGGGACGAATTCGTCCCAAGATTGAGATTTTGACTGTACGCTTATCAGGTTAGCATTTGTCAACATTGGCATTTCGGAATATCCTTTAATTTTAGATTTTCCTTTCGTGCCTTTCTCAATATCAGGATTTCCTTTCCATTTCACCATATCATCTGGGAGTTCATTTATTTTATCATTATTCTGAAAATCCACGCAATTGAAATCGAATCTACTATCTCTAGCTCTAACAATTGTAGAAATGTTAGATTTTCCTAAATCATTTTTATAAGATCTAGTAATATTATTATATTCCGATTCTAACCACATATATTTCTGGTCTGGTCCTTCGACCGATCTAAATGCATTTATATTATTATAGTTATTTTTAATTTCTCGTGAATGTTTATTTAATATTGTATTTATTCTGGGATCAATTACAGGATTTAATGAATCATTGGCTGAAGACAACCATGGTTTCATATTAATTGCCCAATTTTCATTTATTTTATCTGGATCGCTTAAGGATTCCGGTATTAATTCATTATAGAATGCTGTTGCTTTTTCTTCATTTAAAGTCATATATTTGTTCCAATTTTCTGACTGACCTTCATTTTTAACATATTTATTATCAACACTCTGACAAGAATATCTAGAACCCGTCTTATCGGATAGATCGAGGTCGGATTTATAATTGTTCGTAAATGGGTATTCGTCTGGTTGCTTTCTATATACCGGTGTATCATCGTCTCGTTGATCGTCTCCCTCATTTGAGGCTGTATCTCCTGAATCGGGGAATTCTGTATAATAACCGAAACGATCTTCCAGAAATTCGTGACCACCTTTAGTTGTATAATCTTTAGTTACTTTAAGATTATTGTCATTTGCATTTTTAATATAACCGGTTGCATAACTTTCTTTAATACCCCATCCTGTCTGAGAACTATCTTTTAATGTAATCCTTCCCATTTGGTCACCGAGATTCATTTGAGATTTCGTAGAATAATAATTTCCATCTACGGGAGCTCCATCTTTTATCCAGTATTCTTTCCCTAATATAGTTGTGGTCCATGGTTCATCTTCGCCATCGAATACCCCTGTCATCCTGATATCACAACCACCTTCTTTCGGATCTCTATAGGGTAAAGTTGTATCATCGTCACCATCGTCACAGTTGACAATGGGTGAATCACCCGTTGGGGTATGCTTTTCATATTCTTTAATTAATTCGTCGTATACTTTATATTTATCTACTTTTGTTAAAATATTTTCCCCACTTCTCCAGATTTCATTATATGAAACATTACTATATGAGTTACCGGGTAAAGAATCTAAATTGGGTCCATTTAACGGCCACCATATTGAATTATAATCATTTCTAAGTTCTTCGCTTAATGATTTATTATTATTAAAGTCAGTTTTTTCACAGAAACCCGTGGGTGATATAAATTTAAGATTCTTTTCAAATGTTTTTTTTAAATTATATCTATTTATTATCCATGATTTTATTGTCTCAGTTCTATTTTCATCTGTTTCACCTGAATAATTAAATATCCATCCCCTCGGTAATTTAGTTTTATTTTTCCATTCATCGGATGGTTCTGTTTCTTCACTTTCACTCCCAGGTGGAGACATTGCTACGTCGTCGGAAATAAATAAATAATTTTCCTTTAATCCTGCCTTTAAATATCCACCCCATGAATCGGCGCAGATAACACTTTCAAAATAAACAATTTTATAATCAAAGTTATCTTGATGATCTTGGGGTATTATAGGATTTTTATGATATGTATATTGTTTATTATTGTATAATACATCGGGATAAGATTTCCCCGTTGAATCATATAAATTAATTAGTTGAATACTATAATACCACGCATTAAATATATCGACATTTAAATCATAACAGGTTGAATCTTCTCTATCTTTAATATGATAATCGGGTATATTCATGTTCACATCCTTTATATCGATCGGATCTAAATATGGTAATTGTGGATCGTTTTTCACATCATACACTTTACTATCTTCAAGATTAAGTCCCCCACCACAAGAAAGATAACTCTGTGCTCTTATAATTGGCCAAGGTAAAACTTCCGATAAAAATGCAGAGGCTTCTCCACCATCTATATTAGGGATAGAAGGTATACTTCCTAATTCTGATGATCTAGTGAAATCACATCCACACATTAGTTGATCATCCGTGGTTGATGCACCAGGAGATGGTATGCAATTTTCAGATTTAAAATAATTAGATACCGAATCTTCTTTAATACCTCCCTTAAAATCTATAGAATTCGAATCATTAACATAACATGTTTTAGAGATACACGAAAATGATGAATCTACATCTAGACCATTTAATTTAAAAGTCTGAGAATCAAAAGTATTATATTGTTTATCATTTTTTTTCTGAATATTATCGGGACCTTTATCATCAGTAATTGTCTTATATCCCGGACATATTCCAAGGGGTCTAATAGGATTAGGTTTAGACATTATATTATAGGGTTGATCTGGATTTCCTTCTCCATCTACTTTCCAGAGCATCTGTTGATAATCCCACTCGGGTGAAGAAATATTAGCCAATCCTTTAATTTTCCCGGGATTCGCTATGAATGAATGATTTGATATTAATGTTGGATATTCTCGTTTTTGTTCTGTTTCGGGAGTGTATTTATAATATTGATTAAATAAATAATTATCGGTTATTTCTGGTTTATCATTAATCTCTCCTCTGTAAATTATATCAGACATTTCATCTGTTACTGTACCATCTTGAATTAATTTCGTAGATGGATTATCAATAGTATTATAACTGCAAATAATATTATTATTATATCGTTTAGTTGAACAGAATGATGGAAGTGTATCTCCTTTAATAAGTTTATTAAAATCATCATCTACCTTAGAATAACCTTCGGATATATATGATTGCATTGTATCATCGGTATCATCGGTATCCCCGGATTCTTCTGACAAGTTTTCAAAATAGTTGGAACGAGAATAATAGGGGAAATTTTCATAAAATCTTCTTTCTGTTTCTGAAATAGCATTATTATCCGATAAATCTATAGTGACTGTTTCGGGAGAATTAATCGTAGCCAATATATCCGATGGAATTTCTATTACATTTTTATTATCCGTAAATGAAGAATTAATTGCTGCAATTATATTAGAAGATACATCGGGATTAATTACTTGATCATTAGAAATACTATCTAAAATATTCTGACAGTCCGATTGGCATGTAATAATATAATTTATAGTGAGAGGTGTATTTCCATCTGCTCCTGTATCCCCCGAAGTAACTGTTGTTGTTATAGATGTCCCTTGATCTAAAGAGGGTAAGGCATCCTGTGTAGAGGATTGAATTTGATTTAATTCACTCTGTGAGAGTTGTCCATTAACAGTTACATCTGTAGTAAATTCTACTGTTGATGTTTCAGTTGGTGTTTCAGTTGGTGTTTCAGTTGGTGTTTCAGTTGTTGTACGAGTGTCGGGGGCAGTTTCTATATTGGTGTTCCCATAAACATCATATTCTGTTCCTAAATACATTAATCTATTGCATTTTCGTGATAATGTGTTCGCTATATCTTTTCTAACGGGTGAAGAAACATTATCTAAATTCGCTTCCCATCCACATTCTTTAAATCCATCTATCCAATTCGAGTAATCACTATTATAATTGCCTTTTATTTCAATATAATCTTGATTTGAATTTAATTTTACTATTGCTGGCGAACTTAAACCCCACACAGACGATTTTCTATTTTTGTATGGACTTGCTATATAATTATTTTTACCTCCATATTTTTCATAATTATGAAAAAAATTTACTAATCTGTTATATATTTCATAATCTTCGTATCCTTCTATATTATTAAATCCCTCTATCAATTGTAGATTATAATAATCTTCCGAATTATTGTCAACGAATTTGCTTAAAATATTTTTATTTTCAGCTATATATTTACTAAATTTATCAGGTATTGCATTATTATCGGTTGTAATAATTTCAGGATTAAAATCATTTTCAAGTAAAATACGAATTGTTTCATCGCTGAATGGATTATCTGGTTCAATACAATATCCACTGTTTTCAACATTATTCATCCGTCTAATACCGGTCGGAAAATAACCCTTTTCAATATTTCCACTGCTAAAATATTTATTTTTATTTTGTATTGTTGGAGTATCATAAACCATCCAAATATGATCATTTTCCAGACATTCTGTTTTATTATATAAACCCACATCTACATAATCTTCACAGGGGGAAGATAATATTGGGAGTATAGAAGGTTGACGGTCTAATATATTCGCATAAGTATTTAAAGTATCTTCCTCTCCATAAGCCGCAAGTTCCAATAATATATCACTTACACCTGTAATACCGTCCATGCTTATATCTGATTGAAAATTTGAACTTGTATCGTCTTTCCCGAAATCTGATAAAAGGTCTAATAGATCTTCTACACCAACTTCCCCGCTCTTATCAATATCGGAATTGAAGACATTAGACCCCAGATCTAAGATAACTAATCCTGGACTAGCTTGAATTCTCTTTAATACTGATGTATTATTCTCAACTATTTTATTATAACATTTATTTTTAAGAATATTTTTGTTACCTGAACATATAACCTGTTGGTTGCGTGGTTGGTCGAATGAAAAATTATGAAAATATCCAACGTCAGTATTTATTTCTTGGGTATCTGTATACGTATTTAATAATTCCTCAGGTGGTTCTGGATATTTTTTCGTCATTTCTTCTGAACCATAAAACCACGAATCGTCCACTATATCTGTAGCAATATATTTAACACCTTTATCAGTAGAAAGGACATTACACGATGGTTCGGTGCAATTTCCGGATAGTCGCCTACCCTCTGAATCGGGTGGGAGTTCTTGTTGATTGTTAAATACTTTTCCATATTTGCACATTTTAACCGGTTTAGTTGGCACAGATACTCCATATCTTAATTTTTCATAATGGTCTAAATCTTGTTGTGTCGTGTCTCCATCGGGTAAATTAGCACGAGATTGATTGAAATAAGTATTTAATGTATATGCTCCAGAATTAATATTTATTCCCGTAGACTTAATATTTAAGGGACAATCGGGTAAAAAATCTTCATCAAAATTTATATCATCAATAAATATTGGGCATTTTTCGCAATAGTAATTGGTTGGATCTCCTACTTTTAAATAATAACCCTGAGTGCATAACCTGCTCCGCCCTTGTTCATCAAATAAATGAATAGGACTGGGTATATCAGTAAATCGCATATTACTCATATCATTATTTCCTTTTACATAAGGATTATTCTCGCAATTCATATATTCTTTTATACCAATATCTTCATAATATGAAGATGGGAAATATCCTTTATCTGCTTCGTATTCACATTGAGTAAATATTTCTGGTTTATATAAACTATCTGTTAGGACACTATAATCTCTTAAAATATTTTTACTTTCTAAATTTCTCTTATCGTATCCTTCTCCAGATGACATATCAATGTGTTTACACGTTGCTCCTGTTAATAATTTACATTGATTATCTTCAAAATAGCAGTATGGTTTTTTCAAACATTCATCATAATCTTGAGTATTACTGCAAGTATATATACTTTCATCTATCGGTGGATTAATGGGAAAAGTTACGAAATTTTCTCCTCTCGGTAAGGTATTAAAGGGATATCCATCTTGATTGGTATCTTCACAATAATTATATCCATCTGAAAGTAACTCCCTTTCAATTGGTATAAATTTAGTAACATTATTTTCACAATCTAATAATTTATTAAGATTTCCTCCCCCAACCATGTTAATTGGTGAATATTCAATAATTTCTTTACGTTCTTCATTAATACCCGTGTAAGAGGGGTAATTAATAGATGGATTTATTTCTCCTTCACAAGAACTTGTCTGATAAAAAGTTTCACCTATTTTATATTTATTTGTCTTTACATTACATTGTTTGAAATCATTTAATTCGCATGTATAATAATTATTTTCTGTTAAATATTTTTTTCCTGTTTCATTGGTAATAGAACTCTGTGAAAATTTAATTTGAACGGGATTATATTGTTTATTATTTATAGTAATAGATTCGTTATTCTCAGAAGATATCGGAATGCTTGAATTACAAGTATTCGTCCTTTCATCGTAGATACACGGAGACGCACAATTTTCTTTATTTTTACTTTCACAATTAATTCCTCCATTTATTTCGTTATTTAAAGACGAATCATAACATAAATTAAATGGTGATTCTAAATAATCATTAAAAAGTATTGTTGAATCTTCGTCGAAGGGAATATTCCGTGATTCCGCTAATTCTATAAATTCTCCCTGAGTTATATTCCCATTAATTCCTACCCTTGTTCCATCTCCTTGTACCGATGGATACCCCATTCTACAATTTTCACCCATACTTATATAGGGGTCATTAAAATTATAATAACGTTCTCTAATCTGTTCGGTTGATTCTCCATTCGTTTCAATGCATAATGGAATTTTTAGAATTTTATTAGGATTGATTTCAAATAAATTTCCATTTTTTAATTCATCGATAGTATTTATCGCTGTTATATCTGGTACCTCTTGATATAACTCAGGCAATTCTCTATCAGTTGGATATATATCTGTTATTTTAATATGATTTGGATTGCATATAAAATTCGGGTCATTCGCTATATCTGCGAACGATTTTTGCTGGCAACATTTATTATTATTTATAATTGAGTTATTTTCATTATTAAACGTTGTCTCTGAAGTATTTCCATTATATAATAGATTGTTAGTACAATTGAAAATACTACAACTCATATTTTTATCACATTTTTCTCTACATTCATCCAGTCCATTACATTGGGGGCTAGATGTGATATCAGAGGGATCTATATGAGTTAATTTACCTCGGATTGAATAAATATAATCGGCGTAATCTTTACAATTTTCTATTTTAGAACATCCATTCCATCCTTGATAGTCGAAATCATTTGATTTTTTATTATATTTTTCCCTATAAGAAATAACACCATATCTCCCTGTATCGGAATAATTTTCATAATATGGAGAACTACATGATATTTTATAATCATTATCTACGAATTCATATGTATCGGTAGTTGTTTCAGTAGAATCTCCCAGAATTTCATTCATTTTATAATAAGATAAAGGGGGTCTTGTAGATGATTTTACATATTGATATCCCTCCGATAAATTAGGTGCTATTAATTGTGATGGAGGAGCACAATAAAAGGGTAATTTTAAACCTTCTAGGTAACAGAATGGTGAAGAAATTATTTCGGGATCAGATGGTAAATCTAAAATTTTATCTTCTAATGTTTTTTCTAACATTATATCTCCGGGATTTTTGCATTCGAAAACTTGTCTAAAATGATTCTTGTTTTCAATTGGGACAAAATTATCTGATTCAGATAATATATTCCAAGATAAATTTATATACTTGGGTTCTATATTATGGGAATATAAATATTCTTTATATCCCGAATCATCTAATTTCAAATTCATATAAATAGGTTTATCACTATCTCTGTATTTAAAATCATTTAAATCACCTATTTTACAATAATAATTCCATTTTCTTGGAGAACTTAATAATTGACTTTCTATTACCCCTGAATTACAATCAACATTAAATAGTTCCCTTTTATTAATTTCATAAAATTCATTGTCATAATAATTAGTGTGAGATATAGTTGTTTTTTCGTCTGTATTTAATTTAATTTTTTTATTAATTTCTATAGGAAAATTTATATTAGTATTATATAAATCTAAAATATTAGAATTTCCTCCATTTAGAATATAAAATAGTTCACTATTATTTTCAAATAAATTATTATTTTTATTAATGAAATGATTAATAGATGTTGTATTACACATTTCTTCATCTGAATTTTCCTCCGCCAATCTAACTATACTTTCACACGTCGGATTTCCGTCTGCATCGGTTTCAAGTTGATATTGTTTATTGCATTTCAGATAATGATCATTATCTAAACAACCTATACATGTATTGTGATTAATTCTGTCGATGCAATCCCCATTCTCTAATTCAAATGCTTCAGGATTACATTCTATACAAGACCTCTGATTGCATCTTTCTACTTTTGATTTAAGACTCGAATAATTCCTCTTACATTCTTTCGTTGAGCATCCACTATTATGAGTTAAAAAATCAAATGTTCCAGAATTTCCCTTGTCGAATCTACTATCATAAGGTAAATAGTCACTTTCACCTTGATTATATCGGGTCAACGATCCCGCCGAATCGGTTCTGTTTCTTAAGTGTTGTAATAGTAAGAAGAAAGCCACGACCCCCGCCAACGTCACAAATAATGATATAGCTTTCCATCCTCCCTTTATATTTTTTTCTGTTATATATTCTTTTATATATTCTTTTATATTCATAATATTAATATTAATATAATAATAAATTTGATTTAATAACTTTAAAACCATTAAAGTATGAAATCAATTATTGTTGTTGAATCTCCTGCGAAAGCTAAAAAAATACAGAAATATTTTAAAGATGGAACTATCATTACATCTTCATTCGGACACATATACGACCTTTCTAAAAAATCGCTTTCTATCGATGTTGAAAACAATTTTAAACCGAACTATCAACCCATTGATGGAAAACAGAAAATTATCAAAAGCCTACGGGATTATTCTAAAAATAACAATATTTTACTTGCTGCTGATGATGACAGAGAAGGTGACGCGATAGCATGGCATTGTTCGAAAGTTATGAAATTGAAAACAACCGATAAAAATCGTATAGTTTTCAGAGAAGTATCGGAAAAAGCAATTAAAAGATCTATTCAGAATGTTCATTCTATTAATATGAATTCTGTAAATGCTCAACAGGGTAGAAGAATTATAGATCGTTTAGTTGGATTTTCTTTATCACCTTGTTTATGGAGAAATATAAATACGAAAAAACAAGGTCTTTCGGCTGGTAGAGTTCAGAGCACATTACTTTCTATTTTAAAAGAACACGAAAAAAATATTGAAGGATATGAATCAGAATATAGTTATGATTTTAGAGGATCTTTTAACTTTCATAAAGAAAATACTGAATGCGAATTATTATTTGAGATTGATGAAGTAGAACCAACTGAAATAATGAATATCCTTAAAAAAGATAGAAAATATAAAATTATAGAATCTAATATCAGTGAAGAAAAAAAATATCCAGGTATTCCTTTCATTACTTCATCCTTGCAGCAGAGTGCTCAGAATGAATTAGGGTTCTCTGTTAAAATGACAATGGATACAGCACAGAAATTATTTGAAAATGGTAAAATTACATATATGAGAACAGATTCTACATTTATTTCATCGGATTTTCAGGAAACTATTAAAGAAAAAATTACTAATGATTATTCTAAGGATTATTATCGGAAATATAACGTAAAGGCGAAAAAAGTAAAAGGAGCACAAGAAGCCCACGAATGTATTAGACCAACAGATATTAATCACGAATTAAGTGATAAATGGCAAGATGTAGAAAGAAAATTATATAATTTAATAAAGAAAAGAACTATTATTTCACATATGAAACCAGCATTATATAATGTTTTAAAAATTGATCTTTCAAATAAGAATCTAGAAAAAATAGGTGTATTTAGAGGAAAATACAAATCTTTAAAATATCCTGGATTCTTAATTTACTCTAATCCAGATATTAAAGTGGAAGATGAAATAAAAATACCGAAAGATACACTATTCTTCTTAGAGGAAAGTATCTGCAAAGATATAGAATCTTCGCCCCCACAATATTATAATGAATCAACAATTGTTAAAAAATTAGAAACATCTGGAATTGGAAGACCTTCTACTTATGCTTCAATTATTTCGACTCTTTACAATCGGAATTATACAATTTTAACTAATATCCCTGAAAAAGAAAAAAGAATAGATGTAGTTAAGTTAGATAGAAAAGACAATATTACAGAAGAAGAAGAAATTAAAAAAATTTCCGCTCAGAAAAATAGAATCGTGTTAACAGATTTAGGAAAAGAAGTCTTGGAATATTTATTGAAACATTTCTCTAATATAATTAATGTAGAATTTACTTCTTTAGTTGAAAATGATTTAGATAAAATAGCTGAAGGAGATATTTTATGGCAAGATGTAGTAAGAAAAGTATATAATTCATTTTACAGAGATGTGGAAATACAGATGAGTGTGAAACCTGTTAGAAAATGTAAAGATAATAACACAGATATTCAATTGGGTGAATATTTAGGAAAAGAAGTCGTTATTAAGGATGGTAAATATGGTCCTTATTTAAATTATGATAATAAAAATATAAATCTTAAATATATCTTAAAAAAGAAAGATAAAAATTCATTAAAAATAGAAGATCTTAAAGATTTAATTGATTATCCAATGAATATGGGTAAATATAAGAAAAAAGATGTAATGATTCACATAGGTCCTTATGGGAAGTATATGAAATATAACAATAAGAATATTAAAATCCCCCGGAGAGATAAATATAATTTAGAAGATCTTATAAAACTTATTAAATAAATTGACCACCGAAAACAATACTAGGTTCATATGATAAATTTTTATTTTCTTTAATATTTTTATTAAAAGATCTTTCTTTTTCTTTCTCCCTTTTTCTTTTTATTTCTTGTATATAATTTTTTTTGTGCTTTGTTGATCGGTTGCTATTATAAAAATAATTAATTAATATCGCTAAAACAAGTAGAAAGATTATTAACCATTTATTAAATTTATTCAGAGTTTTAGGTAATATATTTTTAGGTATATTTTTTTTCCCTGCACCCTTCTGTATCCTCTCCCCGGGTGGCCCGGACAGTCCGGATGGAATGATAGCCCCCTCAACCTTAACCTCGTCTTCTGATCCAATTCTAAAATAAGCAATTACTAATGAAATAAACATTAATACAATAAAAGATAAAAATCTGATAGTACTGGTGTCTCCTTCCCCTATATATGTCATCGCCCCCAAGATTCCCCCTATATTTTCATCGGTTAAAACCCCACTCGGAAATCCATCAGGGAAAATTGCTTTTAGTTGATCGGTATATTCTTTTCCATCGCCTAATACCGAAACAATGTATTTTATTATTGATGGGAAAATAAAAAATACCTCAAAGCTAAGTATTAGTAAAAATAAGATAAAATAAAAAACCCCATTTTTTATCAGAAAATCTGGTATCATCTTGCGTTGAATTAAGTATTGACCCGCGAATGTAACTAATAAAAGAAGTAGTATTGCAATATCTTCATATAAATTATCATCTATTTTATCTTTTTTATCGATTATATTTTGGCAACTATCCACCATGCTATTGTAATCTTCGGACGAGTCGGTTAGAGGCACGTGCTTGGATAAAAAATTTGGGGTTTCAAAGAATTCACTAACACAACTATCGCAATCGTCACCGGAATATGGATTATCAATATAATATGGACTGGGCGAACTGTCGCACTGTTTTTTATCATCTTCCGATAATATATCCGTAGCACATTCCAAACCCCAATCAGATATATTCATATCCCCTAATGTTCTATCTTTATTATTACAAGATGGAATCTTCTCTCCCTTGGAGTGTGGGGACCTTATATCGGTACTGGGTATATCCTCTGGATTGCGTGAAGGTTTAATATATTCATATAGTCCAAACGATCCCATAGTTCCCGCCAACCCTAAAAAAAATAACTTGTCATATTTCGACATTTTTCCGCTTTTCAATATTCTTAGTGCTTCTGTTGCTTTTTCTAAATCTTCAAATTTATCTCCACCAACGTCTTGTGCTAATTCTAATAGATTTTTTTCAGTATCAACCTCTTTCGTTGAATAGACGAAAAAATTTAAAAATCTTTTACCGAAATTATTCCCTTCGGGTGCAATTTTACTTAATCGTGCGGGAATGAACATCCTTGATTTAAAATCCTTTAAAAATGCTTTACCAGAATCTAATTTAACTAATTGATCTAAGATTTCTCCGTGGCTCTTTCCACTAAATACAGCTCTCCCGAATGGCGGATCACCCCTCAGCCCTGCGCCTAATTTTTCCATAGTATCATATAGTGGCGTTTCTCCTAACTTAGATGCATCATTTAATAGTCCTTTAATGCTGGTATATTTCTTTAAGTCTGCATCCATTCCATATATTTTTAAAAATGTACCGGCATCATTTGGTGATACAGCGCCTTTTATTAATGCTGCCAATTTATCCGGATTTTCTGGATGAAGAATATAATTAATATCGGGATTAACTTTATTTAATATCTCTTGTAATTCCTCCGGAGTTATATTTTTCAATAGGGGTTTTAGTTTATTACAGACTGAAAGAAAAGCTTTCATATCTTCATCAGTGTTTAAGCTCACATTGGTAGCTCTTAATAAATATTCCACATTATTATTCATATTAGCTAATTCTGCTCCTTCGTCTAAACCTCTAACTATTGGTGTTCCTTGAAAAATTGTAGTAAATTTATTAGTATCTGCCTCGAGTGTGCTGGTAAATGTAAATGCACTCTCCTCCGTAGCCGTTGCTACCCTTCCAGCTGTGGCGGATCCATCGGCCACTTCTCTTCCATCAACAACAGTACTATAACTATCCTTAAAACTATCTGAAGCGACTTTTAATGCATCGGCTGCTATATCTAGTTTATCAAGATCATTAGCATCTTCTGATGCTTTTGCGCCTTTATAAAAATCGAAAAGTCCAGACATAAATAATATAATACATATAAAAATATAAAAAAATAAAATAAATTATATTATATGGATAATTTATCACGTTCTAAATGTACATCATTACTGACGAAGAATTTATATACGAAATATGCCGAACTTTATGCTGCACTTGTAGGTATAAGAATACTAAGTTTATTAGTAAGACAAGGGGTGTATAGACTTATATTCAGTTCAACCATACAAAATTTAGGGGATACAACTGCCCAACAAGCAGTTAAATCTCTTTTAGAAAAAACAGTTCCTAAATCTTTTTTAGAAATGACTGGTGAAGATCTTGCTGAAGAAACTCTGAAACAAATGGCTATGAGATATTTAACAGCTGCTGGATTTTTCAAACCTCCCGTAATTGGTACATTATTTTCTGCTGGGAAAAGTGTCGTGGGTAGATTAGCTGCAGCAACAGGATTAAAGAGTGCTCCCGTTGCAGGGGCTAGTGCTGACGCCGCGGCGGGTGAGGCGGCGGGTGAGGCGGCGGGTGAGGCGGCGGGTGAAACCCTGGCGCAAGTAGCCGCGGATACAGGTTTAGATGATACAGCACTTGAAGGTGCTTTAGAGGGTTCAACAGTTGATACTACGGGTGCTGATTTATTAGGTGAATATGTTGTGGAGGGTGCTGTTGCAATAGGTTGGATGCCTGTTATTGGTCAAGTCATTGTAGCTATAATGCTATTATTACAAGTTGTTTTTGTTGTAGCAATGATCGAATTCGCTGCACCAGATTTAGTAATACATCATTTTTCAGATAATGCTGGATGTATTGGATTGTATATGCAAGATAATAATAAACAGAATTGCGTTAATGGATATTCTACCCAAGAAAACGGTGAAACGAAATGTAATCGCTGTAAACAGATAGATGGTATGAGGGATTTTGAAAGTAATGAACAATATAATCAATCATATCAACAAGTAAAAACTATTAATGTTGCTAATCAATATAAATCTTATGCAGCAGACGCCGCAAGAGATCCGGCTGTTGTTCATAAATTAACTTCTCTTATGTGTTCTTCCCCGGATCCGCGGGGTAGAATGGGTCCAACATATGCCGATAGACCTCTACCGGGTGGTTATTGTTTTCGCGAATTAACTGTTACAAGTGATTCAGAGGAATTATTTGTACCCGATCAATCGGGAGTTGTAGCATATTATGATGATAATAACAGTTATTTTAGCAATGATCCTTCTATGTGTACGGAAGGTGGAATTTATAAAATGCCGAATAGTGCTGATTTCACAGAAAATTATTGGATGTCCCCCACTGATTTAGTTTCAAATTTTGAAAGGGCAGAAATAAACGATACATTCACATGGAATTGGATGCCGTTGGATTGGGCGAAAGACGATGATTCAGATGTAAAAGATGAATTTAGTTGCACTAATTGGTGGTCGTGCAGTTATAATAATGATGCATGGTTTTCTAGAAAATGGCAGGGGAGTAAAGATTACGCTTCCCGGGCGTGGGCTTCGGATGATGATTTAATGCCTCCAATATCACCCATAGATTTAGATATTGTAATAAGAAACAAGGGTGATCACGAAGATTATACAGGTGCAGGTGTTGGCGACTGGAGCGAGACTGGTAGTGGGAATGGTGGCATAGAAGGAACATCTACTACATGGAGGGGAATAGATAAAAAATATAAACCGAATGAAGCAGATTTAGATGAACTTGATAGAGTAAGAACTCCGATTAATAAAGTAGATGAAAATAGAAGCGGTACTAGACCGAGAATTGATAGATTTGAAACATCAAATGTATGCATCGATGGTCAGGAAATGGCGGGGGATTCAATTTATTTTAGATCCGGTAATAGAGAACACGATGATACAGAACAAGATAGAATAAATAGAAAACAATCTTTTCCATCAAATTATTGTTGCCCTAAGATTGTAAATAGTGGAGATTGTCCTAGGTGGAATATTGATAGTATATTAAAACCGGGTCCATCGAAACATGGTGGTCCATCGAAGGATCAATATGCTGGTCATAATGATACTAGAATTGATGCGAATACGGGTAATTGTTATCTTATAGATAAACCCGAATTTAGAGCAAAACAATTCTACAATGAAAAATATCACGATGATTATAATTCAAATCCAGATTTTAGAACAATGAGATCGGGTTCAATTCAATGTGGTCCTAAAAATAAAGAAATAGCCAATAGTAGATACAATGATTCATCTCATGTAGATTATGAAACATTTTTAGAAAATGACATAATAAAACCGATACCTTTATCGGATAATACTTTAGCAGGGACAAGATTTAAATTGGATAGTAGATATCCCTTCTTTTCAAACTATGATAGTGGTGCTACTGGTTATGAAAATTATTTAGATCCTTATGATTTCGTTCCATTAAAAGAAAAAACAAGTGACGGTCAATTAAGTAAATATATTACGAATAATAGTATCGAAATTAAAGATTTAAAAATAAGTTCCAAGGAAACAACAATAAATGATGTTATAGCGAAAGAATTGGGTCATGAAAATAGAAATAATTTATATTGCGATAATATTGAATGCAATGATTTAGAAAAAACCAAATATATACAGACTGTTTATGACAATTTCTGTATAGTTTCACAAGATTATAATGGATCTTCCCCTTTACCAACTTCTTATAATAAATTTTATAGACCAGCGTGGATACAGAATAAACCAAATAATATATCTGAAGAAATTAATAAAGATAAATTATCAGATATATGTTGCGATCCAATACCTTTTTCTAGAAAAACATCTTTCGTTGGTTGTGATATAAATGGTAAAAATTCATATTTTATAGATAAAATTATTGAAGATTATAATGATACATCTTTAACTGATAAACCATATATACCCGAAACGTATGAAAATCAGGGTAGAATAAGAATAAATCCAACGAAAAAACAGAATATTAATCAATGTATTCCCTCAATGGAAACGAAATGTAATGTAAATCATAATTATTTCCTTAGTAGTCCTGATGATTCGGATACAAGGAAATTTTTAGAGTATCAAGAAATATGTGATGGAATACTAGATGTTAAATCTATTAATAATTACAATTCAGATTTAGATAAATCAATAGATTTTGAAAACAAAAATATAATTGATATATGTAATTCCGGGAGTAATCAATTATGCGGAGCATTTGTAGCTCCATTTGTTTATAATGAAAAGTTTAATACATCTGAATATTATAAGGGTAAATATTGGCTCAAAGATAGATTAACAGTCGGATATGTACCTCATAAAAATTGGTATAAGGACACGAATTATGATGAAAATTGGAACTCAACGAAAAATGGAAATACTGATGTTTCTATTAATCCTCCATCAACTAATGAATATAATATGTGTGTACCTATAAATCCTTGTAGTAATATTTATGATTTAGAAATTTATGATAAAAATATAGATTCTTTATCCACGCCTCAAGCTAATAATATGGGTTTTCCGTCATCGGGTCCCTCTACACTTGATATGTCTGGTTCACCGAATTGCCCCACAGATATAAATTATCACAGTATTAGATATATTGGAAACTCTCAACCTACGAAGGATGAACTTTTAGATAAAATATTAATTAAATGTAGAAATTTTGAATTCGGATCAGATAATACTTATTCAAATATACCATTCATAAGTGACCCGAAAATAATTAATTCGGGGGAAAATAATGAATACATCTATAATATAGGCTGTATATCTTCCCCGAATAATACCGATACTCAAATTAATATGGAAATTTATTAATAATTTAATTATTTTATTATTTATAATAATGATTGATGAAATAATTGGTATAAGAATGTGTAAGCACAAGAGAATAAGAAAAGAATATGGAACAATTACTTACCAAGAAACTAAAATAGTATTACCTGATCCGAAAGCACATTACGATGAAATACACGCATTAATTAAAAAAGAAAAAAAGAAAGAAAAAAAACATAAAGTAGAATCTAAAAAAATTGATATTAAAAAAATGACGAAAGAAGAACAGATAGAAAATTTAGTTGATCTTCCAATTGAACCAGATCAACAAAAAGAAGAAATAATGGATTTTAGTTTTACAGATGAACCTATTGAAAGATTAAGTGGTGAAGGTAAAAAAGAAAAAGAAGAAAATAAAGAAGAGAAAGAAGAGAAAGAAGAAAAGAAAGAAGGTAAAAAAGAAAAAGAAGAGAAAGAAGAGAAAGAAGAGAAAGAAGAGAAAGAAGAGAAAGAAGAGAAAGAAGGGAAAGGAGGTAATCAGAGGGGGGGTATAATGAAAAGAATATATGTAACTGATTTAAGTGTTGATAAAGATAAAGAAATGTTTCAGATGTAATTAAACATATTCTATTATGAAATCGTCTAATCTACTTTTATGAATATAAACCCAATGCAATGTTATTGAGTTTTCAATATTTTCTTGTAAATCAAATCTGTCTTCGTCGCCTATCTTCCTAACTCTCGTTGATATTTCTTTTAATTTAGGTAAGGGACCTGTACCTTTTAGAAAATTTTGGAAATTTTCATACATTTGTTTTTCCTTTAATTCTCTGGGGGATTTCCAATCGCACTCTGTAGGAAGAGACATAATGGCAGCAACATAATGTTTATTTTGTAAATTACAAGTTTTTATTTTATCTATTGTTCCATTTCTTAAATTTAAATTATTATAAACCCAGTATTTTTTATTAAGTGGGCGATAAAGGGGGTCATTTACTATTCTTTTTATTGCCTGATCTAATGTATTATTTTCATAAAATAAATCACTTTCATAAACATAAGAATTGGGTATTAAAATTATATCAATCGGATTTAAAGATTGTCTTATATTTATATTGGTATCTATTCTCTGTAAGTTAGGTGATAAACCTTTTATATTAGTAGTTCTATTAAAAATCATATACATATTTAACCATACAATTCCTTTAAAAATTTCTGTTATATTTAAACAGAATTTACTATAAGTTTCCGACCATTTCTGACCCTTTTCCATCTTGTATTCTTGTAAATATTGACAATCAATGGAACTACATACATCCAATTTAAACGCCGAACCAATGCCATCTTTATTTGAACCATTGCTTTCAATTAATTGTTTTTTAGATGCTTCTTGTCTTTCAATATATTTATTACACTTCTTGATATTTCTATTATCTTTTTTAAGTTGATACTTTAATAATTTATTTTTTTCTGATTGAATTCTCATATCTATTTTTCTTACCGCATGTTTAAGAGAAACTTGTTTAGGTAGTAAATTTGAATCATCTATCAAGTAAGAAATAAAAAATAAATATAATTTTTGTACTATATTTAATTGATCTAATTTTTTACGATTACCCAATGTACTATTTAAAATACTCATTGTCATACATAAACTATTGCATTTAACTTCTTTTATTATATTTTTGTCTTTTAATATCTTCCATCCCTTTTTTATCCCTTGTTTTAGATAAGATAATAATAAATAATCATCTTTATTAAATACATCATGATATGATGAAGTAATCTGCTTATATGCTATGTTCATTATCTCGATATATTTCTTCGCTTCATATCTATTTTTAATTGAACGTTTCTGTTTATTGGTTCTTTTCTTGGTATTTTTCTTTTTAGACTTGGCCATATAATTATATAATTATATATATATATAAATTATATAAATGAATATTAAAGATCTAATTATTTTTAAAATATTCGTTTTTACTGTTGTGTATATTAGTGTTCTTATTATAATATCACCGATAATGGATAATTTATTCAGTTCCTTAGAAGAAGATTTAGATAAAAAAGAAAATAAATTACAGATATTATTAGAAATAGTAATTCAATTAGTCCTTGTATCTGTATTATGGTATTATTTACATAGTTTCCTTAAAAATACCATTGAAACTAAATTAAATATTAAAATTAAATCGGCAACAGAAAATACAGTTAATTTTATTTCATCAATTGCTCTAATCGGCTTACAGAAAAATTTACTCGATAAATTAGAATATATAACTGATATACATCCCTTCTCTTAAGATAAATGGATAGTTTTTATTCCCATAGGATCCGATGTCATATAACAATTTAATTTTTTCTTTTCTAGTTTATTCATTTCATCCATTATTAATTGAGATAATTTTCCGAATTCTTTATCTTTTTCTTTTCTATCTTCTTCAAATAAATGAGTAACTGGGGGAATCCAATCTAATAAATCATTTTTAATTGTATCCAATAATAATTCTCTACTCTGAAAAGAGATACCAGTTAAAAAATAAAATTCTGGTTTTTTATCTTTATTATAAATGAAATGTTTGGAGTCTAATACATAAGAATATCTCGGATATTCCTTACAATTATAATAAAGACCCATTAATAATGACCATAATTCTTGGTGATATTGTTGTGAATATTTTCTTTCTTCGTCATCTTTTATTTTAAGAATAGATTTACAAATAAAGGGTTCATTTATAAATCTATTAAGTGTCATAAGATTTTCTTGATAGGAAGTTAATGAATATTCATTAATAAGATCCATATTATATTAGTTTCAATTTAAAATTTTAAATCTTTTAAATTTTAAATGGATCTTATTATGAATTATTCAGAAGATAAAAAATCTAAAAATTTATTGTATCTTGCGAAACCTATCTACGGAGGTTGGGTAACATTCACCGCTCATCTTTCTAAAAAATATGAGTGGCCCATTTACAAGATTACTAAAAAAACAGAAAAAAATAAAAGAGATTACGGATACGATTGTCAATATCAGAATTCGTGTTTAGCAGATGTCTTGGCCTTAGATAATATTCTCATTACAGCGGTAGATAAACATTATTGGTCATTTTTACATTTATTTCCTAAAGATACAGAAATAGTTATTCATGATCCAACTGAATGTAAATCTTCTAAATCAGGAAATCCTTTAATAGATGGCTTAAATCCGATTCTACCGACTTTCAGAGTAATTACAATAAGAGAATCAGTTCAAAATTATTTATCAGAAACATTCCAGATAGATTCTAAATATTTAAGACATCCTTTTTATAATTATCCAAAGAGTACTAAGAAAGGATTAGGATATAATGCTGTTTGTATTTCTAGGATAGATTTTGATAAAAATACAGACATAATTTTAAAAGCGAATATGTTAATTAAAGATAAAAAGAATCATATTTATTTATTCGGTGCTGAAAATAGAATTTATGTTCATCATAAGTTAAAAGATCTCAATGTTGGGGAATACTGGAAGGGTAAATTTCCTAAGAATCTAGAACCAACATATGAAGATAAAAGTATTCTAAAAGATGCGAAATATATGGTAGATATGTCAATTATAAAGGGAGATGGTGGAGGAACTCAATATACATTCTTAGAGGCAATTTATCAGGATTGTGTATTGGTTCTTCACGAAGAATGGACTAATAAAGGATCTCTTTTCGTTTCTGGGGTTAATTGTATAGTTGTTTCGAATGAAGAAGAGTTGGCTAAGGTAATGAATATTGGGATACCGGAAGAGTTGTATGATATCATATTAAAAAATAGTAAAAAGATAATAGAAGATCATTTAAATGTTGATTGGTTTTAAATTGTATTAATATTATACATTTATTTATATTCGAATAGATAGTTATTATTATCTATATTAGTTTTACTATAGTTTAAATTTTCTAATAATGGGATAATTTTATTCTTATCTTCACCGTGTACTATTTCTATTATTAAATATGGTTTATGTTTTTCAATAGTCTTTAACCCCCCCAATAAAGTTTTATATTCATAACCCTCTACATCTAGATGAATTAAACTGACTTTTTTATCTGAAAATAATTCATCTATTGTATAAATATTAAATTCATTACCTTCTTTTATTTTCCAAGCACCAGGATGTTGTTTTTTTATTAAATCTCCTTTTCCATTTTTATCAGATAACCCCCCAATTATTGTTTTAATATTTTTTAAATTATTTAATTCTGTCATCTTATCTACGAATTCAATCTTTGTTTTATCGGGATCTATTCCATATAAATTTATATTTTTTTTAGAACATTTAGAAGATAACGGAATTATAGTATCTCCGACGTGTGTACCCGCATCTATTACACACGTTCCATTAGGTAATTTATCTACCAATTCCATTAATAAGCTATTTACTTCTTTTTCATGACCCTTTAGTCTATTCATGAAATCATCTATCCATAATTTATTAAAATTATTATCAATATAAAAATTATCGCCAGTTACATGGGATTTTATTTCTATATATTTTTTCTTTGTTGCAATCAAGAAAAACCCGAATAAAAATAATATCCCGAAACCTGCTATCGTATATTTCATCCATTCCTTCATTATTAAATATATAAATATATAAATATATAAATATAATGAAATTATCTGAGTTATTTATTTTTAAAAAACGAATTAATAATTATAGTTTAATTCAATCCTTATTTATTGTAGCTGTTGTATGTTCTGTATTTTTAATACTTGGATTATTTTTGTTTAGAACTAATAGTTTAAAACCTGAACATATAAATAACAGGAGTAATATATGTATTTGTATGTGGTATGATGAAGGTGTTAGAGAATATTCTGATATGACAAAGAAAATTAATAAAAAATATTGTAATTTACATAAATATGATTTTATTTATGATAATAAAAGAAGATTACCAGATAGAAAAGCTCACTGGGAATGTATTCCATTAATACAAAAAATATTAAATGAATATAATTATGAATATATTGTATGGATAGATTCAGATGCTTTTTTTAGATTGGACGGAAATTTCAATTTATTAGAAGAAATTATTAATAAATATAAAAATAATGAAATAATATTCAGTAAAGATATAAATAATAATGAAAAACACGATTCGATTATTAATAGTGGAATAATTATAATTAAAAATTCAGAATATACTAAAAAAATACTGAATTATTGGTTGACTAAAGAATGCTTTGATAAGAGAATTGATGGTTTCAATGACCAGGGTTGTATAAGATATACTCATAAAAATGATATATATAATTTAAAAGATAAATCTGTTATATTACCGTTCGGAGAATTACAGACATTTCATCCGAAAGAAAATAAAACATCACTAATTATTCATTTAGCTGGATGGAAGAGGGATGATAGAATAAAAACAATTGGTGAATTTAAAAATACATATGATATTTAATTATTTAATTATTTAATTATTTAATTCATGATAATCTTTTCTACATTGTTGAATCATAGGACCTCTATTATCTGATTTTAATTCCCTCCATCTGGGGACTTCATGATTATGTATATAAATATCAAAATTACAGAATCCTTGTCTATAATCATTATATTTTTTTTCGTTTCCATAATAAGATACAGTTTTAACGGGTATTTTATTCGTTCTTATAAATTCTCCAATAAAATTATCATCTATTCTAAAACAAGATTCAGGTCTTTTTATGTTTAGAATAGGCATCATTATCTTTTTCTGAAACATAAAACCCTTGAAACCCTCTATTGTAGGGATACAATATGTATATATTATATTTTTATCCTTGATATACTCTTTATAAATTAGTTTTACGAAATCTTTATAATAAGGAATATCATCGTCACATATCATTATACAGGCATCATCTGGTACATTATTATTCATAAGAGTCCCTAATAATTTGGTGATAGGACCATAATCTTCTTGTACTCTATTAATGATAAGATTATCTTTCTGAAGATCTAAAACATTTTGTGGTATAATATATTTCTCACCAGTTCCTTTAAATGTTTCTGGGATATTTAAGATGACTTTATAATTCCCATTTAGATTCATTAAATTTTTTAAATTATTATAGAACCAAGGGTGAATTAATCTTTCGGGGATGGTTGTAAGTGACAGATATGTATTAGAATTATCTGAGTTATTAAAAAATCTATTAAATAAATCTATTAAATCATCATTATTATATAGATAGTATATTATCGTAATTATACATATTAATGATAATAATATTTCATATTTATATTCTTTTATAAATTCTTTATAATTGGTATCAGTGTTATTTGTATTTTCAACGTCCATAATAAATATGTTTTTTTTTATAAGTGATTATTTAAACTTGTGTTTACGTGAATCATACAATTTAAAATCTCTATTTTTCATAACTTGTTTATTATTTTGTTCTATATAGCAGATATCAATATTATCATTACCCGAAGGACAGATTTCTTGAGATAATTGAACTACTTGATTACCTTTTTTATAAATATTTTCTTTAAATGCGTAAATATTAAAATAACTTTGTAAGACTTGAAACATTATATATGTTATAGAATATCCTAAATATGAATATGGTCTTCTTATTCTATCTTTCATATAAATATTGATACATTGTAAGATTAGAGGGTTATTTGGTTCAACTGCTATAAAATGAGGATTTAAATTATTATCTAAATTTTTGGCGGTTATACACGTATATAATGTTGTATCCGAATTTACGAAATCATCTATTGATAAAAGTGGAAAAATATCTATATCTGCGTAAATTCCCCCATATTTATATAAAATACAGACCCTCCAGAAATCACTTTTTATAGGTCCATCTTTAATAAATTTAAAAAATTTGGCGTAATTTTTACCATAATTTTCTAATATAAAGTTGTAACAATCATCGTTATCATATAAATGATATTCATAACCAGGATTTAATTTTAACCATCTTTCTTTTACAATAGATGGAACATTTTTATCTTTATAACATTGATAAATTACTCTTGGTATTTTAGGATTCATACCTTTTCTATATACATTTTCATTCAGTATATTACTATTCCATAATTTAAATATTATACTTCCTACAATAATTATTCCCAATAAGATCTCATATTTATAATTTTTAAGAAACTCTTTTACATCAAGATTAAATTTGGATTCGTTGGTTGATTTTATACTAGATGATTTTACACTTGAAGATTCTGTTGAAGATCCTTTAACTTCTGTTGATCCTCCATCCTGGATAGGATCCATTTGAATTTCATTATTTTCAGACATTTAATAATAATTTCAATATAATTTTTATTAAGATAAAACACAATATCTTTTTTCTACAATATTATAAATGTCTGAAAAAGATAAAGAAAAAGAAAAAGAAGATCATAAAGAAGTTAAAACTTGTTTAATCTGTAAACCAGCAGGAGATCTTTCGACAGAGGAGATCCCTTACTGGTCTAAGAAAGAAGGAAATTATTCACCTTATCCTAAAATGATTACATGCGATGCTAAATACGCCTTAGAAAAAAGAGATGAAATGGTCGAAGAAACTCCCATAATAAAAGATAAAGCAATTGAACTAAAAATGAAATTCGGTGAAGGATCTTCTGGAAAATGGGCTTTCTATTTCGCTTCTAATGAACAAGAAGATCCTCTAGAAATAAAAACCCCGAAAGAGGCATACGGCAAGGACGAAAATAAAGGTCTTGTTAAAACTGATAAAAATGGTAAAGCAACATTTAAATTGAATTGTCCTCAGCCTTACAGAGCAGAAGGAACAACTTATTGCAGACATGTTCACTATTTAATAGAGGAAGATGGTGTATGGTTGCCTATGAGAACAACAAGAGTTATCTGTGAAATTGAATTAGAAAAATTAGACAAGGTATTAAAAGATAAAACAGCGTTAGTCATTAATGCATTAGATTTTAAGGATTATGATAAAGATAAGATTCCTGGGTCGGTCAATTTACCTGTTTCAGAATTAGAAAAACTTGGTACCGAAGAAAAAGAAAAAAGAGTCCTTGATTTCTTAAAAGAAAATATTAAAAAATTAAAACCAATCGAAGACAAGGTTAAAGAAAAAAAATTAGATATTAAAGATGTCCCTATTGTGACATATTGTGCCAGAAAACAATGTAAAGCATCAGAAAACTTATTAGATCAACTTTATGAATGTGGTGTGAATAATGTTTTAGAGTTTCCTGGAGGTATGGAACTCTGGAATAAAGAAAGGACATTTTTCGGTGGAGACACAGATGAGGAAGGAGAAGAAGAGGAAGAAGAATCCGATGAAGAAAGCGATAAAGAATCTTCTTCTTCGGATTCAGATGATTCAGATGAAGAAGATGAAGAAGATGAAGAAGATGAAAGCGAAGAGGGAGGTATAGAGGTTGAATATGAAGGAGTAAAATATCTTTATGATAAAGAAAATAAAGAATTATGCAACTTAGAAGCGGATGTTGTTGCTGATGCGGATTACAAGGATGGGAAATTAACCAATGTAAAATGGAAAGAAGGAGAAAAAGACAATCACGAATCTAATTCTGATTATGAAAAAGAAGAAGAGGAAGAAGAGGAAGAAGATGAAGAGAAAGAAGAATCCGATGAAGAAGATGATGATGAAGAACCTGTTGAAGAGGATGATGAAGAATCCGTGGAAGAGGATGATGACGAAGATTCTAAAGAAAGGGGAGAACCAGAGGAAGAAGATGATGAAGAATCCGAAGAAGAGGAAGACGAAGAAAGGGAAGAACCGGAAGAAAAAGAAGAACCTGAAGAACCCGAAAAAGAAGAATCCCAAGAAGTCTTTACATACACAGATGAAAAATTAAGAGTTAAAACTGTCCCTCAATTAAAAGAACTTGTTATAAAGATGACACAGAGAAAAGGAGGAACTTATAGTTTTCCCTTAGGAAAGAAGAAATATAGAACTAAGGGTCAGATTATAAATTTAATACAGACTTGCCAAGGAAAATCTGCCAAGAAATCTAAATTTTATTATTTAGATGAAGATGAATTGCATTCTTTAAAATTATCGGAATTAAAAGATCATGTTAAAGAAATGATAACAAGAGAAGAGGGATCTTATAAGTTCGCATTAAGTAACTTTAGAAAAGATGATTTAATAGATACAATATTGGCGTGTCAAGGAGATCCTGTTCAGGGAGGTGGTGGATTACAATATAAGAAAAAATATAAAGGATATGGTTGGGGATTTATGTTTTAAAATTTGATGTTAATTTTAAATTATATTAAAGTTTTATTGATATAAATAATTAATTAATTATGATTATTAGGGGGTGCATCTTCGATCTTGGAGGCACTATTGTTGACCGATACTCATTAACACCTTTAATCGCGTTCAGAAAGGCATTTAGAAATCGGGGCATTGATTTATGTCCTCAATTAATTCGCAAGGATATGGGTTTAAATAAGATGGATCATATTAATAAAATATTCGAAGATACAGATATTCAGAAACAATGGTTTGCTAGAAATTTAGAAAGTATAGATGATAGGGTTAAAAGAAATATCTTTAAAGAATTTTCTATTATTCAGAAAAATGAAACAATTGAAAAGATGAAAATTATTCCGCAGACGAAGAAATGTATCAGATATCTTCAAGATAATAATATTTTGACTGGTGTGACAACGGGTTTCGATTACGAACAGACCATGAGGGTTAAAAGTCTTTTAGAGAGTTATAATATTTATTTAGATAGTTATGTTTCATCTACTTGTTTAGATCTTCCTGGGAGACCTGACCCATACATGATTCATAAGAATATGGATAATCTTAATATTAATGATCATAGAGCCATTATTAAGATTGATGATACGGTTTCCGGTATAAAAGAGGGATTAAATGCTGGTTGTATAACAGTTGCTGTTGCTAGATGGTCTGTAAATATGGGTGTAGATACATATGAAGATATGATGAGATTGGATAATGCTATCATGGATGGTTCAAATAATTATAGTCTGAACTATCATAATCAGAAAGATAAATTAAAAGAATCCAGAAGAATCTTGAAAAGTAGTGGGGCTCATTATGTGGTTGACACATTAGAAGAATTACCCGGAATTATTGAACATATTAATAGAATGGCTGAACCTAATCCTTACAAATTATTAAAATCTTAAAACTTAAAGGCGAAGATAGAGGATTTTAGGGACTTTTCATCCATGTTTTGCTATTAACTTTGTCACCACCGTCCCCGCAAGTAAAATACCAGCAAGTACCCCAATGGCCTTTCCAATTCCAATGAAAAATTTGGTAAAATCATCATAACCTTCAACCAGATTATTCTGATGATAATACAAATATAAACCTATAATGAGAATATAGGATAATTTTTTATTTTTCTTAATGATTTCGGGTAGTTTAAAAGGTTCCGAATAAAGGACATAAAGTGCCAGGAGCGTTAATACCGAAGTTGTAATTAGTTCCATTTATACTTAATTATAATATTAAAATTTTAAAGCGGGATTGATTGGACCTGGGGGAAACTTGTGTCCGAATGCGACCATATAAACGAATGCTACCGCGGTTAAAACTGCACTACGAGTGCAAGCGACTTCTTTAGATTGACCGAGAGCCATAGTCATACCGAAATATAAAACAATAAAAACAACAATTGAATGTAGACCGTGTTCCATAACTGCTTGACCCATAATTTATACCTTAGAATAGAAAAAAATCTGAATATTTATTCTTTAATAATTCCAATAGCATATAATAAATCTATGACCATATGCCCCGCTAACCACAGTATAATAACTCCCCAGAAGATGATGGCGATCGCATACAACCACCAGGGCAAGTCATCACCTGAACCTTCAACAACATTATTCTGATGATAATACAAATATAAACCTATAATGAGAATATAGGATAATTTTTTATTTTTCTTAATGATTGCGGGTAGTTTAAAAGGTTCCGAATAAAGGACGTAAAGTGCCAGGAGCGTTATTACCGAAGTTGTAATTAGTTCCATTTACCTTGTAATAGAAAATAATAGAAAATAATTTAAATATTATATAAATAAATGATTAAAGATAAATTAGTCGGAAAAACTATTTATTTTTCTCTATTCGTACAAGTTATCACTACATTAGTTTCTGTAGATGGTCTAAGATATGATCTAAATGATAAAGACAAAATATTAAAAGATATATTAATTCTTGAAACAATAGTTCAGATAGTTGAAGCTATTTTTTATGTCTGGGTAGTCGCGGCATTAAAAGATATTGATTTAATGACTCCTAGAAGATATATAGATTGGTTTATTACAACTCCTACGATGTTGTTATCAACTATTATTTTTATGGAATATCTTAAAAATGAAAAAACATTTTCATTTACAGAATTTATGAATGAACATAAAGTAAATATTACATTAATATTCGTTTCTAATGCTCTTATGCTCCTTTTCGGTTATATGGGAGAAATTGGTAAGATGAATAAAACTAGGTCTGTATACGCTGGATTTATACCATTTATGTTCTCATTTTACATAATCTATGAAAATTATGCTAGAGAGACAGAGTTAGGTACGAAACTATTTATGTTCTTATTGATAGTGTGGTCCCTATATGGTTTCGCAGCATTATTGGGTACGAAAAATAAAAATATATCTTATAATTTATTAGATATAGTGGCTAAGAATTTCTATGGCTTATTTATTTATTTTTATATTCGTCACATAAATGGTAAAAATGGTTTATTGGGTTTAATGTAAATTATATTATCTGTAAGACTTTCTCTACTTATATTTTCTGCCAGTTCTCTTAAATCCTCCGAAGATGTTTCTGTATGATATAAATAAACGGGAGCAACAGGGGGTTGTAGAATAAATATAAAATTTAAAAGACTTTCTATTCTGTGATTATTTAATAAGATCATACTTTTCTGAAGATATTGATATGGTCTTTTTCTTAGTCTATAGATAAACATAGACATTTTAACACAATATTTAATAGGGATATCTCCTAGATTTCTAATATCAAATAAAAACATAAAATCTGTTTCTTCTTCATAAAGTCTTAACCATTCTTCTAAAAATAGATCAAAATCATTATTAGAAGGAATACTGGATATATTAACTTTCACAAGTGGAAAATGAGTTCTATCGTATTCCGCGAACATTTAAAATAATACAGATAATTATTATAAGAAAGAAACAAGTGCGAATATTCTGAATTATTATTTAATAATTTTTATTAAATGATCTATATTAAAAATTTATCATCAAATCAAATAATTTTTTTATATTTAAAAAAATTATTTAATCATAATCGGGATATCTGTTATCATATTTTAAAATTAAAGATAAAAAATGAAATTGAAGATAATGAAAATTATCATAAGATTAGATATGAAAAGATAGCGAAAGAACATTACTATTTACATAAAAATCACGCAGATAAATTTTCATATATACATAATAGTGATTTATATACATTAAAAAATGATTTCAACTTAGATTATTATAATTATACAGGGATATCATATCAGATTATAGAACTTATTCATGAATTGATAAAACTTAAAAATGATAAATATATAGAGACTGAAAAATATGAATATTGGTTAGATCATGATGATAAATTATATTCATTGCTGGCTAATAAAATATCAGATTCTATGAGGAAATATAAAGGTTTAATTAATAATTAAATTAAATGACAAGGAAGGCGAATATCCCGAAAGCAATTAGGGAACAAGTTTGGTTAAAAACTTGTGGAAGAGTTTATGAACATAAATGTTACGTCCATTGGTGTAAAAATAAAATGACTGTGTTTGATTTCCATGTTGGTCACGACCAACCCGAAAGTAAGGGTGGGACACTTGATATTAATAATTTAGAAGCAATATGTGCAAGGTGTAATTTATCGATGAGTGATAATTACACGATTCAGGAATGGTCAAATCTAAGTGAAAATAAAAATAAAAATAAAAAATGTAGTTTCGGTTGTTTCAAATGTATTAAACGTAAATAAATTTGATAAAACTTTATTTATTAATACTAAGTAATATTATGGAAAGAGAAGAAACTCAGGAGTATATGATTAATTGGTCTACACAGGAAAGGATACCTGTTAGAAAAATCTTAACAGGAGAAACTTCCGAACAGGGAGATGAATCTTCTAATCCTAGTAGTGCTGAATCGGAGGAAATTAGACAACTAAAAGAAGAATTGGAATTTTATAAGTCTTTATTCGTGACTAGAAGAAATTCTTGTATCTTCAACTTGAAGATAAAAAAGATGAATGGTAAGAATGTATGGGTAGATAGAGTTAGAGATCAGAGGGAAGACTTTTTAAAACTTGATATGGATGAAGAAGTTGAAGAATGGTTACAACCCGTCCGCTGTGAGAGATAATTGAACTCTCTTAATTTCGTTTAATGATAATTTTATTCCTAATAAAAGAGACTTTTCGTCAAGATATGTATTATAATCTTTCATTTTTTCTAAAATAATATTTTCTTTTTCATTATTCTCATAAAAATATTTTACAAGATCTTTTTTATGAGATAAAAAATTACATATATTTTCACATTCACTAATCCACATTTCAGTTGACATCTAATTCTAATAATCTTATATAATCTAATCTTTATATTTACAAGAAGGTTTCAATCATCTTATCAAGGAGATAATTCGTTGCATCTGGACGCATATAGGAACCATTCTCTAGGATCCACTTACCAAGGATAGCCCGCTTGAATGTCTTTTCTTCTGACATGAAGTCCCACTGAAGAGTTGTGCCGTAGTAATCTACGAATTCTTTCTTTGTGTAGAGATTTCCGTCGAACGGGTCTTCTCTGACTACAACCTCTTGGAAGAGACCGCGAGCCCTTTCTTCAGCTTCAGCCTTCTTCCTCTTCAGATCTTCCATATTGTCTTTCTTAGAGACATCTTCCCGAGCATCTTCGAAGACTTCTCCATCTTCAAGTTGTTCTTCTCCCGGTCCTTCTTCATGATCTTCATCTAGAGAATCATATGAAAGCATATTCTCAATCCAGTCAGGTTCTTCTAGGCAATGGGTCCACCCTTCATTGTCTTCCCATGTATTCTCTCTCGGATCGTATATGGGGAGTTCTCTCAGAGGATATGCCTTGTTATAGAACTCATAGTCTTGGTCGTGAGGACTGTAACACATGGTATTTCCTCCAGGGACTAATCTAGTCGGTTCTCCATCTTCGGATACAAGATCGCGTTGGAAGGGAATCTTGGACCAGGAACCATTCCATTGACCCGAGAAAATCTTGAGCCGAACTGAGATCTTATCTGGATCACCTGGTTCTTCTCCATTGAATCTCTCAAACATCTGGAAGTTCCACCAGAGACTATTGATATTCATTGTGACTGGAGGATCGTCATACAGACCCGACTTAGGGGATTCTTCTGTCAGAACCCACTGAAAGATCTCGTCTTTACGATCAAACACCATCCATGAAGACTTTCCGTCCCAGGCGATGCCCTTCTTGAAGACCTTCCCACAGGATGAGAAGATCACTTGAACGAAGCTGGTCTTCTCAATGTCTCCCATCCAGTAGTCCGGACCGAGATTATAATCCACCCCGGTCAAGGTATCCCCCGGCGTCATAGTCTTCGGGTCAATGTTCTGTTGTTGCATTTCCGGGAGTTTATACCTGAGAAGACTTTCCCGTAAACTGAAAGTTTCTGGCGCTAGTTTCTCTTGATTTATGTGAGTTTCTTTTCTTTTCTTTTCTCTTTATTGTAGTATATCATATATACAATCAATCAAATTTTTAAGTAAAGGTTGCGATGATCTAAAGAGGACCCAACTTATCCCAGATGTCTTCGTGGACTTCTGGATCACATAACCTTTTACATCTTTCATAAAAAATTCTAAGATAATGAAACATTCTATATTATAAATTCTTGTATAAATTCTTGTGTAAACTTTAAACTAAAACATTAATCTTCTTTAGAGCATTTTCAACTCTTTTTTCAGAGATAGCACAATCATTAATAAGATAATCATTTAGTTTATCGTAATCGCACGAAGATGTATGAATTGGAAGATCTTCTAAATCTATCTTATCCTTAAAAATTTCAAACAGTTCTCTTGATTTCTGATACTTTCGGATAAATTGTTCGGGTATATTGTTACATTTATTAGATTCAATTAAAGCTTCAATGTTCCTATAATTCTGAATATAATTGAATGATCTAACTGTACCTACCTTAGGAATAGATGGACAATAATCACAACCACACAAGATACATAAATCTAAGAATTCTTTCATATTCATACCGAAATTCTTAAGGATATCTTCTAAATCAATAATACTCACAACATCTTTCCTTTTAATAGATTTGTCCATACAATTACGGATCATCTTCGGGCAACCATGAGCAAGAGTATCCATATCTTCAGTGACAACATAGTCAACGAATCCTATTCTACATAATTCAGAGGCATATGCTTCAGCTTCACCTTCGGGATGAATATATGAAACTCCCATTAGATTGAATAGTTCTTTTATATCATCAATATGATGTTTCTTAACTCTAATAGAACTTTTTTCATGTTTTAATGCCTCTTCTGGATTCAGAGCTGATTCTGACAATAGTTTACTTTCCGCAGCTTTCTTAGTTCTTTCAATCAAGACTTCTTTCTTTTCTACTGGCGGTTTACCATCGAAGATATAAATAGGAGTAATGCCTACCGCTAAGTATTGAATTGTCTTATAGAAAATACCGATAATATGACTTACTATCTTTCCATCTTTATTCCTTAGATATTCCCCATTATGTCTATAGTTCGATAAACTCTTGTAAAGGAATATACTTGTATCAATCGCGACTCTTTTTCCAGATAAGGAATAAAGTGCTGTTGTCTTAATTGATTCGGGAGATTTCTGTTTTATGAGGGAAGCGAGACTTCGGATACCCATTTTTATTTATATTAGTTGTATAGTTTTAAATAATATCAAATTTATTACTTAAAACTATTAGTTTAATTCTTGAATAAATAATTTCTATAAAATTAAATGTCATTTAACACGGTTGTGACGAAACTATTAAACTCTATGAAAGAAGAACTAGAAAAAGAAGAAAATATACAATCACTAAGAGAAGATATAATAAAACCTGTTGTTGAACAGATATTTATGATTATGTATCCTTATTTTATTGGTATGGGATGCATTTTTATTATGATTATAATTATTATATTCGTAATATTATTTCTGAATATTAAGATCTGTTATCAGAAGTAAAATAATCCTATATTAATTATTATCCATATTATCATAATACACATTAAATTATTTTTATAATCTGTATTGTATTTACCGTGAATATAATATAAAATGGAAGCCAAGAAAAATAACATAAATACGTTCGTCATATAAGCTTTAAGAAATCCCTTAACTTTATTATCTTTTATCATAATAGATGACATGAGAATAACAGGTATATTCCCTACCAATGCCGCTACTCTAATATCATCAATATTATCAGAAGCATATTTTATACCACCTATTGTAAGACCTCCTATTAAAAACTCTTTAATTGGTAAATTATCCATTTATTATAATACAAGTAAATAAATTTGATATAAAAGTTAAAATATATTAACAATAAATAAAGATGGAACAACAAGTTGTAACCTGGGTTAAATACGATGACAAAATTAAAGAATATCAGGAACGTGTTAAACTACTGAGAGAAGAAAGAGACAAGATTGGATCTTCGATGGTTCAGGAAGTTGAATCGAATGAAGAGATAGATAAGAAAAACTTACCCAAATATAATGTTACACATATGAATTCATCTTTAGCTTTTCAGCAATCTAAAACATATGAAAATTATACCAATAAATTCTATGAAGAATGTTTTAAAGAATTTCTCGGTTCGGAAGACAAGGCAAGAGAACTATTAGAGTTCATGAAAAATAAACGTAAGGTTGAAACTAAAATCACATTAAAGAGAGGATATCTTATGGAGCTATAAATTAATATTTAAATATTTATATTAATAAAATTTTTTATTATTCATTTATATATATTATGAACTTTACGAATATTACCAATATCAATAAGAGTGAATTATTGCGTTTATTTTATCCAATGTTCGCTGGTTATTTAGTTTCATTAAAATGTAAAATGAGTAAATCTGGCAATAATATCAGATTCAGACCTCCGGGATATGTTTTCGGGATAGTCTGGCCTATATTATATATTTTATTAGGATTGAGTTGGATTAATTCGGAATATAAAAAAGATAAGATCATTGATGGTTTATATTTCGGATTGTCGACATTATTAGCATTATGGATTGTGATTTATTCGTGTTACAAGAGTAAAAAAGGAGCTCTATTTATTATGATGTTATCTATCTTAGCAATAGTATTTTTAATGATATTGGTGCCCAAGAAGAGTCAATTATATCTGGCACCGTTAGAGGTATGGTTATTGTATGCCCTATTGATGGGTATTACCGATATACAGAATTCTTAGTTTAAAGAGAAAAAAATAATAATAAATTATATTAAATTTAAATGGATGATGATGAAATTATCAATAGAATAAAAAGACATTATCTTTTTTTTCAGATGATTGAAGAAGAAGTGGGAGATAAAAATATTTTAAAAGAAGCAATGAAATACATGGAATTATTATTTTTTGAATTATTGAAAACTAATCTTAGGAGTAAGCTTTAACCACACGCACCCGATTCTTTACTCCATAATTGGTCCAATTTATCTGGATCAATATTATCAACCAGACCACACATTTTATTGATGTCAACGCATAGGTTTATATCGTAATCATCGAAGTGAGCTAATGATTTTTCTTTTTCTTTAAATTGCTTTAAAAATAATATTTTACTATTTTCATTACCATTTAGATATTCTTGTGCATATTTCATATAGGGATTCATATTAAATATTTCACTATATGTAATTGTCCTTCTTTCTGTGTAATCGTGAGCAGGATAAATATGAGTTTCATTTTTAAAATCTTTCGTTTTATTTATTATTTCGCACAAACTATTAAATAAGATATCTTTATTTTTATCATAATCTTCTTCTGTTTCTTTAGAATCTAAATCAGTTCTTCCTATACCTGTAATCAATAAAGCATCGCCACAGAATAAAAATTGTTCATTTTCGGATTTATACATCAAACTATAACAATTCTTCGTGTGTCCCGGAGTTTTAAATGATTCAATAATAAAATTATTATTCACTACAATAGGTTCATCTTCTTTATATTTCATATCGCTTTTAGTATTTTCATAATCACCTATAATAGATGGTATTTCTCTCAATTTTTTTATTTCAGTATTCGCGGTAATATGATCTACGTGAATATGAGTATTCATTAAATATTTAATTTTATAATTCATTGAATCACAGAATTTCAATAATGCGACTGATGTGGGGATATTTTTATCAATAAAATAAAAATTATTCATTAATTTCATTGTAGGTATTTCATAATTCGTTGAATTGTAAACAGAATCAATAATAACGACCTCATTCGTTTCTTTATCCCCTACAACATAAGTAAATGATGATGAAGGTTTATCGAAGAATTGATGTAAAATAATATTATTATTTAATGATTTTACTTGAACAATATTTTCAAAGAGATCTTCTGATTTATATCCCAAGTACAGGGCTAATAATGCTAAATAAGCCGAAGGATCTCCTAATCCTAATCTAATTGGAAATGTTGATGGACACATCCCAGTTAAACCCCAACCGACCCCGAATAATGAACTTCCTACGATTAATTTAGTATTAATCTGATTTCTTTTAGGAAACATAAATTTACATTCTTCATCTTTAATGTATGTCTGTTCGCAGGTTAAAGTTAGAGGTTGATTCATTTTACCTACCAATTGATATCCCATTAAAGATACTAGGACTGCCGAACCGAAAACAATCATTAATCCCAATTTCCAATTTTTACTTTTAAGATTAAGGAAGTCTTTTACAACACTGAATTGATACATTTTAGAAAGAATAAGACCGCCTGCGAATAATGAAGCACTAATTGTTACTGCCATAACATTAAAAGGATTTATAGTAGAATTTTCATCTTTAGGAACAGTTTTTCTGAATGCGTAAATAATCCATGTCATAACGAATACGATAGGTATAAGAATATTATTATTCATTGATTTAGTTTTATGAATTTTTAAAGTTGTGAAAAAGGTTGAGGTTAAAACGGCGCAACCGAAAAATATACCAACAGCAACGAAAGATCTTTTAGACAATCTTGCTAAACCATTAATGCCGTGTCCGGAAGTACAACCTTGAGCCATCCTAACACCGAATGCTAAGATAAAAAAACTAATAAAAGTGAATACGTTTAAGGGTAATGATTCAACATTTTTAGATTGTTTGGATAAAATAATACCGAATAAGATAAAAACGCTTAACCACAATGTTTTCCATCTGTATTGAAAATCATCTGTTTTAATAAAAATAGTATCCAACATACTATTCATACCTGAAATATAACCGGTTGTCATTAATAGTGTTACAGCACCTAAACCAATTAATAAACCTCCCCCTAGAAAGTTTTTCATATTATATAATTAATTTATTTTTTATTTCAGTTTTATATTGTATGAATAAGAATAATATGACTCCTGTGATTGTTAAACCTAAAGGACCCCCCCAATGAATACCTTCAAAATATGTATCACTTAAAGGATATAAATATTTAGGACCTCTCCAACCTTTATATTCTTCTGAATGTAAAAAGATATCAAATATGACACCAATAATTGCCGCATAAACTGCTTTATTTTTCGTTATTAATAATAAGACTAACCATGGTAAAAGTGAATGAGAAATATCATAAAGAAACCAGTCCCTTTTAGTCATTTTATCTGAGTGAATTTTTTCAATAAGACTATCTTTAGGATCAAAAGAATAATCCTTGAATATCCTATAAAAAAATGGACCGAAACCTATTATATCTGGTAATAAACCGTAAAATAAACCTTCATAACCGTATAAAAGATAACCCATGAAACCATGGACAACGAAAGCGGGCATATTATAATATATTATTCACAATTAAAATAATCATCTAAATCTTCATTTAAGATTTCTTTCTTTTCTTCTTTAGTTCGGCTTAACCAAACCAGAGTATCAATCATATCTTGAAAATCATTATTCTGATACCAATTACCTGATTCAGAATAAAATTCTCTTTCTAGGATAGGGATGTCTTGATTATTGAGGATTTCCATAATACGTTCTCTGTAGATATCTTGTAAAATAATGTATTCATTA